>ERZ772818.1099-NODE-1099-length-25006-cov-7.798806_pt1 | contig 25006 bp, 31 predicted proteins | sample MGYA00580837_ERZ772818 | MGnify/ENA primary metagenome ERZ772818 (study PRJEB29015, sample SAMEA2737671) | human gut metagenome | biome: human gut; feature: human-associated habitat; material: faeces | place: China | collected 2012 ...
CTGAAGGTGAAAAGGTAACGCTCGCACTGGTGAACGAGGAGTTGTTCAACTTCGAGCCGGCCGGCTGGTATGACAGCAACGGGCAACTCCTATCCAACGAGGCGACTTATGCACTCCAGCTCTCGCGCGACTGCATAACGCAGCTTCAGGTCAGGCTCAAGCCCCGGACGGTAACCATAACCCGGCAGGGTATCGCACAGGTCGAATTCCAGTATCTCGTCATGGAAGGCGGACGTCCCGTGCCGAAAGTAACCTACGACTACCGAACGCAGTACTCGGCCGACTACAAAGTATCCGAACCTATAAAGTTCTACTACGAGGAATATCGACTCGACAAGTCGAAAATCCCGCCCGTCGGCCAGAAGTCATTCGGAATGCCGACAATCTCCAAAGGGGCGAGGAACTCGACCTACCTCTGGCGCTGTGACAAAAAATTTACGGTCTATCTGCGTCCTGAAGATAATCCCGGCTTCACATTTAATAAAAGTCGCAAATACATCGAATCTCCCAGTACCCGGTATATGATTCCGGACGACGTGACAATACTATAAATCTGACACACCATGAGAACGACTCTATTTTACATATTGGCCCTGTTAATATCGGCCGGGTGCCAAGAAATTCAAGATTTCCCCCGCAAAGACGAGCAAAAAGCCACAATTACCTTGGAGTTGCATCGACAAACCTCCAAGACGCGGGCAATTGATGAAACTGCCATTGAAGATGTAAACGTATTTTTTTATCAGAGCAACAATCTCGGTTTAGTACATCACTTCTATGCGACAGGAGCATCACACACGATCGACATCAATCCCGGCGACTACACGATTTGTATTGCTGCAAATATCCACAAGGATATGGGAAATTTGTCTTGGGACGCAATAAGTCAATATCTGGTCGAACGTCCCGTGGATGGTTCTGTGACTATGTTTGGTATGACACGCAGCAATATCACTCTTACTACCCGGATAATATCCGCCAAAGTCACACGCAATGCGGCCAAAATCGGGTATAACATCACCGTTTCGCCCGAAGCCGGGGACATGGATATATTATCAGTGCAATTATGCAGTATTCCGAACAAAGACTACCTGTACTACGACGACCGCGCCGAACTACCTGACCCTACCGGCGGATTCAGCAACAGCGAAGTGCGTACGATGTCGCCAGCGACCAAGAATACCGCCGGAATATTTTACATGCTTTCCAACCGGCGGGGCGAAGTGACCTCGATTACCTCGCAGGAACAGAAGAATGCGGACAAAGCCCCTGCGAATGCCTCTTATCTGCGCATCCGCACCCGAAAGGGCAATAATAAAGTACTCGACTATTGCATTTATCTCGGAGCAAACAACACCTACGACTTCAACGTATGGCAGAATGATGCACACACCTACAACATCACAATCAAGGGGGATAATATCACCGACACCCGAATTACCGGGTATACGCTCGAAGTGACGGAAAGCTGGCCCAGAAACAAATACTGCGTGCCCGGTGACGTGGGAGAGCTAAATATCACCGCCACGGTGACAGGCAACTACGAATTCTTCGGACGCCTTGAGGCAACGAAAGGCGATGGCGCAAAATTCAAATACAAGGACATGATATGGCATAAAGGCTCCCGACATGACATATGGGTATACGAGGGTGACACCCAATATGGTTTAGGATATGAACCGGCGCTCATTACCAAAGACATGAATTCCCAATTACAGTATACCGTCAGCATATTTGATGACTTTGACGAGTGCACTGTTTTCACGTTCACCCGTGAATTCGCCAATATGGTGCAGGTGCATTTCCCCGCTGCCGCTGGAGATGTTTCAGTATCGCAAGCCCTCGACCAAACATCATCCGCATCGTTGGCCACAGCATTCTGCTACGAGGATGGTTGCACGTTCGTCGCTGACGGCCGCAACGGATACCTCTTTGACGGCTGGTATGCCGATGAAACCTACAAAGAACTCTTATCGGCATCGGCGTCTTTCGATTTCGTACCGACAAAAGCCGTCACTGATATTTATGCCAAATTCGGATTGCAGAAACAGCCGAAGGTCGAAATTAGATGCTCGGAAGCGAATAAGAATTCAACATACATGTACAACAGGAACACCGTGAACATGACCGTCACAGATTACACGGGAACGCTGACGATAACGGCCAACTGCACTGCTGGGGGACTGTTCACCTCGGCAACTTCATTTTCAAAAACCGTAACCAGCGGCCAGACTTTCACGCTCGACCCGCTCGTGTTTGTCCCGACGGCCACCGGCGACATATCCTATACGATCGACGTCAAGACTTCCGCAGGAATCTCAATCGCATCGAAGACGGTAACAAACACTATAACCGCCACAAGGCTGACACCCACAATCAACATCAAATATGCCGAATGGTATAATGTGAAAAAATACAGACCTTCCGGAATGAGCAATGATGTCTATTGGGGCGGTTACGAAAAAGTTATCGCCAAAGTGGCGTTTAGCCCCGCTTTGGACTATCCGGCACCTCTGGCCAACAAACAGCTCCTGCACATCAAAATGTCGCCTCAAAAGGCCGTTTTCCGTGTCGGAAGCGAAGACTGGATGGATGGCAACGGAGATGTCTGGCCGGTACCCGTCATAGAAAGTACAGTCATAAATGGCGGAGATCTGAAAGAATTTGACGCCTCATATATCGGTTCCATCACAGACAGCCCGAATTACATCCTTCAGGCCGGACAGAATTTTAAGGAAAACATCTATTTCCACCCCTTATCAGAAGGCATGGACGACCTGTATCTGCCCCAGTTTACGACACAAGCGATTAACGCAGACATGGACGACTATACCTTTATTGAGTACACCTTTAAAGGTGGCTCATTCATGAGATCTGAACTGCAGCTAACCAACACCTCCCCCCTCACTACAATAGAGGTTGAAACAGATCCCCAAAAGATAACTTTCATCAACGAATTATAGGACGGAGAATAATTACAATGCCCCAGCTTTTTCGAAGCTGGGGCATTCTCTATTGTAATACACATTTATTTTTTATCTCGCGGCCAAAGGTAATACTCTCCCATAGAAGACCTGACTACATTATCACGTCCGTCCCTTATCTCTATATCAACCTGCACATCCCGGCAACGGTTGAAGTTATCTCGGAAAATTAAATTCATCGTAGTATTGCTCTCTGGCGCATTTATCATTATTCCATCCCCCTTGCCCCAATCATCATATTTCGGATCATAGATACTCCAGTTAACGGAATAAAAAACATCTTTTTCCATAGGAACCCAAAGCTCTGAAATCGAGTAATACTCCGCATTAACAGCAGCCGGATCTGTTTGTCCATCCACATCACCGAAACAGAGGTACATGGCGCATCCCTGCTTATGCTTATTGTAGACATTGTTTACCTCATTTCGGAAGTAGAAATTCTGTCCAAATTCATCATCACCGGCAGTATGAACTTCCGGATAGAATCCACCGGCAGGCTTATCTTCGACGGTCAGCGTTTGGCGGTTCGTCCCCAACTGCTGCTTCCCATTACGGGTATAGGCTATTTGAAAAGTAACCGTATGCTCTCCCGGCGTAAGCGGGATATACCAGAATGTGGCCGTGGCCCGGCCGTTCGTAAAGTTAACGTCGATGGGTTCATCAGCATACACATAAGGAGTGCCGAATTTCGCATTTTCCGTGGGACTGACGACACCCAACGCCTCGCCTTCCGTGGTAAAAGTCACTGTCGGAGCAGTATCGCAGTTAACGGCCAAATCTACACGGATCAGCGTAGTGGCAATAACCGAATTAGGAACCCGGATGTGAAACCCGCCGGCAGAACCGCCATCGTCCTCCTTATCGCATGAGGCGGACAACATCAATGTCATGGCAGAGGCGGCCATGAACAGTATCTTAAAGATATTTTTCATAATAATTGAGTAATTAAATTGCGAGGTTATTTTGGTTAACAACTCCCGGTTTTAACTAAAATTTACTAATAATCGCATTAAGGACTATCAATACGACGATAACAATAACAAATAAACATCCGGCATTCAAAGTCTTCAAAAAACACCCTTCTTGATGCACAACCTGTACCGGCTGATTGGAGCGAGGTTTAATAGGGTACCCACAATGAATACAATGTGTTGCTTTTTCAGAAATATCCTGCCCACATTCAGGACACTTTATAATAGCCATTTCTTTAAAATGATTTATTTAATATGGGAAAATACTATTTTATATTTAATATTACAAATCATTTCGCAGATTCTGACTTTTGCCCCTATTCCATCTTCTCAAGTTCCAGAAGACGCCGTCCCATAGACTCAAGACGAGCAGCAAGAGTATCGGATATCGACGTATCCGTACGAACGTATATTCGCACTGACCGCAGCATTGACATTCAACACACCGGCCAACATGACGAAACCTTACTCGGCAAAAACACAAGGCTGACGGACTCTGCCCCAACTTGAAGTCACAAATTGTGACCTCAAGGTTGCAAATTCCTGATGATTAATTCGAAACACGAAATCATCCGGGAAGCGTTTAAAATTTCGCGCCACAGCCTGATTGATTACTTTCGTTTCTACACAATACATCTATGCAAGGTCACGGTCAGACATGACCCGTTGGCCACGAATATCGTAAATCTTGTTCAGGATTATCGGGAACTCGTCCATGATTTACGACTCTTCATTCGGTGCGGTAACCTGGCCGGAATTCTCCAAAGCTCTCATGGTTTGGTAAAGGTACTGAATCGTACATAAGTGTTCACGTAATACGGAACCGCCCAACGTTAAATCCGCGGGAGTCAGAACAAGCATTTGCGTAAATTCAAAGTAAAGGATCAGCAACGTATCCGCAACATCTCCCGGATTGAATTCATGCAGCAACAACTTCATGACTGACGACCAGTCGTAATTCCTTCGCTGAAACTCTTCGGCCAACTCGGCCGGCAGTTCGATAGTCACAGGCACGTAGCCCGGACGATTTTGATTGTTTGACATTGTAGGTTTTTTAAGCATTTTGAGTAATGAAAAAGCGGCATTACTCTGACCCGCTGCTTAAAGACCTACAAGGCTTTTGCTAACCATTACAGTTTCGCACGGGGTGTAATACCGCTAAATTACAGGAAAGACATGGATATAAAAAATCCACCTCTCCGGGGTGGGCATCGCTGCCTTGTAGTATCTTTAAGCATTGCAAATATAAATGTTATAAATAACATTTCAAAGGTAGCGGGCTGTTTTTTGTGACTCCCACAAGAAATAAGCTGAAGGCTTACCTAAAACTATTTTTACACGAGAATACGTTCACGGCAAGAATTTCGTTATATTTGCAAAAGGAAAAACTTTTCGAGTTATGACAACGGTACACATTGAGGATAGCACGCCGGAAGGACGGTGGCTACTCGACCTTATCAAAGACCACAAGAGCGTGACGATCGAGCCGAAAAAGAAAGAGGCCAAGACCGTCGGTGCGTGGGACACAGCCCTTGCCGCGGGTGCCGTGCCCCTCGAAGAGTTTAACGCAAGATTCGACGCCAAAATCAAAGAAGCATACAAGCAATAATGCGCGAGGTCATTGTATCCCCCACAGTATTGGGCAAGTTATCCGATTTAGTTTCCTATCTCAAGGATGACATTAAACTCTCTGAAGAAGCGGCGCAGGCGTATCGAGGTCGGTTCGTCCAATTTATCAGGACATGCAGCGCCGAGATCAATCACCCTCTATGCCGGTTCAAGCGGTGGTGTAAACTGGGCTACCGTTGTGCGGTATTCGAAAAACATTGGGTTTTAGCCTATCAAATACTTGACGAAGGCATCATCATTCAGGACATGTGCCATACTGCCCTCCTGAAAGAATAAATCATCGACAAAACGTAGAACCAGTTCAACAAAATAAAAGCCCCCGGAAACAGTACGCTTCCGGGGACTACCGTTTTATTTAAATACTTGTAAATATTACTATTGGACTTTTGCACAACGAACTTGGTTGGCTTGACTTCTCTTTGTATCAATACTCCATATACTTTCAGTCCGATCTCTCAATTCCCAGCGCTCTCCCATTCCTTGAGCAGTTCCAGGATGGCTTACCCAAAGAGGACTATTTGTTGCATGTCTTGATACCTCGACACCCCACCAATTAGCCCATGCTCCTTGAGTATACCAAGCCCCCACAGTATCGCCTTCATATCTCGGACAATGCCAACCATATATCCAGCTGCCAATTACCAACAAATCGTGCAATGAATTAGGCTTAATAAAACCAGTCCAAGTTTTATTATTCGGAACCCGATAACCGTCGGGACAAGGATCATACACGCTCTTTTCGCCAGACCAACCATAAGTTGTCAACTCTCTACCGTTGGGATCTCCCCATAGAGCATCATCATTACCAAACCATTCATCCGCTTCAATAAATTGTGTGGGATTTTTTATCGCATCTTCGAAGGTGACGGCATCTTTCTGCATTCCCCTGAATGTACTGAAGAAAAGGCCAGTTTTCCCATCACCATACTTGTAGCTGTTGTTGGGCCACAAAGGGTCTTTACGGCCCCATTGGTATATCGCACCACCATATCCCACACTAGCCGCGGCATCACTTTTAGCACCTAAATTACAGTGCATAATCTGGAATTTTTCACCTGAAGCATTTGTATATTCTTCATCCTTGATAGTACTTTGAGGATGCCAGATATGCCAACTCCAAAGAATTTCACCACTAACATCCACAATGGCCACACCTATATTCCCCCCGGTGTTAGGATACCATTCATCAACCGTTACGGTCAATTTATTATTATCGAGGGTCAATACAGGGTCAGATTTTGCATCAGAATAAAGAAGCTTTGCCGATATGCCTTTATACTCGTCCCCGGCATAAATCCCTGTATAGGCATAATTTAATTCTTTAGATGTTCTATAAGGGGTGACGTCAAATGTCACCGGAGTATCAATATATACGATACAATTTGCTGTCCCATAATACAAACCGTCATACACTCTGACCCGATTGTCAATTTCATTTTCTCCTTTGATAACAAGGTTCATTGTATGCTTCGTATTTCTCCGCACGTCGAAATTCGAAGTACTGTTCTCACCGAGATAGACGGTATACTCCAATATCTTGTCCGCCCCTTCAGCCATAATACGCATATAAGTCGCACATTCGGGAGCATTTTCAGGCGATTTATCTTTGGGATCGACTATACTTTCCACCTCTCCCTGACAATTCTCAAGCATATAAAACACCTCAGAATATGTCTTATCATTATCGATATTGACTACATCGGCATCGTAGTATTCCCCCTTGTCGGTCGAAGGGGTATTCGTTCCGATTAACACTGCTGAACGCGGCACATTACAGAATTGAACTGAACGCAACTTAATATTTTTCGACACTGCGTCATCAACGGAGATCGTATAAGCAATCTTTGCCGCGGCCCGAATTACCTCCAGCGTTGGAAGCGTCATAGCCCCAAGAATCCTAACATTCATACTTGCCGTCATGGGAATATCATCAACCATGTCGTCAACAGAATATTTATATCGTATAAGTTCTGATTTTGTCATTCCTCCCATATCCTTGTGGACATTCGTCACAACGCAAAGTGTATAGGTTCCGGGGAGGATTTGGAATACGAACGATGGGGCGTATTCCGGATAGTAAAAGTGGTAATTGATATTATTGCTGAAGAAATAGATATTTATGTCATTAATCGCATTTTCATCAATGGCACGGGTATCCATTTTTTCAGATTTAAGTTTCAACTCTACCTGAACTGGAGAGTCTTCCGTAGCCGGTGGCGTGGAGGGGGGGGGAAATCGCCCTCGGTACATGATGCAAGCATCACGACTGTACTTACAGAGGCCGTAAGCATCAGTTTAAGAATCTTTTTCATAATAGTGGAATTTTACGCAAGTTTTTTATTTGGTTAATAACAACTAATCTTCTTTATTGCCAGTTACAAACCCCATCGGTTTCCGCTGCTTCCGGGCTTCCGGCAACTTCACGGACAATGCTCCGATGGCTTCAAATACTGTATCGAAATCTCTCCGCACATCTTCGCTCAAGTCGTTCATGGCCTCAAGGTTCTCCCGGCAGTCACGTTCAACGAGTAGGAGCCGGCTGCGGAACTCGGCAAGCTCGGCCAAGACCACCGAGGATTGCATAATATAGTTCCGCATGGCCACAAAAGCTCTCATAATCGACAAATATACATTCACCGCTATAGGGCTCTTCAGGATACCAGACAATGAGGCAACACCTTCTTGAGTAAATGCTGATGGCAAAACTGAACTGTGTTTTATCGTCGATGGCAACCGGTCACAATTTGTGACCAGTTCACGCCACTCTTTCTCTGTTAATTGAAACATGAAATCCTCTGGGAAACGTTCGATATTACGTTTCACGGCCTGCTTGAGAGCTTTTGTTGGGATCTGGTACATATTCGCCAAATCGAAGTCCAACATCACACGCTGGCCGCGGATCTCGTAGATCTTATTCTGTATGATCTGAATATCCATTTTCATTAATATTTCATTGATTTCCCTGATTGGTATATTTTGCCAATATTTTTGCATCTGAAGCTATCAGAATATCACTTGAATTTTTTATCATACTATTATACTCGTGGGCTTTATTACTATCAATAGTGACCTTGATAATGCCCCGCCTTTCTTCCTTTTTTAAGAGTATAGCGTATTTTGCTGTAATAGGATAATATAAATTGTAAGCCCCTTGTTTATTTGGTCTGGCATCTACTATGGGTTGTATTCCCGTTATGAATGGAACATCAGAATCATTTATCAATAATGTAATGTAGTAATCGTCTGGCTTGGCTACCATATCATCAACTATCTGCATCGACATAATCATCATCAAAGGATAAATCACTTTTTCAGACAAGCCGACGTTTGTAGGAGAGGTTAGTTGGGTAGCTTTTTTCAATATACCCGGAGTTCGAAAATATTGAGTTCCAAAAAACAACAAAAAATTGACTCTTGATTGTTCTGCTTCCCACCAATCAATTTCCCCTGAAGCTATTTTTCGTAAAATATCCGCAGCAGTAGCTTCTATCTTTGCATATAATTCTTCTATTAAATTGTTCGCAAGCGTATCTACTATTTTATACGGGGTCTCGGCATCTCCAGATGTTTGCGGCCACGTATAGCCTGATACTATTTGCATCAGACCTCCAGTAAGTTCATATATCTTTATAAAATCTATTAAAAAATTAGATATATCAGGACTTTTTACAGTTTTCACGAGCCACAGCAAGAAATCTCTGTCTTTCTCTGTGATCGGTTGAACCCTATAAAAATCTTTGCTTTGGGCAACTTTTTTCAAGTCGCCTCTAACTGGGATTGGCTCGTCACCTTTTATAGACTGATAAAGCGGTTTTTCCGAATCACGCCATAATTCCAAATAGCAACGAGGAACATAATGCTGATTTCGCTTTTTAATAAATGCTCCCGGAGATAATTTAACGCCGTTTTCTGCGGCCCATTTCTCAATTATCGCATGCATTTTTTCAGTAATCTTGACAAGTTCATTGTATTCCGACTCATCATGTATTTTAGTATCAGCAGCCATGTTTCTTGTGATATTTTGTTAAATATTCATGCCGCCCAATACTCATAAAATTGAGATAGGACTCATGGTAGCGTCTCCACAGATCTTGTGGCAGCACATGCGAATGCGCTTTGATCTCCTCATGGGTAAGCGTGTTCGGCAGCTCAATTCCTGTCACAACGAAATAAGCTCGTCGCCCGGCCTCTGTACGTGTATATTCTCCCTTCGGCATAAGAATCTATATTATTAGAGGAAGCAAACCTATGATAACACCAGCAGCAATCCACAACAATTTCTCAATTTTGGGGGATAAAAACCGATCTCTTTTATCAGTCAATAATTGAACTACCCCAAATAAAATGATTTCCAAACCACCTGTATAACAAAAAACACTCACAATGGTTCGAGGACTCAATCCCAAATTTGCTCCAAAGTACTTCAGGCCATATCCAGCAATTACCATATACCCCAAGAATAAAAGAGCTTGTATAATGAAGGCTTTCCTATCATAACGAACTGCTTGGATCATTACAAATAGCCTCCAAATAAGCACCGCCCATATCGGCAAAAGTAATGTTACCAATAACAAAATATTTATAAACTTGTCTTCCATAAATTCAAGTATTAGCCCCAATTACTCTATTTCTCAAGCACAACATCGTCAGCAATCTCGTCCAGAATCATTGCACATATTGCCTCTTTTTCCTCATGCTTCAGGGCGTAGCTTCGCAACAGTGCCTTCAGATACGGGATTACCCGTCGGACAAATTCCGTGTCGGCCTCCGGCTTTATCATTATGCGACCTCCGCTAAACAACCGGCCGAACATTTGATTGGCTTTCGTATGCCCCATGAAGAACCCTCTACGTTTCGCCTCCTCAAACAATTCCGGATCTGCCTTCAATGTGGAAAACACCTCCTCGACACGTTTGACCTCTGGAAACGGATAGGCCATCAGGCTCAATCTCATTTTATCTTCTTTCTCCGACATATTACATCCAATTTGTTGATGCGTGAAGGGAAGAAATTGTCATTTATTCCACCACTTGTTCGGTATCGACTTTCCGTAGCCTCCATGCAACAGCATATCCGGTTTCGATATAAGGATAAACCCAGTTGTATACATGGCGCCCCACAATCTCGCGGATCGTCCCATCTGAAAAAAGGACATCCACAAGGCCGGTCGTTGGAACTGGCTTCGCCGTCGGTTCCCATCCGACCAACAACTGATGCCGTTCATCAAACCGGGCACGGTCAATGGCCTGATAAGCCGTAGACACATCAACCATGTAATCCCCATTATTCATTTTGACCGCATCGTTGGCAATGAGTTGGTATACTATATCTTTATTTTCCATCTTTTTCCGTCCATTGTTCTTCTTGAACCTGCTCCCAACCGGCAGCTCGCAAATATTCCCGGATACGTTCTTCAGGAATAGACTTGCCGGCCAAGAACAAGCGTTTGTCCCGCACAGCTTGCTGTTTGATATATTCGCTGTTTTTGTACCAAAGAGGCTGCGTTATCAATATAGAGAATGCTTCTTTCAGTGTCATAAGATATACCTTTGACACAAAGATAGTAAGCATTTCATTAAGAAACAATTTTGTTTCCCGCTATTTTTCACTCAAAACCCATTTATATCATCGTATAGACTTTATAGACGATGATTAAAAGTAGTACTTCAGCCCGATATTGGCCATCAATTTAACATTATCGAACTGGGTTTTTATCAGGTAGCTCATTCGCGGCCCAATGGTAACAGCCCAATGTCGGCCAAGAACATATTCGGCATTGAATTCGAGGACGAGTCCGTAAACGAACTGGTTGCCATAAGGAAGGATATTACCCTTGCGGGAATATCTGTCACACTGTTCACCCCCTAACATAAGTCCGCAGCCGGGCAGCAGTATAAATTTATTCAACGGTATCGCATACTGGTAATAAAGTTCACCGCTCCACTGGGTCGCAACGAACGAATCACCCTGCGTTGCGTCATAACGTGTGTTGTCGAACATGACGCCAACTCCCAATACGGAACGCTCTGACAGGTAGCCCCCGATTCTGGCATTCCCGACCATACCGGCGACATGGTTAATCCCGATGGTCGCACCTGCTATCATTTGGCCTTTATATCCGATCTGTGCATTTGCACTGGCGGTCACAATCATCAATCCGGCCAGCAACATCATTTTTTTCATCATGGTTATTCTTTGTTTTACGATTTGTTATTCGGGTAATTGCCTGAACGCTCTCACGGAACAGCTCACGGAGCAGACATCCGACAGCCATCAATGCCCCGCGCCCAATCTCGCTACCGCTTTGTATATACCCCTCGAATCCGGATCTAATTCTCATAGTTTTCGTGCTTCAATAATGAAATTCTCGGATATACGCAGTCCGATATTACGATCTCCCCCTTGTTCGAGTACTTCAGCCAGAAGAACTTTATCCTTGCCGATGGTAAACTTTTCGAAGCAATAAATTACATCGCAAATGCTTTTTGCCCCTACCGTATGAATATCGACATCCGCTCCGACTGGAAGGATCTGCAACCGCTCCTGCGAAGAGGTTTTCTTCGTCTTTTTCGCCGTAATAGAAAAGGCGATATAATCTATGTCGAAGGGCACATTGCTGGAGTTCTGAATGCTGAACTTGAAAAATATGTGCGTCCGATCGACATACACGCCTTTCAATACGAAAATCAGTTTCTGCAATTTCGCAACATTGTTAGTAACGATATACGCCCCTTGCTTACTGACCTTCGCAAAAAGGGACGTGGAATCAGGCAGCACACTTTCATCTGCGGCCACAACATCTGCATCAGACACATCCGGGTCTGATGCCTCCGGAGCGTTTGGCTGCACGGTCACATCGTGATAAAAAGCCATCGCCGGCTGGATAATGTAATTCACACATTTCGCCGCTTCATTATATACCAAGTTAAAAGCATAGTAATAGCCGTCACTGGTCACCACATTCAGGTTTGTTTCATCCAGCGGCATAACCGGCTGAATATAGAGCACCTTGCCATCACTCTGCGTCAAAGCGTCGAAATTATCCGAGGGCCCCGCAATATAGCCCGTCCGGTACTTCACAATCTCCGCAGGAAAGATTATTTGCGTCACCTTATCTTTTCTCCACTCGATGATATTCTGGCCATACGATGTAGTTGCCATGCAACAGGCAAGTATCAGGAACAATACGTGTTTCATTTCTCTACGATTTTAAGTATTACGGTCTGATTATCTATTAACTTGACTTCGGCACTTTTTGCAGAGCGCACCTGATTTCCCACTCCGGATACGACAGACCCTACGACACGGCCGATAGTGCCTCCATAGGAAGATATTGCTGTACTTGCTTCCTGCAACATCGACGAGGAAGATTCCGAGTTGGTTATTTTACCCACTTCATCATAGTCCAAAGGAATTCCGGCTATTCCGTCCGAACCATATACTTCCAACGGCAATGCAAAGACTCCATGTCCGAGTCGTACGGAATTAATGCTTATGGTCAGGCGACTTTCGGAGATATTCGCATACCCGGCCAACAGCGTATTCTCTGGGATTGTGATACTACCATAGCAAATCGGCTCCTTTGTCCTGAACAGTGCGGTCTGCCCGCTCCGCACTATCTGCGTCCCATGTATCACGGCCCGGAACATCGCAGCCGGCGTAACCTGCTTCTGTGAGGTTTCATTCTGGGCACTCATACCCCAACTTTGACGCATCGCCCGGCGACGACGTTCTTCGGGCGTTTCGGCCGGAGCCGGCAACTCGTCCGTAGAGGACGTCTGCGGCTGTACCTCCGGCTGCTCCTGTACGGTCGCCAGCATATTGTCAGGTGCTTCCTCGTATATGCTCCGGACATTCTGGGAGATCTCTTCATACGCCGCCTCGAACTGAATCTCCTGCGCCCTATTTTCTACGACTGGAGTAGCAGAGGCCACGACAGCCTTTTCTGGTTCGGATTTCTTACTTACAGCGGGCGGCGGTGCAAAACTCGCAGTAGAACGCCGGTAGAATTCATCCTTTTCATTGGCATAGGCCGTATATGCTTCAGATTTTGTCGTGAGTGTCTTATCCGCAATCGTTTCGCCGATTATCTCGACAGAATTCCTCTTACCGGGCCTGTCCTGATCCTTTTTCATCAGATAAAGCGCCAGAAACAACAGCGTCATGGCACCAATGACTATCACACTGATTTTAATTAACTGCTTGCTCATTGTCCTTAACTTGAATTATTTTCCGCTCCAAAAACGGCTCTATCCAGAGGCCATGCGGATTGTTTGGCCAGCTGCGCTCTATTACCTGAATGCTTCCGTCAGCAAACACTCGCCAGAGCCGGGCGTAGCCTGTGCCTTTCTCCTGAAGATCCACCACCATTTCAAACGAAAAGGTGCCATCCTGATTCGGCGAGATTTGAAGTTCCGCAATCTTTGCCTCATAGCGGATATTACCCTGAATAAAGCGATTGAAAAAACCGGCTTCCCTTCGCGCGATATACATATCACGGATACTGTTGCCGCCCAGCCACCCGGCAGCTTCGGCCTTGGCTTCCCACGTATCCTGCGTCAAAGCATACCAATCATCGACGAACATGGTCAGGTGATGACGAATTTCGATCTCAATATTATCCCTACGCTGCGCATATTGGGCAGGGATAACCTCCCCGTCAGTAGCAACATAATAGGAGAACTCCAGTTGTTTACCAAGCGTCTCCCGTCGCTCAAGATAGTTGAGAATAAATGACACCAGCACCAACAGAAGACATAAAACGGTAATAAGGTTGTTTCGCAGCAGAATCTTGCGAAACGATTGTATTTTTTCCGGTATCATAACTACATTCTGAATAATTTGTAACACAACTCCATTACGCTTTGATAGGCTTTGAAGCGCGCCAATGCAATCATAAAAAATCCGAGTAATGGAGAGCTTGCATCTGAAGAAAATATTTTGAAACATTCTTCGCAGAATCCGTCGGCCACATAAAGGGCGGGGCCACATGCCAATAAGGCTATATAAATCATAAACCACTGTTTCCATAGCGACCTAAAAGGCGGCATCGCCCCCAATACTAATATCAGAGGGGCACTCCAGTAGACCACCTTTAGGGATACGGCACGTATTGCCAAAAAAGTAGGAAAGCATAAGTAATTCACCAAATCAGCCAAAGGTTTCAGCAAACCTTGAGCAATCAAATAACTACCTACATTATGCCCCGCACCACTTTTTAACACCGAATTTATAAGAATATCCATAAATGATGAGGATGAATCAGGTGGCGGAATTGACCCATCCCCCATATTCGACTCCTTCATAAATTCTCTGATGGCGCTTTCTGCATGCAATTCGACGGGCGTAAGGGCATTTACCAATGATTCGGCAATACGTATAAGTTCCGGGAACATATACACGAACAATCCACCTAAAAATACCCATGAGAGATCTTCCCAAATATCTTTCATAGGATTGTTTTTCTTCTGGAGATAAATCATTCCCCCCTGTAACAAGATGAAGAATCCGGCCAAACGACTCACTTCAGGAGGAATCTCCACCTGCATATTTGAAAGGTCTGTTAAAAAATCGAAGCCCATATCGATCAGAAATATGTATTTAACATTTCACTATTGAATTTTATGGCTTTGGCCTGCACATCAATATAACTGACCTGCGAATTCAGCCTGTCGAGATCGTCGAGGACTTTACGGGTTTCTGCAAGGCGTTCCGCATCGCTCATTACAAGAAACCTGTCTGAAAAGACTTTGGCCCCGTAAGCTGTAACATCGATACATTCGCGTGTCGTCTGATTACACAAATCCACCAGACTCGTCGTGTATTGTATATCCAGTTGCAGCTCACCAATCATTTCATAGACCTGTTTGATACGGCCCACACACGCGGCCGACCGGGTCGCTATTTCCTGCACATCCCGAATTGTCGCCAATTTATTGTTCACCTTTTCAACCGCGTCGATGCCTTTGTTGATGCCGTCTTTAACATTGACCATCGTTTGATAGGTCTGTGCCATCTGTTGCAGCTGCTCCGCATGATTCATTGCCTCCTGTAACTCCAGACTCGGAGCAACGACTGCAACCTGCGCTTGTACAATAGCGACTCCAAGCATAAACAATCCTGTCAATAGTATCCGTTTCATATCTTTCTAATATTTTGTTAATGACTCTTTTCATATTGCTCAATCGCAGTAACCATTGAGTGTGTGTGTTCATACAACGTGCTTAACTCGTCGCATAACTTACCTTCGGTCTGGAACGCCAAATACGTTCTGGGACTGACGCAAAGTGTCATTAGAGTAGATTTTTTCTGCCGGTAAATGTAGAACGACGAATATTTGAGAGCATCCGTATAGTTATTCTCAAGTGCGAGGACGCACTCCCGGTCATGGGCCGTAAATCTCTTTGAGTACTTCTCAAAGCCTGACGGATCTGAACCTGCAAGAAATATCGTTGTAGCGATATTTTTCATCAGCGCTCCTGCGGCTCCGCCGTCATTCTTGTAACGGTCTCCGGCATTGAGGGCAAGCTGGTCAAGGTTTTGCAGAACGATACATGCCGAGCCATCCTTTTTACGAATCGCTTGCATCTGATATAACACGGCAGAGAAGATCATATCCATTTTCATCAGTTCTGCGAATTCCTCATAGATTATGAATCCACGCTTACCGGTCTGCTCCCAGACAAGGGTGCGAATCGCTATACCTATCAGGTGAACTACAATACTCAACAATTGGGGCTTGGCCTTGATATTCTCCAATTCGAAGATCAGCAGCCGCTTACCCTTGAGGCGTGTCGTTGGGTTATCGCTTTGGGCCAACACGTTAGCATAAATTCCACCGCTACACCATTCGCTGCCATTATGCACGAATTGATTTGCATTGAAATATTCTTCCCGGATTTGACATTGTGTCAGAATCTCCTGATAATTGAAGCGCAGCCAGTCATAAAACCCCGGCCATGACGGCTCCGAGGGCAACTTCAAATACATCATAACAATCTTACGCAAGGAAACCCTTTCTTCGGCCGATGGCACTGCATCAGGTTTGATAATAAGCCACAGAGTCTCGCAAATATCATCGACACGCTCCTCTTCCGATGAAGAGCCGAAAGCAAACGGGTCAAGACCTAAAGGCGCTTTGGCACTATACCTGAAGATAAAAACTTCCTCCGGGTCATATAGGCGCGCGGCCTTGTCATAAGAGCCACCGCAATCGACAATGATATTGATGTATTCAGCATTGTCATCATGGTGGTAGGCATCCACAACTTTCTCCAACATCACAGTTTTTCCACCACCCGTCATACCGACTACTGCAATATTCCTCGAATCCGCATATTTCTTATCTTCATCATAAAGGTCATAGCGCAACGGCATGTGGTCTACCGGGTCGCTGAAAAAGACTCCTTCAGCATCCGACTCATAGCCTCCGACATTTTGGAACAACGCGACAGCCTGCGTCATATCCGCGATATAATATGAGTTTCGATCCATGCACGCCACCGTCGCAGGGTTAGAGCAAAAAACGACGTTACGTAATTCGACTCCTGTTGGCACTACCGGTTCAAAATGCCGGCTCTGCTTGAGGAAATTCGTGATTGTCGTCCGATACTCCTTAACCTCTTGCTCGCTTTCGCCCCAATAGATAATATTCGTATGGCCACGAACCAGCATTGCCTCCATATTATCTCCAATATTGCGTCGCGTTTTTTCCATACGATTACGCTGATCTTCCGCATCATCCGAGAATTCCCGATTCTTACGTAACATTTTGAGAGCCGCTTCAATCATAGCATACTCTTCATCATGTCCGGTGATCCGGATAATCTGGTTGCAGATATGCGGAAAAGGCAGGCTGATTCCCAAATCTTCGAGGGTGCCGTTCGGAACTTTCACCTTACGCCCAGGATATGGTGTCCGCAACACTTCGGGAAACAGGCGCTTATGTTCTATACTCACGGCACCGACATAATTGTCACCGGCACGGACATAACGCTTCGTAGCATATACATCCGTTAGAAAATCGCTCTGATACCCATTGAAATAGTAGTGCATATAATCCCGGATTTCCTCCCCCCCCCAAAGGCTGAATATCCAATAGCCCGGAACCTTGTAACTGCAAATACATTGACTCCAGCGCACTCAAAAAATCCGAATAGGCGGCATCTTCTTCTGCGATTTTTTTATGCGAAAGTGCCACAAATGGGTTCTGTGATTTAGCATCACGGGTTTCTCGAAAACCAGTGTAAACGATGAACAAATACGAAGTGCCGTAAGTTTTCATGCGCGTCCGGGCATAAGCCTTCTCCTCTCGCTGGATATAGGATACTTCTGGCATACACGAAGCATCGAAGTGCAATCTGTCATAACGGTCACTGCGCATGATGATCGTCCCACGCGGCAAATCCTTCAAAGCCACACGCCATATCTCAACAATCTGATCGTAAGTTTCCGAAGTGAGGGAATATGCCTGCGGCAGCTCAAGTCGATAGCAGAATACGACGTCACCCTGCTGGGTAAGCACCCTGTTGTCCGAATACTCCTCTACCAGAGTGGATGCTTCGAACTGCTCATTCTTTGCGCGCAAAAACGTTTGGGAGACCAGATAAAGTATCAGGCCGATAATCGCTATGAACAGAAAAAATATAGCCACGAGCATATCAACGGTTTTTTAAGTGAGAAGGAAATTGTTTCCCATAAGTCAGGTTCCGGGACAGGCGGTCTATATTGCGGAATATCCAAAAAACGACAACTCCCCACGGAATCCAGAACAGCATGAATAGCGGATTGAAGATGACAATGAGGATCGGAATGCAAGCGACCCCGATACAAGCCATGAATCGTTCCGCCGGCATTCCTGCGACCATAACACGGTCACGCAATCGACGATTGATATAAGACTCCATTATCTTATTAAGACATTCATACCTGCATATATCAACCCGGTAATTATCGCTATAACAATCACGGAGTAAAGGGCATTAGAAAGAATTTTCTTGTAATTCTCCCCGTTGTCCATCAGGTTATTTATCATCCAGTAAACAAGCGCTACAAGCGCTCCCAAACCAAATATTCCGGGGACAAGGGTTTTCACATCTGCATTTATCGTGGAAAGGCTCCATTTCGATGCCTGCTGCGCAAACAGTGAGGTTGCAGACATAATCGTAACAATCGTTAAAAACAATTTCTTCATAATACTTTGTATATTTTTGTTATTCAAAAGATTTCATAAATTCATTCGCGTCCTGCCTTATTTCCGTGGCTATCCGGTGTAAAGTTTCCCGATCTATGTTGCGGATCTTCGGCGGCATCATCCTTTGGGGCTTGATATGTTTAAACCGAAACCGCTTGACATCCCCATAGAAATAGACAAATTCCCCCTTCTTCAGAAGGTAAAAATCACTGGCGATATAGCGGGGTTGCTTGACGTCCCGGCTCGTAACCGTCGTTCCGTTCGAAGAGGAGGAATAAGATCTCTCGGTTTTGACAATCTGGGGCATCAGCCCTTCATAATATTTTGCAGTCTGCTGGGTTCGAGTACGGCCAAAAAATTGGTGGGCAAGATTTGACAGAACTGTCCTCTGGTTAAACTCCTTTCCTCCCTGTGTCCGTTGAATCTGACTCAAATCCTGTGTCGTGTATACTACGCAGACATGAAGGCTTCGCAGGTATGCCATGTAATTCTGGACGCGGGGACTGGGCAGCTCCGCAGCTTCGTCCAGTAACGCGACGGCATAGTCGTTTTCCTGATCTCCCATCATCAAGAGACTGGCATCTGCAATCATAGCCAAAATCGGAGCATTGGAAGACGAGTTTTTGGGTTCATTGACCAATGCCAAGGCTTCGCAATTCCCCGGACGGTTGATCCGCAAGTTTATGTCGTTACCACTTAACAGATAAAATCCGGCATCCGTATTAATCGTATTCAAGGCCAATATGACCGTTTGCAGGATATTGCTTGTCGTTTCAGGATTTCCAGCACCTTGAAAAAATACTGACGCCATCGAAGAAACCTGCCGGTCACGCCGCAGCATCCGCTCTAACTTCCCAAACTGAATTACCTTTTTCCCCTCCTTCAGATGCAAATTCTCCGGGTCGTTAATTATCGACATCAGAAAGGGTAGGTGACAGCACTCCGGCTTATACAGCTTCAGGTACCATGTTATGCTTTCAAGAAGCGACGCCGCAGTATTTTTAAAGAATCCGCCCGTAGAAGTTGAATCTTTTGCCTCCCCGCCTTGCGCGGCAATCAGGAAGGAGTCGATTCTCGACTTCAGCGACTGCTCATCTTCGATATACATGGGGTCTATCGGATTTATACGTACACATCGTTCAATATCGAACAACGCGAACACATGGTAAGGAATCCCTGCCGCGTGGAAAAGGGGAAAAACGGTCTGCGTAAGTTCATATTTCTTCAAGTCGTGCAGCAGCATAGACATCCTGAACCTGACAGCGTGCCGCACAAATGCCATATTGCAGCTCTCCGTTTTTCCGCTTCCAGATCCTCCGTTAATATAGGTTTGGTCGTCAATGCGTTTGACATAATGCACATGGCCTCTGCTATCTTCGACTTCCATTGTCAGTTTTGACCAACCGTTTATCCTGCGGCTCAAAAAAATATATAACCACCGATACATGGGCACCAGCACCAGAAGTCCGGCAGATAACGGTAGTGCCCATGACCAAAGATAAGTCACGACCTCCAGCCCGGCCCAGATATAGACATATCCGGGAACCGCAAACGCCAGCAGAGCAGCACAAATACCAAGAGGCTTGTGCCAAATATATAGTGCGGGGATTATGGCTATCGCCGCCACCAGCCACTCAATCAGGGTCATAACGTCGATTTATTTCCCAGTAGCAACACTATTATAATCAGCAGCATCGCAACAACCGCTATAACCACATTGGAACGCTCCACGATCCTCGGCACGGGCGATGTGCCATGTTCCTTTTTGGCCTTTTCATTTTCCTCCTTATACACTTTATCCAATTTCGCCTGCTGGCGCATCATAATCCATACGACGATCAGCACGATCCCGCCCAATAATTTTAAAGCTGAAATCCAAGTAAATTCATATCCATTCATAAACATCTTGTTTTAATCCGCAGTTTAACCTGTGTGTCAATATCCTTTCGTGAGTACATTCAAAAGTTTGAACGCGCCTTTTATCAACACCTGTTGCGGCGTTATAGGCATAACCTTCACCTGATTGGCTTTCGCCATTGCCTGCTCCGCCACTTTCTGTCGCGCAGAATGTCCGAAAACCTTATATTCCGGTGTCGGGATTATAGGGCGCTTACAAGCCGCCGCAACCCTGCGCTGCACCTCTTCTTTATGAGTCTTGGCCACAGCAGGTGAAAATTGCCTGTTGATGTAGCGATTGATATAGTTTTGCTGATGATGTACTTTTGCAAGCTCTTTAGAAGGTATCTTCGCCGAAACATACTCCTGTATCAATTCCCGGCGTTTCTCTTCAATCAGGGGATTGAGCTTGTCCTGCAAAGTCTTTTTATAGTATTGCGCCTGCTCCGGTGATAAACTCTTATCCACGTAGGCTACGAATTCATGTTCATTTTTCAAACGAACATCCGGGCCGAAGTGCCGCATCCCATACCGCTCAAACAGGTTTTCCGAATAGGGAGACAACTTGCGCATCAACTCGTTATTTGCATCGAGCAGGCGCTCGGCGTATTTTTCCTGATCGGGAGTAAGTTCGCGCAACAGTTGCTCCAGCTGGCTCTGCTTTTCGACCACGACATAATAATCGGGAAGTTCCGACTCGATAAACAGCTCTATCACCTTTGCAAATTCAGCTTGCCGCTCTATCTGAACTTTTTCCAAACCCTCGAATATCTCTGCCAACTCCGTGCGCAAAACACCGTATTTCATATCGGGGTGTTCCTCTTCCAGTATATTTACAATCCCTTGACGAAGATCTCGTATCGCCTTATTCAGTTCTTTATCTTCCAATGCGAGGCGCAATATGTTTTCTTCCTTCGCATGGACAGACATTGTTTTATCCGAGACAATCTCTTTCCAATGCCCAATCCGCTGCCCCCTCTCTGTCATGTATGAGTCCAAACGTGCGGTTAAATCCTGTGCACGTTCTGCTCTCATGCTGGCTATCTGGCTTTTCAAAATGTCAAGATTCCGCGGTTGTTCGCAGCGTTTTGCGACCTCTGCAAGACATTTCCGGGCATCTTCAGGGAGCAACCGTTCGCTGGCAACATGCTCGAATCCCTGCATATCCCGGATACCGCCAGCATCCTGACCGAAAATTTCGACAGCTTGCAGATTTATAATCTCCTGTTGTCTTTCAGGCCAATACTCCTTTATAAAATCCGCTGTCAAATGCCCCTCCTGTTCTGCCATGTATCTGTCAGCATTATCCATGATTATTGAACGCCCGATTTTTTCCTCCAAAAATTCCGATTTAGCAAGTAAGCAATCCGTATCTCGATGCTCTTTGATGCTGTCGAAAAGGTAATTTTCCCGATACCATGAGTTTGAGTATATCCCGACCCAGTTATCGAAGACCTCACGACGGCGGTCAATGGCCCGCCGCATCACAATACCATGCTTCAGTAATTTATGGGTAGTATATATCGGACTGTATCCTTGGAATCCCGCGGCCTGAATGGTTTTATCTCCGGCGTTTGCAGCGACGCCTTCCGCCCAGGCCGGCATCGCCAGACCTTGCATGGTATCGAGTCGGGCCAATTCCATCTGAAGCTCGTCCAGACTGTACTCCATCAATTCATCAGCATTCGCATCCGAACTCAAGGCTTTGATATGCCGTACCAACTGCCCCTTGACATGGTACAATTGCCGGGCATCGAGGGACTCGCACTGCAACAGATTTTCATAGTATTCTGCATAGCTTCCGATTTTCAACCGACTGAATTCCAACGCCTCTTTCCTCCGGACGATACGGTCTTTCTGGAGTTGTCTCTCATACGCATAAGCAGACTTCTTTCGTAACCGTTTGGCTTCTTCGTAACTTTCAGTCAGAAGCCGTCTATGCGAAAAGGTTTTATCGAAGATATGTTCGCACTCGATCTTAAACGCTTCCCGGTTAAACCCGATTCGTACTTTCTGACCATTCAATACATGATTCTTACTTCCACGACCGTTTGCATTGGGACTCAAATTAAAAGAATTGGTCGCATCGCGCCGGCTAACAGCTATATGAATATGCCAGTTATCACCGGCTTTCGCCATCATAGGCTGAAGAATCTCTTGACTCCCGCCAACCCGCACCATATTCTCCCGGACACATTTTTTCTCTAATGCCACAATTTTTCGATTGACTTCTTTCGAATTCTCCTCGGTAATTGTCTGACGTAGTTTTTCAATCTCATTTTGTATTCTTGCATTTTTTCGGACTTCAGGATCTCCTTTTTTCCAATAGCGGTCTTTCTCGACCATGCCGAACCATAACAAATCGTTATTGTCCTTGATTTGTGGATGGCCGAAGTTTCGGGCATAAGCATCCATACACTTCACCGCATAATTCTTGAGATAAGTACGCATCAGATTATCTTCGAGGTCTGCGGGGATAACTTCGCCAGCATCAATCAGAGCTTGACGGGTGTCGGCAATGGTTCGACGCAGGTGCGCGATCTCTTGTGCCGACGGGGAAATCGAGAAGGTGTAATAACGAGCTTCCTTTTTCTTCAAGTCTTTAACATTCGCGTCGATTGCTTTTGTCACATCTTCGCAATCGAAAGTATTTCCGCTGCCATTGAAAAAATATTCGTGTCCCTCGACCCGCACCACATCGTTTTGTTTATCCAAATATGCAGACAACTGCCGGGAGGTAGTATCTCCCAAGCCCTCCTGAACCAAGTTCTCTTTCTTAAGATATTCGGCAAAATCCATTACGGAACTTTGCTTGTACTTGGTATTATCTACATAGTCTGTGACGTACATAATTCCTCGTATCTGTTTTTATATCGCAAGTATTCATCTTTGGATAGACGGATTTGCATAACCGGCTTGCCATTGAAATCAAAGGCATCCGTTGCCACGGAAAAAAACTTCTCAAGAATCAACATGGCTTGGGATAATCGTTCTTCGTCGGCATGTTCCATAATCTCATCATCAATTCCCACTACGTCCGAATCGACCTTACCCGGAGACACTTGGTAATCCTCACGCTTGAGAAGCGTTTTTATAAAATCTTCTGTCCGTGCCGTCGCCCCTGCAACTTTTACAAGAGTGATGTGTTGACTCGCTTGATTGTTCAGGATTGTTTTTATTGCATCTCCAGTTGACACCTCATAATCTAAATTATTGGTCGCATAATGCAAAATGATTCGAGATGCAGCAATCCCCAAAGTCGTGCATTTTCGCTCCGCTATGGTGATTAATTTACCCTTCGCTTCTTGCGTTAACCGCACCGATGAGAGACTTTGGCTTTCAGTGAACTTTTTTCTCATTTTTAATTAATTTCTCAATTATACAGGCCAAGAGGGGTCAAAAAACGCACCCTTCAACAACCGCAAATATAATTGTTATTTAGATATTTAATTCACTTTTTTGTATTTATTGTGCTTATTGTTAATAACATACTATACATATTTATATCTTAACATATTTATATACAACATATTAATACATACAAAAAGATATCGAAATATTTTTACAGGTCATTAAAATATAATCTCAATGTTACACAAGATGCAACATGTATTCATCATGTTATCAATTATTTACAGAATAAATGCAACGTAAAAAGCTACATTTTCATAAAAATCCGCAACGCACAAACACAGCACAAAACACTGAATATCAACATACTACAATCAAACCATATTAAACAGAATCACGCTTCAGCGTGATTCCCGCTTGTTCACAAAAAAATGTTACAGGATCAGCCGGAATTCAGCGGACGTAAAGGCGACCCGAAGAGGGGCAAGGCGTAATGCCCCTCTTCGGGTCAGATTGCGCTTGCGTAATCGCGCCTTCGTCCGTTGAAATCCGGATGTCCGTAAGGCATCGGGCGGGCACCGGGTTTTGGGAAATTTGCAGAATTTCCCGAAGCCCGTTGTCCGCAAAATTCGCCCCGGCAAAGCCGGGGTACATCGGGCGGGAATAACCGCCCGGAATTTTAGATGCCGGTAACATTTTTTTACCTATCTCCGGCGAAGCCGGGTGGGCCGCCAATCGCGGCCCGCATACAGAATCGCCTCAGGCGATTCTGTATGCTCTTTGCTTCTTTCTTTACGAAAGAAGGAATCCCCCATTCGGGGGAGAAAGGGGGGCATTGTCAGCCGCCAAAGCGAGGCTCCGGCGGAGCGCATGGCGGCGGACAGACAAATACCTATCATTTGCGCCGAGCTTGTCGAAGGCGCAAATCGCGGCTCCAAAAATATCCGCTTTTGCGGATATTTTTGGAATCCGCCCCGCCGAGG
>ERZ772818.1102-NODE-1102-length-24982-cov-5.411843_pt1 | contig 24982 bp, 29 predicted proteins | sample MGYA00580837_ERZ772818 | MGnify/ENA primary metagenome ERZ772818 (study PRJEB29015, sample SAMEA2737671) | human gut metagenome | biome: human gut; feature: human-associated habitat; material: faeces | place: China | collected 2012 ...
GTATTCCAAGAGGTCTTTCACTTCCGTCTGGTTTTGGTATCATAACTCGCTTTACCGGAGATGGTTTATACTTTCCATTCATCAGTTCTGATTTGATTTCTGATAGGTATTTTTCAATTCCCATCGCTTCAACATCCTCGATTTTGACACCATCCACACCACTGGAACCTTTGTTAGCTTTTACCCGTTTCCATGCCTCAAAGAGTACATCATCTCGATATACCTTATCGTAAAGTGCATGAAATCTTCGGCTGTCACACTTCTTGGCTGTCAGATATAGTTTGTTTTGAAGTTGTCGAACTTTTTCTTTGGAGTTATTAGTCTGCATGACATTCTCTCACTCTTACCCTCTCTACAAACATGAATGAAGTAGGGAACCTTCCCATAAACTGCGTTTTCTTGCACAGTCATTATCGGTACTATGTTCCCCTCCGACTCCCTTCCATCAGAAATACGATTTCGCCAAGCTTATACGCTTTCTCTTTACCATTTGGTGATGGGTAGGGTCTCTCCAGTTCCGAACTACACTTTTCATACATACCGTTTCCTCTATACCGAGGGATTCTTCCGTGCTGTTTTCCAGTTTCTCCACACGTTCCATGGTTTTCGCCTATTTTGCCAAGGCTCAACTTCCCTTTTCTCTCTTTCGAGACCTTTTTAACGATACGGCAGAATTCACTTTATGTTACGGTCTGCATGATTGCTCGCACCTTTTTCAAGGTTACTTTATCCACTCGCTTAGCACCCTGTATTACTACAACGCACCGAGTTTAACTACACGGCTCACTGGCGATTACCGTGACCGGACTTACACCGGCAAGTGTAGTCCAGCTTTGCTGGACACACGCAAAAAAACAAGGGCATGTGAAAAAACTTTCGTTTTTTCACATGCCCTTCCTATTCACCTGTTTTATTTTTCAAACAGATATATCTCTATTAATCCTCCGGCTCGATCAGTCCGTAGGTATTCCCCTTACGCTTGTAAACTACATTCACCTGATCAGTCTCTGCATTGCAGAATACGAAGAAATTATGTCCAAGAAGTTCCATCTGGACACATGCATCTTCTGGATACATAGGCTTGATATCGAATTTCTTGGTACGAATGATCTTAACCTCTTCGTCCTCTTCATAATCCTTGTCCAGATATGCTTTCTGGAAGTTGGCAGCTGACTGCTGCTTATCTACGATCTTGTTCTTGTATTTCCTGAGCTGACGTTCAATTACTTCCTCTACAAGGTCGATTGATACATACATATCGTTGCTGACCTGCTCGGAACGGATGATGTTGCCCTTAACCGGGATCGTCACCTCGATTTTCTGTCTTTCTTTTTCTACACTAAGAGTTACGACAACTTCAGTGTCAGGAGTGAAATACCTTTCCAGTTTACCGAGCTTATCCTCTACTGCTATACGAAGCCCGTCTGTCACTGTGATGTTCTTTCCGCTGATAATGAATTTCATGCTTCCATCCCCTTTGCTGTTTGATGGGTATATTATAACACATTACTCTAAAAATTAACATCATTTTCTGAAAAAATTACGAATTTTTTCACATTTATAAATTACCTATCAATTTTTCAAATGGTATGGTGCCACCGAACAGATCCAGGGCACTTCCTACCGTCACATCCACTTTTCCGCCTGCTGCCATTTTGAGGGTCTGGATATCCTCCATGCTGCCAACGCCGCCAGCGTAAGTGACTGGGTGCCCATTGTATTCACCAAGCAACTTTGCCAGAGAAACTTCTATACCTTTTGCCTTACCCTCCACATCCACTGCATGGATGAGAAATTCATCGCAATAGGCACCCAGCTTTTCCATCAGTTCCAGAGTTACCTCCTCCTCTGTAAATTTCTGCCAGCGGTCTGTGACTACATAGTATGCATCCTCTTTTTTACGACAGCTGAGATCAAGGACAAGGTGTTCTTTTCCGACTGCATCTACCATCTTCTCCAGATTTTTCCAGGAAATATGACCGTCGCGGAACACATAGGAGGTGACGATCACATGACTGGCTCCAGCAGCAAGATAATCTGCCGCATTGTCCGGGTTTACACCGCCTCCGATCTGAAGACCGCCTGGATACGCGCCAAGGGCCAGCATGGCCTGGGCTTTTGTAGCCTGGAAGTATTCAGAATCCGCACTGTTCAGAAGGATAATATGTCCTCCCTTCAGACCTTTTTCTTTATATAAGGAAGCATAAAAAGCTGCATCCTGCTCTGACACAAAATTCTCCTGTGCCTGGTTTCCCGCATCCTTCAGGCTTCCTCCTACGATCTGCTTTACCTTTCCATTATGTATATCTATGCATGGACGAAATTTCATGATGATCCTCCTTTTCTTGCATTGCAATTAAGTTGTAGCTATCCTGTATTTTGCTCACAAATTTATTGAAATCATATCACAAAAAGGCGTTGAATGAAACACCTCTCTTCATTCAACACCTTTTCATTTTACCTCTATTTTTTTATTATCTTCCATTCGCTGCATTATCCACAGCATCTCCAACATCTTCTACAGCGTTGCCCACACCTTCACCAACATCACGGACACCATCAGCTACTCCATCACCTAATTCTTCCACACCTTCTCCGAGAGCACCGGAAACGGAATTGTTATTGTCTGTCACATTATCACCGGGAACATCTGCATCTCCGGCAGTGCCTGCATCATCTGGTACTGCGGTATCAGCAGTTCCAGCTCCGTCTGCACCATTATTTACGCTGTCGCCCGCGTCATCCACCATGTTTTCATCCTCTGCAGTTCCATTCTCCACGTTATCCTTATCAATGGCGTCCTCATTTGCATTATTTTGAACCTCATCCGCTGCATTGTTATTGTCATTTCCACAGGCTGTAAACATACATAATGTAAATACCAGCAAAGTACCTATGAGCATTCGTTTCATTTTTTTCATCTCATCTGTCTCCTTTTCTTATTTTCAGCTGAAAACACGTTACTGTCCACTTTCGCGAAAATGACCGTTCCGCCTGGCGGAACTCAGCCTGCGAACAGTAAACATTGCTGTATGCTTCTAATATGTACAGATGAGAAAGAAACTATTCTGGAAGAAATTTACATTTTAAAAATCCATCAATCCGGACATTTCCATTCTTCACTTATCACTGTTGTTTCCGCACGATCCTGCCGCTTTTGGAATTTCTCCACACGTCATGGGCTACCGCAATCTCTCCGCCCACCAGCACATAATCAAATCCTGTACAATACTGGTTTGGATTCTGGAAATCTGCATGAACGCTTAACTGGTCCAGATGAAATACATTGATATCTGCGGGCATTCCTTTTTCCAGGGTACCCAGAGGGAGACCCAGCACCTGCGCCGGTTTTGCTGTCATCTTATATACAGCATCTTCTATGGAAAAAATCTTTTTATCACGCACGTAAGCAGTAAGAAGCTTCGGAAAAGCCCCGTAAACTCTGGGATGATATTTGCCCCCTGCGGGATAGATCGCATCTGAGATCAGATTTGCCCGGCTGTCTTTCAAAAAATACAGCATGTCCTCCTCTGAGGCAATGGTATCCAGCATGGTAACCTGGCAGCGCTCTTCCAGGAGAATGTCATACAGGGTATCATAAGGATCCTGTCCAAACTGCTCTGCGATCTTCGCAATAGACTGTCCTGCAAAGCTGCCGAATTTCTCCGTATGTAAAGTGCTGGCATAGATCATATCAAAGCCAGCCAGCTCCACAATGTTCTCAAAAATATCGGAAGGCTGCTTCAGCACCTTCGTAATCTCCTTCCTGCAAAACGGATCTGCCAGCCTTGCGCAGATTGCATCGGTACCGCCCTCCTGAAACTGTGGGGGAAGAAGATGTACCAGCTGGGTGGAACCAGTCAGATAGGGATACAGGTCAAAATCCACCTTCACGCCCCGCTCTGCCGCCTGGTCAAACAGCTTCAGGATTTTCACCGGAGTCCCGCCCCAGTTTTTCCGCCCGATACACTTCATATGGCTTACATGCAAGGGAATCTGCAGCTCTTCCGCCACGGAAATCACTTCCTGCAGAGCCAGCAGGATTCCATCTCCTTCATTTCGGATATGGGTGGTAATGGGAATGTCCGTCCCCTTCAAGGGCTGCAGTGCTTCCACAAGCCCATCTCTGTCATATTCAAATTCCGGGGCATAGGCAATTCCAAGGCTGATTCCAAGCGCTCCTGCTGACAGAGCTTCCTCCACAGCCTTCCACACCTGATGTAATTCTTCCTTGGAAAGCTTCCCGGAAGCATAGCCTTTTACACTGGCGCGGATGGTTCCATTTCCTGCAAGCATTCCAGTGTTGACGCTGCGCTTTTCTTTTCCAAGAGCTGACATGTAGGCGGACATGGTTGACATAATTCTAAGAGCAGCTATCTCGATTTCTTTCTCTGAAATTCCGCAAGACTCCTCTTTCTTTTTTGAGAAAAGTACACCTTCGGTATCATCTGTATTTTCATCTTTTCCCCAACGAAAATCCCCAGTCACACTGCTGAGAAATCTGGCAATCTCTTTCCCAAATTTCTCCCCGGCCGGAGCCACCGAAAGCCCACAGTTTCCATTCACAACAGTCGTCAGTCCCTGCCGGTTCAAAAGCTCATCATCCCCGTTTCCAAAGGCCTGCCAGTCTCCGTGTCTGTGAATGTCAAGGAAGCCGGGGGTTATATAACCACCGGCCGCATTCAGAACACGCTCTTTTGGAAAATCGGCTGGAATCTCCACATGAGTTCCCACTTCCGCAATTTTCCCATTTTCTATTACAAGATCTCCATGAAATGGCTTTTCCTTTTTCCCATTTACGATCCAGCCATCTTTGATTATGTAGTCCATCCCGAATTACCTTTCCTCAACTTTCCTGATAAACTGACGAATACGATCATTCTTCGGATGCTCAAAAAACTCTTCCGGAGGCGCATCCTCCACGATCACGCCATCTTCCATAAACAAAATCCGATCCGCTACTTCTCTGGCAAAATTCATCTCATGGGTGACAATGACCATGGATACTCCTTCCGCTGCTACTTTACGGATAACACTTAAGACCTCTCCAACCAGTTCCGGATCCAGTGCGCTGGTAGGCTCATCAAAAAGGATCACTTCCGGATTCATAGCCATTGCTCTTGCGATCGCAACCCTCTGCTGCTGGCCGCCGGAAAGATTCTTTGCCATTGCCTCTTCCCTGCCTTCCATCCCAACCATTTTCAGCAAATCTTTTGCCTTTGCAATTGCCTCCTGTTTGGGAACTTTTTTCACATGGACCGGTGCCTCGATCACATTCTGCAGCACACTCATATGGGTAAAAACGTTAAATCTCTGGAAAACCATTCCAATATGCTGCCGCAGCTCATGCAGCGCCTGACCGGAATTCACAGTTTTTCCCATATAATTGATTTCACCGCTGTCGTAGGTTTCCAGCTGGTTGATACATCGAAGAATTGTGGATTTACCAGAACCGCTGGGACCAAGGATTGCAATCTTTTCCCCTTTATGTATGTCAAAACTGATTTTCCTCAGCACCTGAAGATCCCCAAAGCTTTTGCTGATATTTTTTACACTTAAAATAACATCTTCTGCCATTTATGCCATCCTCCTTTCCAAAACTCCTGCAATCTGGGTAAATATAGTTGTCAGGATCAGATATAATACCGCAACAGCTATGTACGGCTCAAAATAATGGAAAGAATTATAAGCGATCAGGGTTCCCTCTCTTGTCAGCTCTGTCAAAGTGATGGCGGACAAAATAGAGGTATTTTTGATGGTGGCAATAAACTGGTTTACAAGAGGAAGAATGCAGATCTTGGTTGCCTGTGGTGCCACAATTCGAAGCATTTCCAGATGCCAGGGCATTCCAAGTGCTTTGGCTGCTTCTCTCTGCCCCGGGTCAATAGCATGGATACCGGAACGGACAATTTCTGCAATGTATGCGCCTGTATTTAAAGACATGGAAAGCACACCTGCTGTCATAGCGCTGAAAGTAATGCCCAGGTTTGGCAAACCGAAATAGATCAGAAATGCCTGCACCATCAGCGGGGTTCCTCTCCAGATCCAGATGTACAGCTGTGCCAGTCTGGATACCACTTTTATGTGGCTGTCCCTCATCAACGCAAGCACAACACCCAGAATCGTACCAAAAATAAGTGTGAGAACCGATATTTCCATCGTCACTGCGCATCCCTGGAGCAGTGATGTCATTTTATCAAATACAAGTGACCATTTCAATGTTACCATACTATTTCCCCTGTGGCCAGTAATTATAGCCGGTTTATCCTTTCTTCCTTACTCTTCCGGTATTACTGTTCACTCCGTGACCAGTAACGCGTTTTCTGCATAGAAACATATCTGTGTTTTATTGTAACTGTTCAGTCCTTTCACTATTATGCTTTATTCAGCGGTTTCCGCATCTTCTGCTGCAGCTGCTTCTTCTCCCTTGCCGGAAGCATCGATCCATTTTGTCCAGAGTGTATCATAAGTGCCGTCTGCATAATACTCGTCAATACATTCATTGATAAATGCAAGCAGATCATCTTTTCCCTTCTGTACGGCGATGGCGTTCTCTGCGTGGGTAAATGGATCACACACGATTTTAGCACCTTCGTATTCCTTGGAAAGGATCTTCTAGTTCAAAAGGTCGTTTACCACAACATCCACACGGCCTGCCAGAAGGTCTGATACACATCCTACCGTATCCTTGTACTGAACAATTTCATAAGAAACATCCGGATTCTCATCCAGGAAGCTCTGCGCTACGTTATAAGAAGTTGCGCCCTCTTTTACTGCAACCTTCAGACCATCGCAGTCAGCCAGACTCTTAACGGTATCTGCATACTCTGAATCTTCTTTCACGGCAAGGATCATACCACTGTCGCAGTAGGATTTGGACATATCCACAACCTCGCATCTTTCGTCTGTCTTATACATTGCTGCAATGGAAAAATCATACTCCCCATTCTGGATAGAAGGAACAATGGACTGGAATTCCATATCTGTCACTTCCAGGTCAACTCCAAGCTTGTCTGCAATATACTGCGCCAGGTCAATATCAAAACCTACAATATTGTCGTCATCATCTCTGTATTCAAATGGTACATAAGTTCCGGTTGCGACGGTGATCACACCTTTCTCCTTAATTGCTTTAATATTTTCACCATTTTCCCAGTCAACTGCTGCCGTGTCCTCTGTGTCTGTACTCTCTGCGTAAACCGGAGTAAAAGCTGTCATAATCATAGAAGCTGCTGTAAGAAGTGCCATTGCTTTTGCTGTTTTTCTCATAATAATTTCTCCTCTCTGACTCTCGCCGGTACAGATAGTCTTCTGTTATCGTTTCCAAAGTGGACAATAACAGCCTGCGCAGTTATGCTATCCCGATTTCCAGCTTTACTAACGCAAAAAGGACCGCCCTGTGGCAGCCCTTTCTGCATGGCAGAAATGCGATATTGCATTTCTCTCTTATGAAGTTTCGGTACGTTATGGAAACAAGTGCAAAAATGCTTTATCAGCAAATACTCTGACCTGCCATACCATAAACGCAAAAAACGGAGCAAACTCTCTAAGTAGTTTGCTCCGTTGCAACTTATGATGGAATTATAGCAAACACATTGCTATCTGTAAATCCATAAATTCAACAATTATTTTGTATGCATTTTACAATTTTTGTATATTTCTGTTAACCTTCGATCACATTGCTCATATCATATCTTCCAGCTGGTTTTCCGGCAAGATATTTCGCTGCTTCTACAGCACCCTTGCCAAATACAGCCTTAGAGTATGCTGTGTGCTTAAATTCGATCACTTCATCCGGTCCGGCAAAAATCACTTCATGCTCGCCGACAATAGAGCCTCCGCGAACTGCGGAAATACCGATCTCCTTAGCGTCACGTTTCTCTCTTCTCTGGCTGCGGTCATATACGTAATGATACTGGTTGTCCATTGCCTCGTTCAGACTATCTGCAAGGGCAAGAGCTGTTCCGCTTGGTGCATCCACTTTCAGGTTATGGTGCTTCTCTACAATCTCCATGTCAAAACCAGCTGCTGCCAAAACCTTAGCTGCATCCTGAACCAGTTTCAAAAGAGTATTGATTCCAAGGGACATGTTGGCAGATTTCAGAACGGCGATCTTTTTTGCACTCTCCTCTACTCTTGCAAGCTGCTCTTCACTTAAACCTGTGGTGCAAAGAACTACCGGCATATTTCTCTTCTCGCAGTAGTCCATCAGCTTATCAAAAGCCTTCGGGGAGGAAAAATCGATAACAGCATCTGCTTCCACCTGGCAATCTTCAATGTTTGTGAATACCGGATAGCTGTTTTTCCCCTGGTCTGCAATGTCGATTCCTGCTACGATCTGGGCATTTGCATCCTTCTCAACAATATTGGAAATAACCTGTCCCATATGACCGTTACATCCGTGCATGATAATTCTAACCATTTTTATTTTTTCCTTTCTTACTGTAAATTAACGAGCTTGTAAAAATTATTTCAACAATCTACACACTCTTTTTTTCCCTGCTCACACATTATAAAGAAATCCCGTCAGCCAGCTGTCAGACAATATGCTGCCGCACACCAGAACTGACAGGCTCTGTCCGGGATTTCAACATTATTTATGCAAGCTTAATTCCATAATCAGCAAGAGCTTTTTTCAGTCTCTCCTCGTTCTCCGGCTCCATCTCACAAAGAGGCATACGGGTCGGTCCGACTTTCCAGCCCATCAGGTTCAGGGCAGTCTTAACTGGAATCGGGTTTACCTCGCAGAACAGTGCATTGATAAGCGGAACAGCCTCAAGCTGAAGTCTGGCAGCACCAGCAAGGTCTCCCTCCATAAATTTCATAACCATGTCATGTGTATTCTTCGGAGCAACATTGGATAAAACAGAGATTACTCCAAGTCCGCCAAGAGAAAGAATCGGAAGTACCTGGTCATCATTTCCGGAATAAAGCTCGAGAGCTCCGTCAGCCATGGACATCATCTTGGCGATCTGGGAAAGATCTCCGCTTGCAGCCTTGATTCCCACAATGTTCTTCACATTCTTCGCAAGAGCAACTGCTGTAGCAGGCTGGATATTGCAGCCTGTACGACTTGGCACATTATACATAATGATCGGAGTTTCCGGTACAGAATTGGCAATCTCTGTATAATGACGGATAAGACCCTTCTGGCTTGCCTTGTTGTAATATGGAGTCACGATCAGAAGTGCATCAGCGCCATAAGAAGCAGCTTCCTGCGACATCATGACTGCAGTCTCTGTGCAATTAGAACCGGTACCTGCAATAACAGGAACTCTTCCAGCTACCTTGTCAATTGCAAATTTGATGGTCTGGAGATGTTCTCCGTGTGTCAATGTAGAAGACTCGCCTGTAGTGCCGCAGATAACGATTGCATCTGTGCTGTTCGCAATCTGATATTCCAGAAGTTCTTCCAGTTTCTCATAATTTACCTTTCCATCTTCATGCATCGGGGTTACAATTGCAACGGCTGCACCTTTGAAAATTGCCATATTATTTCCTCCTATTCATCTTTATCATGAGTTCTGCTCTCTTCCAAGAGTGGTAATGGTAGTCACACTGTCCACATAATCCAAAATGCCAGGGTCTACCCGATTTCCTGTAAGTATCAAATGCATAGATTCGTCCTTCTGTTTCAAAAGCCCGACAACCATATCAACAGTAGCAATATGCTTATCCAGAAGTCCCAGAATTTCATCCAGTACCAGGAAATCACATTCCTGTGTAGCAATCACTTTACGGGCAAAATTTAAACCATTGAGAATATTGCGCTCCTCTTCAACCTGCTCTTCCTCATTCAACTGGTCGTAACAGGTCTCCATCTTTTCGAAGCGGAAGATCTTGATATCCAGCTGATCCAGTTCTTCCAGAAAGTCCAGCTCGCGCCGTTCATTTCCTTTCAGGAACTGAATGATGATCACACTTTTGCCCTGAGAAGATGCCCGCAGTGCCTGACCAATTGCCAGTGTGGTCTTACCTCTGCCATTTCCGCAATATACTTCTGTTATTTCTTTTTCCATACTGATTCCTCTTATTGTTAAAAATAATGTTACCGTCTGCCATAGATCAATAACATTCCTCGCAATGCCGTCTCCGCAAATGATACCATTCATTCAGATATCGCGCTTTGCAAATAGAAACCGCAAACTGCGCCATTTTTAATATGCTTATATTACCGCAAAACCAGCAGAAATGCAAGCAGAAGAAACTTGGAGAAAAATTGGGCTGGCTGCCTTCCATAAAGCAACTAGCAGACCATGGCGTATTTCCCGCCACTGCAGTTGGTTTACACATACTCCAGCTTGCTCACCGATACCTCATAAGCGATTCTCTTCTGTGTCTCATTTTCCCCGATTCGCTTCATGTATTCCCTGCTTTGGATCCTGCCCCAGATCAGTACATGACCGCCCACTTCAAAGGCTGAAGCATAGCGGGCATTTCGTCCCCAGCAAATACACGGTATGTAATCTGATTTTCCATAAGGTCGGTTCACTGCAAGAAGCAGATCGGCAATCTCTCTTCCCAGCGGTGTTTTCCGGTAAACAGGCGGCTTACAGATATATCCGTCCAGGAAAATCTGGTTTACCGGTGCCAGAGAATCCTCTTCTTCCAGAAATTTCAATTCCCGTGCAAATGCGGAAAGCACCAGCCGGTTGTGTTTTTCTTCATGACGGTTATAGGAACGGAACTGTCCGTGAATTTCCACATACTGTCCCACGTAATCCTGGGTAACGTCCACCAGCCTTTCAGATACCATCACCGGAATCCTGTCTTCAGAATCGCTAAGCCTCTTTACCAGAAGATCCATGGTATAAAATCCTTCTCCGTAAACCTGGTGGCTGAATGTGAAACCTGTAACGATTTTTCCCGTGATGGAAACCTGATTGTTTTCAATAATTTTATCTGCCATGTTGTAGTTCTCCTTCCTTATTTTCACTTTTTTCTGCAGACATATAACACTTGTCTTACTTGTTGGTCTATAATATCTATGAGAAAATCACCCTGTTTAGAACCAGAAATTTAAAATATTTTTTTCATAGAAATTTAAAAAATTTTTTTCAACACCTTGTAATTCGCGAAAAATGTGGTAAACTGAGGTTTTGGACAATATAAAGAAGAAACTACATTAATATGGAAAGAAAGAGGCAGAATCCCTCTGCCCGATAAAGAAAGGATTTCGATTTTTATGAAGACGAAACGCGAAGATGTACGTAACGTAGCCATCATTGCCCACGTTGACCATGGTAAAACCACTCTGGTAGACCAGCTTCTGAAACAGAGCGGTGTTTTCCGTGCCAATCAGGAGGTTCAGGAACGTGTCATGGACTCCAACGATATTGAGAGAGAGCGTGGTATCACAATTCTCTCCAAGAACACAGCAGTTCATTACAAAGACACAAAGATCAACATTATCGATACCCCAGGACATGCTGACTTCGGCGGCGAGGTTGAGCGTGTACTGAAAATGGTAGACGGCGTTATCCTTCTGGTTGACGCTTTCGAAGGCGCTATGCCTCAGACCAAATTCGTTCTGAAAAAAGCTCTTGAGCTGGATCTGCACGTAATCGTCTGCATTAATAAGATAGACCGTCCAGAAGCAAGGCCAGACGAGGTTGTTGACGAGGTTCTGGAACTTCTTATGGATCTTGGTGCTTCCGATGAGCAGCTCGACTGCCCATTCCTCTATGCATCTGCAAAAACAGGACACGCTGTTCTGGATCTGAAGGATACACCAGAGAACATGGAGCCGCTGTTTGAGGCTATTCTGAAATACATTCCGGCTCCGGAGGGAGACCCGGATGCAGACACACAGGTACTGATCAGTACCATTGATTATAACGAATATGTTGGACGTATCGGCGTTGGTAAGGTTGAGAGCGGTACTATTGCCGTAAACCAGGAGCTTACTCTTCTGAACCACCACGATCCGGACAAAAAACAGAAGGTTAAGATCAGCAAGCTTTATGAGTTTGACGGTCTGAATAAAGTTGAGGTAAAAGAGGCAACTATCGGATCAATTGTTGCAATTTCCGGTATTGCTGAAATTCATATCGGAGATACCCTTTGCGGCGGAGATAACCCGGAGGCAATTCCATTCCAGAAGATTTCTGAGCCGACTATCGCCATGAACTTCCTGGTAAATGACAGCCCGCTTGCAGGACAGGAGGGTAAATACATCACCTCCCGTCATCTCCGTGACAGACTTTACAGAGAGTTGAACACAGATGTCAGCCTTCGCGTAGAAGACACTGAGACAACTGAGTGCTTTAAGGTTTCCGGACGTGGTGAGCTTCATCTTTCCGTTCTTATTGAGAATATGAGACGTGAGGGATATGAATTTGCAGTCAGCAAGCCAGAGGTACTTTACAAAATTGATGAACGTGGCAAGAAATTAGAGCCAATGGAAATTGCCTACATTGATGTTCCGGAGGAATTTTCCGGTACCGTTATCCAGATGCTCAGCGAGCGTAAGGGTGAACTGCAGGGAATGAGCACTGCAAGCGACGGTTCCGTTCGTCTTGAGTTCCACATTCCTTCCCGTGGACTGATTGGTTTCCGAGGAAATTTCCTTACTTCCACAAAGGGAACTGGTATTATCAATACTATTTTTGATGGCTATTCTCCATATAAGGGAGATTTCCAGTATCGTAAACAGGGTTCCCTGATTGCTTTCGAGGGCGGCGAGGCTGTTACTTATGGTCTGTTTGCAGCTCAGGAGCGTGGTACTTTATTTATCGGACCTGGTGCAAAGGTTTACAGTGGTATGGTTATCGGACAGAATGGCAAGGCAGAGGATATCGAGCTGAATGTCTGCAAGACCAAGCATCTGACCAATACTCGTTCCTCTTCTGCTGATGAGGCACTGAAACTGACTCCGCCAAGAGTTCTCAGTTTGGAGCAGGCTATTGAGTTTATCGATACAGATGAGCTTCTGGAGGTTACTCCAAGCAGCCTTCGTATCCGTAAGAAGATTCTGGATTCCCGTGATCGTAAGAGAGCTTCTATTAAGAAAAATGCGTAAAGGATTATAAGAAAATAGAGCAGATAGATCTTAGGTTGAGTAAGATTTATCTGCTCTTTTTGTATATAGCAAGCTCTAAAGCTCTTTCTTTAGTTTATAGAAGTCCTTCACAGCCTTCCAGCCAATTTTCACAATCTTCTTCACATTAATGGAATTAGTTCCGCCCTGTCTGGGTTTGAAGGTGATGTCTATGAATTGTACTTTTTCTTTGTAGTGGACAAAGTATGTAGTAAACATAATGTTTGGAATATTGAAATCTTCTGGGAGTTTGTCGATATATTTGGCTACCAGGCTGGATTTCATCAGGCGGTACGGCGCATTGGCGTCGGAAACTTTTACACCGAAGATCATTCTCAGCAGAAAGCATACAACATTCTCTACGAATTTTCTGGATTTTCCGTCGCCACGTACAGCGCGGCTACCGATTATTGCATCATACCGACCCCTCTGGTTCCAAAATGGCTCGAATTCGTCAGGGTTCGTCTGACCGTCTGAATCAGTCTGGAAAATATAATCGGCTTTCTGACGGATGGCATAGCGATATCCATAAAGTACTGTAGGGCCGTGACCGCCGTTTGGCTTATCCAGAGGGACAAGAAGTGGTCTTGTAGCAGCGCATTTCTGCAGAAGTTCATAGGTGTTGTCTTTACTTCCGTCGTTAATAATTACCAGTCTGGATTCCCCCTCGTCGTTATGGCGTTCCACTACTTGGTACCACTGATCAATGGTTTTCTCAATATTCTCCGATTCATTATATGCCGGAATTACGATATATAAACTGGACATAACTTCCTCCCATTTACTGATTTTTCAAACAGGCTTTAAGCTTTAACAGCATATCTTTAACCGTACTTTATATATCATATTGTAACGGTTCAGTACCTTCACTGCTACACATTTTGCGGTACACAGAAATCATGCTTTCAGCCCGAATTCTTCTGCTAATTTTCCAAACTGGGGCAAAGAGTTCATAATCGTGTCATACGATACACAATAAGCCAGTCTTACATATCCAGGGCAGGCAAAGGAGCTTCCCGGCACCATAAGGATATTGTATTTTTTGCCAGCTTCGCAGAAGGCTTTTTCATCTGCAACTGGAGATTTTACGAATAAATAGAACGCTCCCTGTGGCTTGATACATTCAAATCCCAGTTCTTTCAGTCCATTGTAAAGAGCAAGGCGGTTCTTGTCGTAAGCTGCCACATCTACCTCTGCATCTACGCATTTCGCGATTACTTTCTGGATCAGGGATGGAGCATTTACGCAGCCGATAGTACGATTAGCAATGGCTGCTGCTGCGATCAGTTCCTCGCTTCCGTCTGCCTCGTCTGGAATAACCAGATAACCGATACGCTCACCTGGAAGAGAAAGGGATTTGCTGTAGGAATAGCCTACGATTGTATTTGCATAATATTTTGTCAGATAGGGTACCTGTACGCCGTCATAGGCCAGTTCTCTATATGGCTCATCAGAAATCAGGTAAATCACTGTGCCAAATTCTTTCTGCTTCGCTTCCAGAATTGACGCAAGTTTCCTAATTATTTCTTCTGAATAAACAACTCCAGTCGGATTGTGAGGGGTATTCACAATGACAGCACGGGTCTTCGATGTGATTTTCTCCTCAAATTCCTTCAGATTCGGCTGGAATGTGGTAGTATCCGGTGAGATTTCCACAAGATTGCCGTCATAATTGCGTACATATGCACCATACTCCAGAAAATAAGGTGCAAAAACGATCACCTCTTCTCCAGGATTCAGGATTGTCTTAAATGCTACGTTCAATCCGCTGGCTGCACCAACTGTCATGATCAGATTTTTTGCTGCAAAAGAAGTGCCAAATCGACGGTTCAGGGACTCTGCAATTGTCTGGCGAACATCCTCGAATCCTGCATTGCTCATATAGCCATGGAGAACTGTCGGCTCTTCCTCATTTACCAGATCAATGATGGCCTGACGAACACAATCCGGTGCGGGTACACTTGGATTTCCAAGGCTGAAATCAAATACATTTTCCGGTCCGTAAATCGCGCGAAGGCGATTGCCTTCCTCGAACATCATACGGATTGCAGAATTGTTTTTTACATATGGTTTCATTTTTTCTGCTATCATTTTATGTCACTCCTCTTTTGCTTATTTCTTATTAAGATTTCTCTATTATTTCGTCTTATTTTTCCCAAATATAATCCATCCTACAAGTCTCAGTACCAGCAGACTCACAAGCATCCACACGGTCAGCACAACCGGTCCCTTCGGGCTGAACATATCATAATATCCTTTCAGATAAATCACAACTACAATCGCCGGAATCACATACAGCATGTATTTCTGTACGTTTGCAGGAAATTTCAGCCCTTCTCCGGTATCCGCCTCTTTAATAAAGCGCTTCCAGCCCCAGCCATATTTGGACACGCAGAACATTACAAATACTACAGAACCCAGTGGAAGAATATTATTGGATACAATGAAATCTTCCAGATCCATGATGTTCGTTCCTGCTCCAAGCGGCTGTATTCCTGACAAAATATTGAAGCCAAATACTGCCGGCAGAGAAAGAAGGATCATTGCCACCATGTTGACTATAACAGCTTTTCCACGGTTCCAGCCTTTTCTGTCCATTGAATAGGATATAATATTCTCGAAAACCGCAATTACAGTAGACAGGGAGGCAAAAGACATAAACAGGAAAAACAGAGCTCTCCCAGATTTTCCCTCCTGTCATCTGGTTAAATACATTAGGCAATGTAATAAATACAAGTCCCGGGCCTGCTCCTGGCTCCACACCAAATGCGAAGCATGCCGGAATAATGATCAATCCTGCCATCAATGCGACAAAGGTATCCAGAATCGTAATATGCAAAGATTCTCCCAGAAGGGATCTGTCCTTTCCAAGATAGCTTCCGAAAATAGTCATTGAGCCTGCACCAATACTTAATGTAAAAAATGCCTGCGACAGTGCCCCAAAGATCACATTTCCGATTCCGATCTCGGCCATAGCGGCAAAATCCGGCACCAGGTAAAATTTCACTCCCTCCATCGCTCCGTCAAGCGTAAGAGAATGAACTGCAAGCACTACGATCAGTGCCAGAAGACATATCATCATTACTTTTGTGATTTTTTCCAGGCCACGCTGCACTCCCAAAGAGCACACTCCGAAGGATAAAACAACTACAATGATCATCCATAAAGTCATTGTACCAGCTGAATCCTGAAGTCCTGTAAAATAGTCTGCCACCTGTGCAGAATCTTTCCCGTCCAGTTTGCCGGCTGCCATTGCATAACAGTAGTAAAGCATCCATCCTGCAACCATGGTGTAGAACATCATCAGCACATAGTTGGAAACCATGCTCATGTAGCTGAAATTATGGAAGTTGGCGCCCTCCGGTTCCAGGTCGTGAAATGCCCGCCCTTGCCGTGCTTTTACGGCTTGCACGTCCTACTGCGAATTCACATACCAGTACTGGCAATCCCAACAAAACCAGAAATATCAGGTAAATCAGAATAAATGCCGCTCCACCATATTTTCCCGCCATATACGGAAACTTCCACACGTTTCCAAGTCCAATGGCGCATCCTGCAGAGACCAGGATAAATCCCAGCCGTGATCCAAAGGTTTCTCGTTCTTTCAAATCGTCCCCCTTGTTTTCTTTTTCATTTTATAGTGCCTGGCAGCTGCACCTTCCAGGCTTTGTTTTTGTTGGAAAGTAATAAAAAGGACCGGTTATATCCAGCCCTTTTTCATATTTTTCCTGATATCTTATTGTAACGCGCCCACACTTTTATGTCAACGCTTTTATGTGATGGAAATTTGACGTTTTAAAGTCGAAAATAAATCATTGGTGATAATTTACGATTTTTTCGCAGTAACAGAGACCAATGTATTGGTGTCCGCAAACTTTTATACATAAAAAGAACAGTCTCACCTTAAACACCATTTTCCAGGCAAAACTGTCCTCTTTCATTATTCCTTAACTTTTCACACTAAGTCTCACCAGCGCCCTCTGCAGCTTGGCTTCAACGATCTTGTATTCCTTATCGGAAAGTCCACCCTTGGCCAGCTTTTCCTGGGCACGCTCTTTGGCTTTTCCAGCGCGGTCGGCGTCGATGTCCTCCTGCCATTCCCAGGTGGTTGCAAGAAGACTGCAATTGCCATCCATTACGGTGAGCATGCCGCCGATGCAGGCTGCACTGCGGCTGGTGCCATTCTCCAGTATCACATGGGCCTCGCCCATTCCAAGAGCGGTACAGAAGTTGCAGTGTCCTGCCAGGATTGCCAGATCACCGGTAATGCTGCGGCACACAATGCGCTGCACCTCTCCCTCAAAAAGCAAGCCGTCGGGGGTACCGATTCTAAGGGGAAATGTCCTCATAGGCAGCCTCCTTTACTGATTCTGGTTATTTTTTGCTTTCTCAAATACATCGTCAATAGTTCCGGCAAACAGGAAGCAGCTCTCTGGAATACTGTCGCACTCGCCATCCAGGATCATCTTAAATCCACGGAGAGTCTCTTTCAGCGGAACGTACTGTCCCGGCATACCTGTAAACTGCTCTGCTACAGAAAAGCTCTGTGACAGGAAACGCTGCACCTTACGTGCACGGCTTACTGTCAGCTTATCCTCTTCTGAAAGCTCATCCATACCCATAATTGCAATAATATCCTGCAGTTCTTTATAACGTTGCAGAACTCTCTGTACTGCACGTGCAATCTCATAATGCTCCTGTCCAACTACCTCCGGGGAAAGGATACGGCTGGTGGAATCAAGCGGATCCACTGCCGGATAAATACCCTGGCTGGCGATCTCACGGGAAAGTACGGTGGTCGCATCCAGATGGGTAAATGTGGTAGCCGGAGCCGGGTCTGTAAGGTCATCGGCAGGTACATAAACAGCCTGTACAGATGTGATAGAACCCTTTCTGGTAGAAGTGATACGCTCCTGAAGGGCACCCATCTCAGTAGCCAGAGTTGGCTGATAACCTACAGCGGAAGGCATACGTCCAAGAAGTGCGGAAACCTCTGAGCCAGCCTGTGTAAAACGGAAAATATTATCAATGAAAAGAAGCACGTCCTGATTTTTTACGTCACGGAAATACTCTGCCATAGTCAGTCCGGAAAGACCAACTCGCATACGTGCTCCCGGCGGCTCGTTCATCTGACCATAAACCAGTGCAGTCTTGTCGATAACGCCGCTTTCCTTCATTTCATTGTAAAGGTCATTACCCTCACGGGTACGCTCTCCAACACCTGTAAATACGGAAAGTCCGCCGTGTGCTGTGGCAACATTGTGGATCAGCTCCATGATAAGAACTGTTTTGCCAACACCAGCACCTCCGAACAGACCGATCTTACCACCTTTTGCATAAGGGCAGATCAGGTCAACAACCTTGATACCGGTCTCCAGGATCTCAGTTGCCGGCATCTGCTCCTCATAGGATGGTGCCGGACGGTGGATTGCCCAGTGCTCTTTCGTCTCTGGTGCCGGAAGATTATCTACCGGATCACCAAGAAGATTAAATACTCGTCCAAGGCACTCTTCTCCAACTGGAACCTTGATGGGTTCACCAGTATCTACAGCCTTGGTTCCTCTTACCAGACCATCGGTGGAATTCATGGCGATACAGCGTACCGTATTATCCCCGATCTGCTGAGCAACCTCTGCTGTGAGCTTTGTGCCTTCATGATCAATTTCGATGGCATTGAGAAGTGCCGGCAGCTCGTCATGCCCGAACCGGATATCCAGTACCGGACCGATTACCTGCACCACCTCGCCAATGTGTTTTTCGCTCATTTAGCAATCTCCTTATAGATTGAAGGGTAAAATCCTTCATAATCATCATTATTTCTGTGACTGACCATCCGAAAAATCCATATAGTGATATTTCGTTATATTTTTCACTATATCTTATTTTTTGTCCAGCCAGCACGCGGATGAATATTCTATAAACGCAAAATATCAACTAATATTGTAAGTACTGTCTCTTTCATGGCAGCAATATATTTTGCACCTATCCTATACTCCCTCCGCACCTCCAACAATCTCTGTGATCTCCTGCGTGATGCTTGCCTGACGTGCCCGGTTGTAATGCAGATTCAGCTTCTCGATCATTTCCTCGGCATTGTTGGTCGCAGCCTCCATGGCGGTACGTCTTGCAGCCAGCTCACTGGCAACACTCTCGCAAACCGCACCATAGATCAAACCAGCCAGATACTCCGGAACGATGGCATCAAATACTTCCGACGCATCCGGCTCATACAGAATCAGATTCCGGATGCTCTTTGTATCCTGTTTATCTGTCAGGTCCTTCAGAGGCAGCACCGGAATCGCCGATGGCTGCTGGGAAAGCATGGAAACAAATTTTGTGTAACAAAGATCAATGTGTCCAAATTCTCCCTTCTTAAATTCCCCGCAGAGCAGATTCGCCATCTCAAAGCAGTCTGCAACAGAAACATCGGCAATTTCACCAAAGCTTTCTGTAACACAGGCAAATCCATTTCGCTTCGAATACTCCACAGCCTTTTTCCCAATGGGAAGAACCAGGAAATCCTGATTCAAAGAGGCTGCTTCCAGACATTTAAACAAGTTGGTGTTATATCCGCCAGCCAGACCACGGTCTCCGGCGATCAGCACATAGCAGCGCTTCTCATTCCCGGATTCTCTGGCATATACAGAGGAAAAATCTGTATTCCCCCGGGCAATATCCACAAGGGTCTGATGCATGGTCTCAAAATAAGGCCGGCAGACTTCCGCCCTTTCTTTTGCTTTACGCAGTTTGGAGGATGCTACAAGTTCCATTGCCTTGGTAATCTGCATGGTGCTCTGCACACTTTTGATACGCAGCTTTACCGCTTTCATGTTTGCAGCCATAAAAAGTCCTCCTTGTCACAATTTATTTCTCAGGTCTTGTATTTACAAAATTCTCAGTATACTGTTCCAATGCGCCCTTCAGCTTCTCTTCTGTCTCCGCAGATAATGCACCTGTGGAACGGATTTCCTGCATTGCAGCAGCACCCTGTGCATCACTGTCAATCCAGGTATAAAGACCAGCTTCATAGGTTCTTACATCCTCTGTAGCAACCCTGGAAAGGATTCCCTTGGTTACTGCATAAAGAATAGCTACCTGCTTCTCAACTGGAACCGGCGCATTCTGGTTCTGCTTCAGAACCTCCACAATACGGGCTCCCTGCTCCAGTCTGGCCTTGGTATCTGCATCCAGATCAGATCCAAACTGAGCAAAGCTCTGCAGCTCTCGATACTGGGAATAAATCAGCTTCAAAGTACCGGCAACCTTCTTCATTGCCTTGATCTGTGCATTTCCACCAACTCGTGATACGGAAATACCAGGGTTTACAGCCGGCATAACACCGGAATGGAACAGCTCTGTCTCCAGGAAAATCTGTCCGTCTGTGATGGAAATAACGTTAGTGGGAATATATGCGGAAACGTCTCCTGCCTGTGTCTCGATGATCGGAAGTGCAGTCAGGGAACCGCCGCCGTGTGCCTCATCCAGTCTTGCGGCACGCTCCAGAAGTCTGGAATGGAGATAGAAAACATCTCCAGGATATGCCTCACGTCCCGGTGGACGACGGATCAGCAGGGAAAGTGCACGATAAGCAACCGCATGCTTACTTAAATCATCGTAAATGATAAGTACATCTTTTCCCTTATACATAAAATATTCACCCATTGCACATCCGGAATACGGTGCAATGTACTGCAGCGGGCTGGCTTCTGAAGCAGTAGCCGCTACAACGATGGTATAATCCATAGCGCCATTTCTTGTAAGAGTCTCAACCAGGGAAGATACGGTGGAACGCTTCTGACCAATTGCAACATAGATACAGATCACGTCCTTCCCCTTCTGATTGATAATAGTATCTGCTGCCAGAGTGGTCTTACCAGTCTGACGGTCACCGATAATCAGCTCACGCTGACCTCTTCCAATGGGAACCATGGAGTCAATTGCCTTAATACCGGTCTGCAGAGGCTGGTTAACGCCCTGTCTCTCGCAGATACCTGGTGCCGGGCTCTCAATCGCCCTGTATTCACTTGTCACTACAGGTCCTGCACCGTCAATAGGCTGTCCAAGGGCATTTACAACTCGCCCGATCATAGCCTCACCAACCGGAACGGATACCACCTTTCCGGTGCGCTTTACGGTCTGACCTTCGCCAATACCGGAATCATCACCAAATAAAACGATAGAAACACTGTTTTCTTCCAGGTTCTGCGCCATTCCGAAGCTTCCGTCCTCAAACTCAAGAAGCTCTCCTGCCATACAGTTGATAAGACCGCTGGCTCTTGCAATACCATCACCAACCATAAGAACCGTACCGGTCTCATTCTGTTTGATAGCGTTATCGTAGTATTTGATCTGACTGCGGATGACTTTTGAAATTTCTTCAGGTTTAAGCTGCATTTTCTCTATCCATCCTTATACTATAAGCTCGTTTAATTTCCTGGAAAGATCATCCAGACGGCTCTTTACTGTACCGTCCAGCTGTCTGCCCTCCAGTTCCACTTTAAGACCTGCAAGCACTGTAGGATCTGTCTTCTGGGTCAGGGTAACGTTCTTACCGCTTATCTTCTCCAGCTTGTCCTTAAGCGCTGCCATCTGCTCATCTGTCAGTGCAACCGCGCTGGTCACCACTGCAGTGGCAATGTTATGGTCCACATTGTACCGCCGTGTAAATTCCTCACAGCATCCGGAATACTCTCCCAGGATTCCGCGCTCACACAGCAGTTTCAAAAAATTCACCAGATACCGTTCTGCTTCTGTTCCAAATGCAGTATCAAGAAGTTTTGTCCTCTCTTCCTTCGGGATAGAAGGCTCTGACAACAATTTCACATAATCGGGATTCTCCCGGAAAAGCTGCCGGATTGTCTGCATCTGCTCCAGCACAGTGTCGGTAAGCTGTTCTTCAGCAGCAAGATCATACATGCTGCTGCCATATAATCTGGCAATCTGCGTCATGATGCCTCACCTACATTCGAAATAAACTCGTCGATCAGTTTCGCGTGATCCTCTTCTTTGATCTCACGCTCGATCACCTTGCCGGCAATCTCCATTGCCATGCCGCCGATCTCATTCTTCACTTCATTGACAGCTTTGCGTTTCTCCTGTGCAATGTCGCTCTCAGCCTTCTCTTTCATAGCACGGGCTTCCTGGGCTGCACTTTTCAGGATCTCCTCACTCTGGAGGGAAGCTGTCCTCTGTGCCTCTGTGACAATATCGCTGGCCTTTGCTTTGGCCTGCTGCATATTCTGTTCATACTCTGTCTTCATGGCAAGAGCTTCTTCCTTCGCCTTTGTAGCATCCTGGATTTCGGCATCTGCCATTGCTCTTCTCTTCTGAAGCATTTCATTGACAGGCTTAAACAAAAATCTTTTTATCAGATACATTTGAAGAAAAAGATTGCAGATCTGTGCGATAAACGTCCACGGCACAATTCCTACAAGTTCCTGTACCTGCATGTTCTAACCTCCTGTTGTAACTGCTACCATTCATACCGTTCCAGTATCTTACCAGTATAGAAACCAGCTGCTTTGGTGCCGTCTCTATGGAGCTTCCATAACAGCGGTCTGTGAATGGTAACGCCTGTGATACTTGTCCTTAATTATCCAAGGAACTTCATGAAGGTACCAGGTGCAACAAAGATCAGAAGCAGACCGGTTACGAAACCGTAAATACCTGTAGTCTCTGCGATCGCACAACCAAGAAGCATGGTAGAGGTTACATCACCTTTACACTCTGGCTGACGTCCGATTGCTTCCAGAGCTTTTGCAACTGCGTTACCTTCTCCAATACCAGGTCCGATACCTGCGATCAGTGCAAGACCAGCACCAATTGCACAACCAGCCAGTGCGATACCTTTTGCCAATACTGTAAAATCCATAATCAAATCCTCCTGTTATTTATGATTTCTCTTGTTAAAAATTCAATTTATCCGAAAACTGCAAAATATTTTCTGCATTTTCCGATTTTCTGCCCACTTCGTGAACATCCGCCTTCTTTACGCTATTCTTCTGCTGCATTTGCTATATACATAACAGTCAGCATACAGAAAATAAATGCCTGCATGATTCCGGAAAACCAGTCAAAATAAACTGACATAATTGCCGGAATACCAACGTCCAGGAATGGGATCTTCGACAAAACATCTCCCACAATACCCGGAATCAATCCAAACAGTTTGGAGCTTGCCAGCGCCAGCGCTGCATAGATCAAACCATTGATAACTACACCTGAAAGAATATTTCCAAAATGACGGCACGCCATACTGATCGGTGTGGCGATCTCAGAAAGAATATTAAATGGTGTCATAATAGGGATCGGAGTTGTAAATCCCTTCATATATCCACCGAAACCATTTGTCTTGATCTTCTGTGCCGTGATCATGGTAAATACAACAACTGCCCATGCAGCTTCTGTGGAAAGATCTGCTGTAGGGCTTCGCAGTCCTACAAGGCTGATCAGGTTGGATACCACACTGGTGGCAAAAAGCGCCGCCACAAAAGGAATCATATAGCTGAATTTCTCACCCATATTTCCGATGACGAACTTATTTGCTGTCTCCACCAGAAGTTCAGCCACAGCCTGTCTCCTGGATATTTTCTCCACTTTCAGATCATGTGTCAGCCAGATACAAAGTCCTGTGATCAACAGCATAACCAGCCAGCTTACAACCAGAGTCTCCGTGATCTGGAATTTCCCCAGGATGGGAATCTCGAACGGAAACGTATAGAATATCCTGCCACCGGTTATTTCGATATCCATGTACTCTCACCTCCTGTCATTATAAATTTGTAACTGTTCCGTACCACATCTGTCACACACTTCGCGGAGCAGTACCTGCTGAATAGTTACATAAAATTGTATATATCATTATGCGGCCTTCCTCCCCCCAATGATTCCAACTGTCTTGATCACAATGTTTGGAAAAAGCAATGGTAAGATTCCGGCTACAAACTGAAAACAGGGAACCGCAATCGCCAGAACGCCCCAGATAAGCTGAAGCATCATTCTCTGACTATAGCTGGCCTTCATCTTCGCTGCAGCCTGTTTATCGTCCTCCATGGAAACTATTTTCTGAACGGTCAGTCCCATAAGGAAAAAGTTCAGTACTGCCACCATCCCGCCAATAAATCCGGCGAGAAGCACTGTATAATCAAACGGAATCTGCTCCGGCACTGCCAGATGTCCGATTCCAAATACAGCCCACATCAGGACTACGCATACAAATGTACCAATCGCCACCTTCTTCGTCTCTTTCCTCACTGCCGGCTGCACATCTGCAAACATTTTGCTCATACAAATCTCCCTTCTGAAACGTGTTTGAAAAAGGTTTTCTGCAAAATGTACGTCACACTTTGCAGGAATGATTCCTCAAACACACTCTAATGATGTCTGTTAAATGAAACTTTATTCTTCTTTTTCTCTTTCTTCTGATGTCCGGTTACGGACAGGTAAAGCTTATAGGCTACTGTAAAGGAGCCTCCCAGTCCGAAAAAAAAGCCAGGAATAAAAATCCATTCTCCTATTCCCAGGCTGGTACTCATCCACCAGCAGATCAGCAGGCACAGAAGCAGAGGAGTGATAAAGGATAAGCTAAATTGACTAAGCAAAGTCATATTCTTGATAATATCTCCCCATTTTTTCATAAAAGCCTCCTGTCTCAAGTCTCATTTTATAGACAGATTTTAACACAATTCAGTGTGGATAGCAACTTTTATTGTGCACATTATTTAAAAATCGACTTCCATTTTATTGCATATCGTCAATTTTTTCACACTTCAAAAAGTAATTACATGCTAACAAATTCTTGTTATTTTGTCGTTATACAATCGTTAAACATTGACTAAAATTCAGACACGGCAGGTAGTATTGTCTAGTACATTGAATATTAAGTAACCGCCATATTGACTTGTCTGATTTTTCATCTGCTGCGTTGTCGTCGGTCGCCGTAGC
>ERZ772818.1111-NODE-1111-length-24819-cov-5.528226_pt1 | contig 24819 bp, 24 predicted proteins | sample MGYA00580837_ERZ772818 | MGnify/ENA primary metagenome ERZ772818 (study PRJEB29015, sample SAMEA2737671) | human gut metagenome | biome: human gut; feature: human-associated habitat; material: faeces | place: China | collected 2012 ...
GGCGATTCATTCCTATTGCAGACATCAGGTAGCATAAAAGAAGTTCAAAATAGAATGAATTGATTATCTGCCGCATGACGGTAAAAGAAAAAAAGCCACCGTTTCTTTGTGGCAACACAAACCTATGATGAATTTTCCGGAAATATTGTAGCTAATAGCATTGTTTATGCGTTGAAAATATCTGAAAAATTGATGATAGTAGAAATATAATATTAAAATAAAAAATAATATAAAAAATTGTTTTACTTTAGAGGAATATATAGTATAATACACCCATAAGAAGTGATAAAAAAATAACAAGTTGACCTAGCCAAACATAATAAGTTTTACTTTTGTGTTTGGCTTTTTTTATTTGATGGTCATGCTAAGAGAATGTATAAAGTTAGAGAAATAAACATAGGAGGAAAAACATGGGAGAGATTGCAGCAAGAAGAATCGTAAAGGATAATCAGAAGAAAATTGTTGAGAATCTGATAGAAGGTAAGATAATGTTTGAAGATCAATTCGAAGATCCAATAACTAGAACCACAGTTGCTGAAATTCGAAGAATTATTGAAGAAGAGTATGGATTGGAGGAAGAATCTATAAGCTATATGGAAATTCCGATTAACGGAGAATGGAAATATGTTTTTTGGAGAAATGTAGAAGAAAATGTTATTTCTCTTGATGACATAAAGGAAATGGCAAGAATACATTTTACAAAATAGAAGTATGTGAGAATACATATGAGGCGCTCCATATGGGAGATGCAATTAATATATTTTATCAAAGATAAGCAAAAAGGTGCTTATAGTACAAAAAATGAATGGATAAAGTTCAATAATATGAACTGTGTAATGTGAAAATTAGGAGATATAAATAAAAATATGAGATGTCCATATTGTGAAGGAAAAATGCGAAAGGGTCAGTTGCATGCGGTTGGTGCAGGGGCAGGACTGGAGTGGAAAGAAAGCTCTGAGAGTTTGCGGTTAAATACGGATCCAGAGTTGGCAGCAAGGATATCTGGAGACCGCATAGCTGCCTATAATTGTGATTTTTGCAGAAAGATTATTGTCTCTTACGAATATTGAGATTTTCAATTTATTGAATAATATGCTTTATGTAGAGATGGGAACCAATTGAATTTGAATACGATTAATTGCGAGGAATCAGGCGATGAAGATAAAACGTGGAGATATTTATCAGATAAAATTGTATCTGGAACCTAAAAAAATTTCTGATCATAATAGAAGAGACAATGGAACTTTGTCATTTACCGGGGTAGAACTAATAGATGCTATTGTGTCGGTTGGGATGCCAGATGTATATTTGACCGAGAAAAAGATAATAGACCGTAAAGAAGAAATATATTTCAAAATTAGATTATTTGAAACATTTGTTTCTTTATTGCCAAAGGGAGAACTTTCATTTGATTTAGCAAGAAAAGATTATTTGGATAGTACAGAAGTTGGTGCAATTAATTACTGGCTTGGGATGATACTTACTACAGTACTTGGAAAGAAAAAGTACTCTTATGAGTATATGGTTCACTTATCAATGGTATTAAAACTCAGTTCACAGCCGTCCATAGAAAAATATCAATTTCTTTCAGCTAATGGTAAAACTACATACAAATCACCGGATTTAATAGCAATGAACAATTTGGGCGGCTTCTATGGTGTTTTTGAATCAAAAGGATGTAGTGAGTATAAAAAAGAAACGATGGAAAAAGGCTTTGTTCAAGCAAAGTCAATAGAGAAGATAAATACAGAATTTCCGAAAAACTCTTTAGTTGTAATGACCGTAACGGGAAAGGATAAAATAGAGATAATAGAAAAAGATCCAGAGGGCGAGGAAGGCCGGATAAAAGTTAATTTAAGTTTCCTACAAATGTGTCATTATTTGCCGATTGTTGAGTTGATCGTGGAATTAGGCCCAGAGGAACAGGAAGACTGGACATTTGGTTCTCTCGTATATGAGGAAGAAAAGTATTCTATTGGAATTCCTACGGTTTTGTATAAGGAACTTCTGCCAATAGCAGAAGGTAAGGAAGAAAATTTACTGGATGAGTTTCTTGAAAAAATTTCTTCTAAGGAAACATATTTATTAGATATCGTTCCAGATGAGGCAAGGCAGCATATTCTTCATGTAAAATAGAAATATGGAACCTTAAATCTTTATCAACAAATTAATGTAGATGTGGGAGGAAAGGGATATGAAAAAAGAATATAAGGTACTTATTTGTATTCTGGCTTTGATATTCAGCATAGGTGCGACTTGCATAGGTTTTGGATTGATTGGGAGCTCTTCTATGAAATTTGGAATGAAATATGTGTGTGATTTCGTTTTTCTGATGCAAACAATAGCTACATGCTGGGTTGTTATAGAATTGCTCAAAAAGTAAGCTTATTAGAGGGCTTTGAGTAAGTACCAGTATCTGACATATGAGAGGAAGGCACTGTTATGGATGGTATAAGCAGCAGAAAATTAACATGGGGAATTTGCATCGTTGGAATTGCGATTGCAATAATAAGCTTCTTTTTCTTACCGGAGATTATTCCCGTTCACTTTGCTGGAAATGGAGCAGCAGATGACTTTGGCAATAAGATGGAAATTTTTTTAATGCCGATACTTCTTTTGACAGTTACGATCTTGAGTGGTATAAAAAGTGTAAAGTATGTTCTGATGCATTCGAAAACTTGGCTAACAGTTGGTCAATATAACCTGATGATTGATTGTGTTTTAGGAATTATTTTGATTGCAGAAATTTTTATGATTTATGCTTCGTTTGTTTAAAGGCTGATCTATAAATAAAGAAGCAGATATATGGCAGTTTCTGGTTCATTGGGCAGGCTGTTTTATATCAAAGTGTGAAGAGGAGCTGGTTCATGATGAAAAAAGTAATTCCAATTATTTTATTTACGGTATCAGCAATATTGCTTTCTGCATGTGGCAGAAAAGAAGAACTGTACGAGATTCCTGACCTGTCACAGTACAAGACAGATTATGTAGGAGATTCTTCGAATGTTATAAATATTGTAAGTGGGCAAGAGTATCCGGAAGGATATTCTTATGATAGCATACAGATACAGTCTGAAACGAAGCCTTATGGATTAACAGTATTTCTAAAAGTTGAGCCGTCTGCAGTTAAGATTGAAGATGAATTGCAAGTTAATGCGGATATGACATTTGATTTGATTGGTAATTTGGAAACGCTTGATTATAAAATAGCGGATAGTAAGGAAATCATTGCATCGTATGAACGGTAGATCATTCAGTGGTTAATATTTTGTCTGCTATTATATAGTAAGAAAAATAGGAAAGCGAAACATATATTTGGAGGACAGCAATGAGAAAATGCGAAAAGTGTGGAACAGTCATGAGAGCGGATTTAAGACTTAAAGTTAATGGCGGTGGCTATGGGATCGTTGTAGATGTAGATGAAAAACAAAAAACGACAACTATAGATGATGTTAAAGTTGCAGTCTGTCCAGAGTGTGGACATACAGAAATGTATTTAGAGGATTTAACTAAATTGAAGTAAAATTAGATATGATTGAAACAGGATAAAAAATTTTGATGGAATGCTTGTGGAGAAAATAAATATGAAAAAACTTAACTATACAGAAGATTTATTGAGAGTTATCTTCTTTTGGATAGGAATATTCTTTCTTGTTTCCGGTGTCTTAAGTTTTCTTGGGATATTAAAACCAGCAGTAAACTCAGGCATTCAGAATCCAGACATGTTGGGAACTGTGTTTTCTATAACGGGAGTGCTTTTGTGTATAATAAGTGCTGCTCTTGGAATTTATACTGTAAAGCTTGATAAATTACATTTACAATTAATCGAAAATGGTACAAAAGTGAAGGGCTTGGTAGAAAAAGTATATTTGCAAAAATACACAAGATATAGAAGACAGATTCCATACAGGATTTTATATAGTTTTACATATCATGATAAAGTGTATTATCATAAAAGCCGTTTGGTATGGGAAAAGCCGGATCTTAAGAAAGGCGACTTGATTACCGTATATGTAAATAATCTTGGTAAATCAACAGTTTATAATTGCAATGAAGCGGTCTGATATCTAGCCTCTATAGTTCGGAAAAATACTGCACGATCTGTGGTTTACAGAAGAGCAGCTTCAAAGAATGCTGAGGATGAAAAATGCAAATCCATCAGATGTATGGAAATTCAGAGATTATTAATTGGACAAATTGAAAGCTGAAAGGAAAACGGCCTATCCGTTTTCAGCATTGGCGGATCCGTCTGCTAATAAGTGGTTTACAAATCAAAAAACGTGGTAAGAGTATTTTCATAATTCTGTTCAATTTTGTCTATGTTTTCGAGAATCCTGTTCATGTACAAATGCAACTAAATTAGAGTATAATAAGGGAAACCATTGAAACTGGGTTTCCGTAAAGGACATTCCTGTGATGGCAGGAGTGTCCTTTACATATAGCGGTAAATTCTGAAGTAGTTGGCATAGAAGTTCATGAGGTAGTTGACGTATGCTTTAAATCTTTTCATTTCGTTTTCCTCCTTTCTTTATCTTACAAGCACATTATAATATCAGAAGACGTATATTACTTGCCAAATGGGAAGAAAAAGTAGACAAAACTTGCAGGAGATTAATTGGAATGTACTAATCAGAGCATCACAGACATTTGCATGGATGCAGGATTTGAGGTTTAAAGGAGAAATAGGATGGCATTTATAATCTGTATAGCAGCACTCATAATCATGATGTTTGTATTTACCAAAATGTTGTTAAGCTTCAGCAATAACAGCAGTGCGGCAGTTGAATCTGTTGATGCGACTGTAGTTGAAAAGAAGCAAGGAATCTATACCCATATGCAGTCTGAAGCACATGTACCTTGGTTTCGCGTTGTATTTGAGATGACAGATGGAAGTTTGATGGAATTTCAAATACAACAGGGAGATTTTCGTGAATTGGAAAAAGGCGATCAAGGTATGCTGACTTATCAGGGAAATCGGTATATATGTTACCAAAAATATAAATTTAAAAGTGAAGCACAGGAGGAAGAAAAATGTTAAGTGAAAGCATTGCAAAACTGGTACAGTATGGGATTACAACAGGTCTGACACCGGAATGTGAAAGAAACTACACAACAAATCTTCTGCTGGACGTTTTTCATGAGGATGACTATGAGAAACCGGACAACATTGAGGAACCTGTTAATCTTGAAGCAACATTGGGCGAATTGCTGGATGAAGCCGTAAAAAGAGGACTGATCGAAGACAGTATTGTATACCGGGATCTATTTGATACCAGATTAATGAACTGTCTGATGCCGCGTCCGGGCCAGGTGCAAAAAGAGTTCTGGGATAAATATAAAGAAAGCCCAAAGGAAGCAACCGATTATTTTTATAAACTGAGTCAGGACAGCAATTATATCCGCAGATATCGCGTAGAGAAGGATCAAAAGTGGAAGGTAGACAGTCCATACGGTGAGATTGATATTACCATCAATTTGTCCAAACCGGAAAAAGATCCAAAAGCAATTGCCGCGGCAAGGAATGTAAAATCCGGAAGCTATCCGAAATGTCTTCTTTGCCCGGAAAATGAAGGATATGCGGGACGTGTTAATCATCCGGCAAGGCAGAATCACAGGATTATTCCGATCACAATCAATGATACTCCTTGGGGATTCCAGTATTCTCCGTATGTATATTACAATGAGCATTGTATTGTATTTAATTGCCAGCATACTCCAATGAAAATCGAGAGAAATGCATTCATTAAACTGTTTGATTTTGTAAAACTGTTTCCGCATTATTTCCTTGGAGCTAATTCAGATCTGCCGATCGTAGGCGGCTCGATCTTAAGCCATGATCATTTCCAGGGTGGACATTATACATTTGCAATGGCAAAAGCACCAATTGAGCAGCACGTGGTACTTCCGGGATTTGAAGATGTAGAGGCTGGAATTGTAAAATGGCCGTTATCTGTGCTTCGTATTCGCCATAAAGATTCCAACCGTTTGGTAGATCTGGCAACACATGTGCTGGAAGTATGGAGAGGTTATACTGACGAAGCAGCATTTATTTATGCTGAAACCAATGGAGAGCCTCATAATACAATTACACCAATTGCACGTAAAGTAGGTGATACCTACGAACTGGATCTGACATTAAGGAACAACATCACAACAGAAGAACATCCGCTGGGAGTGTACCATCCGCATGCAGAATATCATCATATTAAGAAAGAAAATATCGGTCTGATCGAAGTTATGGGACTTGCAGTTCTTCCGGCCAGATTAAAAGGTGAGATGGAACTTCTGGAAGAGTATATTCTCGAAGGCAAAGATATTTCTTCAAATGAACAGATTGAAAAACATGCAGAGTGGGTTAAGAAGTTCCTTCCGAAATATCCGGAAATCACAAAAGAAAACATCCATGGCATTCTTCAGAAAGAGATTGGAATCGTATTTACCCATGTTCTGGAAGATGCAGGAGTATACAAATGTACGACCGAGGGAAGAGAAGCATTCATGCGTTTTCTTGAAACATTATAAAAATTGAAATAAAAGGATTCTTTGTACACATTCAGAATTGTGTGATGCGATAAGAATTTCCAAAGGCTATCGGAAGGAAAATTGGGGTTATTTTCTTAGGGCTGAAAGTTTTTATAATGTTGCAACGAAGGAAGAAGAATATGCAGATCTCGCACATCCTTTCGCTAAATATCATGAAAAATCACATGGGGGGAGAGTTTTCTCGCATTGGCGCAGAATAATCTGCGTCCAAATGGTTTGTATCTTTTTGACGAGCCGGAAGCTGCATTATCCCCACAGAGACAGCTTACATTGTTGATGCAAATATATAGTTGTGCAAATGAAGAAAAAATATGGAATAATGTGAGTAACAAACTGTTAAGGAATTTTGAGGAGAGCAACGATATGGATTATATTAGAGATAGGAAAAGAACTTTTTCGTTTAGCTTGCACGATAGTCGGATAGTACAGATTGAAATTGATGAAAATAGATTATCTTTAAAGATGGATCGAATATCTCAATATGTTGAGAGTGAAGAAAAATGGTATCCAGGAATAATTGAATTCACAAAGATTGATAAAGAGGAGTGCGATATTATGGTGTTTAACACTCCATATGGGTTCGAGGGCGTGAAATCCTTTTCTGGAAAAGAAATGTCGTTTGAGGAATTTAAAAAGCAATACCCTAATGCAGAGTTTGAAATCGTTACAGAGGGATATTGTGGATACGACACAACTTTTCAGGGGTATATATGGCAAGAAGGAAGTGATCCTCTTTTTGGAATCATGAGAATATGGAATATGGGTGATATGATATATCGAATTTAAGTTTAAACAGCTGAGAAAAGGAAGGTTTGTGTATGGCAAAAATAGAAAGAAGCATAAATGAAGATTTCGATCAGTTACTTTCAAATATCGAAAACGGAATATTAAATAGCAGTATATCAGCAACTTTAGAAGATGCCAGTGATTTTCAAAGTGGGACTGCGCGTTGCAGTGTTCGTATTTTTGAACGTTACAGCTATGCTGGAGGAAACAGAGTGAGTCTCAATATTACACTTTTTCAAAACGGTGAAGATCCTGTTCAACTTTCTGCAATTACGGCAGGAGGAAGCCAGGCTGTGTTTTTCAAAATTAATACATTAGGAGAGGAGGCATTTCTTGATAAGTTGATTGAGCTGCTGGATGTGTAACTTTCTTTTGAAGATAATAAATGCACTGGATTGATTGCAGTATTTTATGGAATCGATATAAATATCAGCAGCCCATCACAGCAGTATATAAGCAGTAAATCTTGAAAAAGGTTTGCTGCTTTTTTTGCGCTCATTCCCCTGTGAGCTTATTTGCTTAAAGGGGAATCTGATCCATATACTTCCAGCATAGACTTGTAATTACCTGGGTCTGTTTGGATAACGTGTTGCTGAGAAGAGTAAAATTTTAAGGAGAAAGGAATATTAATGAACATTATTTTTACATCCGATAAAGAAACATATAAAAATATCAGGCAGGGGACAGAAATATTACTCAGTGAAAGTGACATTTTTACTGAAAATATAGAATTGTCTGTAGAATTTCAGGACAGACCGGAAATGGCGGTAAGTAAAAATGGAAACCAGATCCATGTGATCTGCCGTGAAGCAGCTCATTATTACCGTGCATTAAACTATGTGTTACATCATATGGAAGATAAAACATTCCAGTATCAGGAGCATATTTATTTTGAAAGAAACGGTCTGATGTTGGATTGTTCCAGAAATGCTGTGTTTACAGTTGAAAAAGTGAAATTCCTGATTCGAATACTGGCAAAGCTGGGAATGAACGTGCTTATGCTTTATACAGAAGATACTTACGAAGTAAAGAGTGAACCTTATTTTGGAGCCTATCGTGGAAAATATACCAGAGATGAGATAAAGGAAATTGATACATATGCTGCTATGTTTGGAATAGAACTGGTTCCATGTATTCAAACGCTGGCTCATTTGCATAATGCCCTTAAATGGCCGGAAATGAGTAAAATCCGTGATTCCGCTGATATTCTTCAGCCGGATAAGGAAGAAACCTATCAGTTTATTGAAAAACTTCTGATTTCAGTGAAAGAGAATTTTTCTACAAGCAGGGTACATCTTGGAATGGATGAAGCGGTTATGCTGGGTCTGGGAAATTCCCTGAGAGAAAATGGATATAAAGAAGGATCTCTGCTGATCAGGGAACATTGTGACAGAGTCATGGATATTTGTAAGGCACTGGGGTTAAAACCGATGATATGGAGTGATATGTATATTACTGCAAACACGCGTGGTGGTTATTATGATGTGCCGGAAAATGCTGACTGCTCTCAATGGGAAAAACCGGACAGGAATTTAGGACTGGTATACTGGGATTATTATCATGATGATATCAGGGATTATGAGAAAATGCTGGGTCTCTTTGATTATCATGTAAAGGCATCAAGTACAGATATTAAGGCATATTATCAGGAAATATACAACTGTTTGTCTGAAGATTGTACGAAATCAGCGAAATATGGACTTGTGTTTTCTTTCTACGAAAAGCTGGCAGCTGTACTGTCTGGTAAAGCTGATCTGGGAGTACATATCAAAGATGCCTATGACAGGGAAGAGAAAGAGATACTAAAAGAAATCAGTCAGAATGAAATCCCTGATATCATCTGCAATCTGGAAGAGATGAAACGGATCAGAGAGGAAATCTGGATGACAGATGCAAAGCCATTTGGTTATGAGCTACTTGATGTGAAATTAGGTGGAGTGATCACCAGACTTAAAAGCACAGGACGCCGGATTGATAATTACCTGAATGGAAAGGTTTCCAGGTTGGAAGAACTGGAAGAGACCAGACTTCCATATTTTACTGATGAAATGGATAAGCGTGAAAACCGTTGGGATCGGATTACCAGCGGATGTGATTTAAATGATACAATCTGAACAATATAAATTAGTAACTTCACCTATGCGATGAATCACGATTGGAACGAAAAAACATCCATAAATCAATATTATTCGTTCTATTTTCAGTAACACACTTCGCAATGTGAAAAATAAGTTGCTGAACAGTCATTGCCTATATTATAATGAAGCTATAGCACCTTTTTAAATAATACATTTGAGACAGTTCAACTTTTACGTTCTGTTGAGCCGAATCAATATATATTTAGGTAATTGCGAAACTCGCGGTGCTCGTTCGCAACCTTGAACCAAAACAAGGAAGAATTCGCGAAGAGCACGACTTGTGGAATGAAAAATGGATAATCGGACATTTTAGGCGCACTTTAATAAGCTATGGACTTTATGAAAGTGGTAAGTCCTAAGCTATGAGTGGTTTTATGCTTCGAATATATTCGTGGTGGTTGATCTTATCTGTGAGAACAACAGTAATAAGTTGTGTGATCCCGGCAAGAATCAGATCAGCATGCAGAGTCTTCTCATTTTGGGTTCGGCGTCCTGCAATACAGAGATTGTCTTTGATGTGGTTGATATCTCTTTCGACAACAGTCCTGATTTTATAGGTATCATCCCATTTTTCGGTGCCGCGGATCGTTCCGGGATAAGAACGAAGATCCTTTTCCGGGTAGATGTAGACCATCCGCCCACATTTAGAAGAAGTACAAGGGTTGTCACAGAAACAATGACGATGGGATTTTTGAGTTGATTTATCATAAATCCATTTCATTCTTGGACAGACAAATTTATATCTTGTTACTCCACTGCGAAGTTTGGAAGTGCCTTCGTACTTCATTTGTAAAGAAGGATCATGGGGACAACACGGAATACCATCTTCATTGATGGAATAATCCAGATTTTCAAGTCCGGATCTTGCATTCAGCGGAATATAAGCTTTCGAGAAATGTTTGTCATTACCAAAAGTGTCACCGGTAAAAAGGCTCTTATAGAGCTGTGCGGTATCGAAAGCAGCATCACCCAGGAAGGTTTTTGGATTAATCAAAGGATGCTTGGAAAAGAAGTCCTTAAGTGTCGGGATTAAAAGCTTTGGATCATGAACACATTTATCTTCGTCAGGGGAATCGGATTTCTTTGCGACAACGATATCAGGATGTGAAGCCATAAAGTTTTTGTTATAAAAAGATATGTGGCGGATGATGCCCAATCCGTTAGTGACAATGCCGAACTTGAAGACATAGCAAAAATGCCCATTGATATAGAGCTGCTTAATCTCAGGATTAGCAGAAGCATGAGAAGGCATGGAACCATAGGCAGCTTTATAAGGATCATAGGATTTATCAAAGCCCTGAGCTTTCGCGTATGCCTTAAGCTGTTTGATGATCCTGTTAGCATACTTGGGATTATTTTCGGTAACAAATGCTTCTATGCCGGAAGAATCAAAGATGGTCATATCCGCTTTTGCAGAGTCAATCGCCTGACAGATAGGCTCGGTAACATCAACAAGCTTATCGAATACAAGCTGTAGGTCATCTAAAAAGTCCTGTTTGAAACGTGTGATTTTGGAAGCGTCAGGGACTTTGGTAAAGCCGCAGAACTCACGAAGCGGTTTTGAATAAGCGAGAAAAGTCAAGAGAAGCTGATCTGTAGGGATAGAGAAAATACGTTGTATAATCAAAGCCCACAGGAAAGCTTGCAAAGGGTATTTACGGGTTCTGCCTGTAGATGCATAGAAATGATTTCTGAAAGAAATCGGAATAAACTCATCAATATCGATATGGGTTTCCAATAGAGAAAGAAACGCAGGTTTGTCATTTTCAAATTTTTCTTGGCAATCTGAAAAAATATCTGCCAAAGAAAGCTGTTTATATGGTATCATAAGTATCAGAATAACGCCTTTCTTGGATGTAGGTTTATAGTTTTTAGTCAACTCTATTATACCATATCCGGTGAGGAGTTATTTGTTTTTAGGTAACAAAAAATGCCGTATTTATGCGGCTTGTGGCGTTTCGCAAACGCCTAATAAAAGAAGAAAATAAAAGGGAGATAAGATGCATGAAAGTAACAGCTTTATTAACAGGAAGGGGAAATAATACATTAAAAGATAAAAATATTCTTGATGTTCTTGGACATCCGGTATTATATTATCCGGCGCATGCTGCACGTATGGCGAAAAGTATTGATGATTATTATTGTAGTAGTGATGATGATAGAATTTTAGAAGCAGCAGAGAAAGAGGAATTTCAGAGAATTGTTCGTCCTGAATATTTAGGTGCACCTTCGGCACAGCATGTAGATGTAATCAAACATGCAGTAGAATTTATTCAGAATAGAGGAGAAATTGGGGATATACTAGTTGTTATTCTTGCAAACAATATTACGATAAAATCGGAATGGATTGATGATTGCGTAAAAATGATGCAGGATGATATGTCTATTTCTGCTGTTGTGCCTGTATATGAGGATAATGACCATCATCCTTTAAGAGGAAAGAGAATCAATGCAAATGGTAGACTTGAAATGTACGAGCAGGGAATGAAGGGACATATTTCTACAAATCGTCAAGACTTACCAAAGTGTTATTTCTTATCCCATAATATTTGGGTCTTAAATACAAAGAAGATGTTGGAAAGCCATTATGAGGGACAACAACCATGGGGATTTATGGGGAATAATATTGCATATTATGAGATAGATGAGTCTATTGATATTCATAAGGAAATTGATTTATATATTGCAAAGGAATGGCTAAAGGAAAATTACACAGATTAGTGAAGCAATTAGGCTAGTAAGAAGGAAAAATTAGAATAGGGAACTGTTGTAGTTCAGATATTCAATTTATAAATTGAATTCAAGTTTGGTATGGTTAAGTTAAGATACTATGGTTCTGGGATTAATTTTAGAGATAAAGTATCGAATTATATCAAAAAATCACTATATTTAGTACAATTTCCAGTATACATATTATATTTGTATGTATGATTTGAATGACTTAAACAAGAGAAGAGTAGGAAGACTAACTATTAAAAGTCAAGTATAAAATCAAAAAATTTTTGAATGAATTGCAGAAATGTATTTCAGATATAAAAGAGTCAAAAATGATTCTTAGAACCTTGAAAACTGCATGACAAGCAGAGTGTCATTGTTGGCACTCAAAAAAGGAAATATTTACAGAAATGAATTACGAAGCACTTTGATATGGCTGTCCGGATTTTTCCATTGCGTAAATCGTTCTCACAAGTTTCTTGGTAGCATGGGATAAAGCAACATTATAATGCTTACCCTCGGCTCGTTTTTTAGCCAGATATACTGCAAAGGATTCGTCCCAGTGACAGACATATTTGGTCGCATTGTAAAGGGCATATCGTAGATACCTTGAACCACGCTTTTCCATATGGGAATAACAGTTATCTAACTGTCCTGATTGATAGGTAGAGGGTGACATTCCAGCATACGCAAGTATCTTATCAGGAGAGTCAAAACGACTGAAATCACCAATCTCAGCAATGATCATGGCACCCATGCGGTAACTGATACCCGGAATGGTAAGGATTGGAGAATGAATTTCATCCATGATGGATTTAATCTCATTTTCGATTTCTTCAATCTCTGCATCGAGTTCATGAATGAGTTTGATGGTATGTTTCAGTTCCAAAGACTTTGCGGGCATATGAGAGCCGATAGAAGACCTTGCGGCTTCACGAAACATAACAGCGGTATCCTTGCCATATCTGCCCTTAGAACTTTCAGCGAGCAGATTTGAAAGTCTTGTGAGATGTGAATTAGCAACTGCGTCTGCACTTGGAAATTCGAAAAGCAGAGCATATACGGAAGCCATATGAAGTGTGGGAACGAGTTTTTCCAATTCAGGAAAGAGAATACAAACAAGTCTGGAAACGGAAGATTTCAGTTTTGCCCGTTCTTTTACTTTATCGAAACGATAACGAGTGAGTGACTTTAATTCCTCATTGTGGTAAGATGTATCTGAGTAGGACTTTAAGTTCATATCAGACATCATCATAGTGGCAATAGTACGGGAATCAACTTTATCCGTTTTCGTCTTTCTAAGGCTTAGACTTTTTCTGTAAAGATTGGTATGTAACGGATTGATAACGTAGGTGGTCAGACCTTTATCAAGAAGGAATCCCAAAAGATTGTAACTGTAGTGTCCGGTAGCTTCCAGTCCTACTTTTACTTTTGTAAAATCATCTGATACGGATTCAATTCTTTGAAACAGGTTTTCAAAACCTTCCCGATTGTTAGAAATGGTAAAGGGTTTAAATAATACCTCACCATCTGAATTAGTGATAAAGCAGTCGTGCTTATCTTTTGCAACATCAATTCCAACGTAAATCATAAGAATACTCCTTTGAATAAATTTTTTGCATCTTGAACGTCAGTTCAAGATGATGATACTGTTTAGAACCACTGGTACTCCTTGCGATTGTAACCTCGTTCTAAATAAACCGTCATGCGGTATCTAACTGATTAACAAATATACAAAGAGACTGTGGTTGTAGCCTTCCTAGAACCATCAAGTGGTAGGAGGTGAAAAACAATCCACAGTATCTCCAATAGTATAGCATACAGTCCTTGGAGAGGGACTATAAACACTACTACTTTATAATACGAGGATTAGATTATGGAGGACGAACTGCAAATTAATTTAGTTACGTTATTGCATTATATTAAAAAAAATGGAGAAGCATTGTACTCCTAATGTTGATGGGTGCTATATTAGCCAACTTATATTTTATAAAGAATAGTATTTCGGACGCAAAAAGTGTTTCAGAAAAAGTAGTAGAAGTGAGGTTGGAAAAACAATTGGAGTCAGCGATAGACCTGTTGTCTGACACAGAAAAGGATCAGGTTGATAAATCATATGTATTGTATGATTACAGCAATAGAAATTATCTTGAGGATGAAGAAATCTTGAAGAAGTCTTTGCTGATGAATGTAAATCCTCAGGCAATTCCGACATACAATATGAATTATCGGGTGAAAATGGAAGATACAGATGTATCGGATTTATTGAATGTATTTCAAGATACTTTGATTGACAATAGCGCTCGTCAGGAAGTATTAGCACTAATAGGTGAAGAATATTCTAATACAGTAGTGGACGAGCTGATATCAGTAGCGGATGCAGCTAATGAGAATAACAACATTGTAATAGCTCAGAACAAATATTCTGGAATTTTGAATGTACAGATATATGGAAAGAATGAAGAACAATGTAGTCAGATTGCTGAGTTAATAGAGGAGCGTATGACATCGTATGCAAGTGAACTTCAGCAGTTGTTTGGTACATTTTCCATTGAAAAAATATCACAGCAATACTGTTTGTCAGCAAATGATGAATTAGCTGAGAAAAAAACAGATATGTTATCTGCAATGAATACTATGTATACAACAATGAAAAGCAGTACAACTGGTTTTACAGAAAATCAGATTACATATTTTAATCTTTTAAAGGAAAGCGATGAAGTGGGAGAAGCAGAGATAAATGATGAACTTGAAGAAAGTACAGTTCAGACGTCAGAAAATATCCCAGTTCAATATTTTAGTAAGAAATATTTCTTTATCGGATTATTAGTTGGATTGTTTTTGATGGCTATGTGGCATGCATGTGTTTATATTTTTTCACACACAGTAAAGGATGTGGATGAATTAAAACAGATTACAGGTGTTCCTGTATTTGGTGAATCTATTTATACAGATAAAACTAATAAAAATAATAAGTTTGATGATTGGATTGACAGTTTGTTTTCAAAAAAACAGCAAAATGGAGAAAATGCAAATGTTATAGAGCGCATTTGTCATGAGGCACAGCTGCAGGCTGCGCAAAAGAATGTGAAGAATATACTGATTACTGGATCTTCAGATTCAATTAAAGTAAAAGAAGTGAAAAATAAAAGTAAGCGATGAATAACATACCGTTTCAAATTTAATTGAAGATTTGGGATAATACAGTCAATAAACAGTAAACGACTACTTTATCTATTTTCAGATCTGGATGCGGACGTATCACTCTTCTTTTCTTAATCAAAGGTAGCCGTTTACGGTGTTTAACTACTTTAGCTAACAGGAGGAGCAGCTTATGCGTAATAAGAGAAGAACAGACGAAGAATGGCTGTCATTGATTCAGCAATGTCGCAGCAGTGGATTTTCTGACCGTGTCTGGTGTGAGCAGAATGATATCTCTATCAATACGTTTTATAATACTGTCACAAGGCTGAGAAAGAAATCATGTATGATTCCGGAGACAGACAGGTTAACCGTGGATGCCACACATGAAATCGTACAACTTTCCATTACAGAAGAATCGCATATACCGATATCGGATCCAGTCAGACCGCTGTCAACAGATGCAGCATCAGAAGGTGAAGCACTGACAGTTATCATAAACGACTGTAAAGTTGCAATCAATAATCATGCAGGCAGGGATTTGATCTATCATACGATATCTGCCCTGCGAAAACTTTGATCGGTGATCTGTCCAGAGTACAGAAAATCTATCGTAAGCGATGAATAACACACCGCCTACCATATCTATATCTTCAAATCAGGGGAAATATTCGTTATTATCTAAATCGGGAAAGGGATGTTGAAAAAATCTTTCACTCAATTGAAAAATTAGATTTGAAAGTAAGAGTCACAAAACCGGATAAAAAAATGATTGTCAAAGAAATTCAGCTATATATAAATGGCAATTAAGCAGAGCAGCCTGATGCAACATTATGAGGTCAAAAATGCTAAGAAAATTTATTCATAGCTCTTTTATTTAAAGCAAAAATAGGTTATATTATTCTGGAATTTGAAGAAAGTGGGTATATTATGAAGGAATTTTTGATATGCCATGCCCTTATTGTGGAAAAGATATCTATGCACAGGTGGAGGCATATGAATATCCACCCGGAGCGATAAATTATGTCAGAAATACAGTTGTTGATGGGGCAGAACTTCAAACAGAATTAAGTGAGCAGAGTTTTATGTTGGAAGAGTTTTGAAGTGTGAAATAGAACAGTAGAATGATATTTAATAAAGCTGCAAACGAAGCAACAAGATAAAATTGATGCTTTGCACAGACATGGTTCTATGCTATAATAGCGCATAATGGCAAAAATCAAAGGATGAGAGGATTATCATGAACGAGGAAGAAGTACAGATTGATTTAATGACATTGCTGCACTATATATTACGTAAGTGGCGTAGTATTGTTGTTGTAATGCTGATTGTGGCAGTTGCTGCTAATCTATATTCGGTAAAGAAAAGTATGTCAGAAGCGGCATCTGTAAGTACAGCTGAAGAAGAAGTGGATTTTGAAAAGCAGATTGAAAATGCAAAAGAGGAATTGACAGCGGATGAGCTGGAACAGGTAGAACATGTATATTCCATGTATGAGTATAATTCGCAATTATATCAGGAAAATAAAGAGTATCTTGAAAAGTCGGTGTTGATGCAGCTGAATCCAAATGAGATTCCGACGGTAATGCTGAATTATCAGTTTAAGAAAGATCAGGCAGATGAAGAACTGTCTAATATCTTTACCATGTATGAGAATGCATTATTAGATAAAGATACTTGTACAGCAATCATGCAGGTATTTGGAGAAGAATATGCAAATACATCAGTCAGGAAATTGATATCAGTTACAGATACAGAGAATGTACAGAATAAAGATATTATAAAGATTCAGGATGAAAAAAACTCTGGCATTCTGAGGATTCAGATTTATGCGTGCAGCGAGGAACAGTGTGAGCAGGTTGCAGAAATTGTGAAGAAACGGGTGTTGGAATATACAGAGCAATTGCAGCAGATATTTGGAAATTATACAGTAAATGCTATTTCGGAGCAGTATTATATATCTAGTGATAGTGCGCTCAATGTGCAGAAGTCAGATGCGGTTAATGCAGTAAATAACGCATATAACGCAATGAACAATATCACTTCTGGACTTTCGGAGAGACAGATAGGATATTTTAATCTGCTTACAAAAGATGGTGAGGATCAGACACTTGTAAAAGTGGACACTGAAGAAAATGAGAATGTGATAGTTAAAGTACAGTACATTAGCATGAAGTATATTCTGATTGGACTTCTGGCAGGTATGCTCCTTGCAGTATGCTGGTATGCAGTTATTTACATCATGACACAGACAGTGAAAGATGTAGATGAAGTGAAGATAATTACAAATCTTCCGGTATTTGGAACTGTGCTAAGAAACAATGAGAATGGAAAGCGAAATATTATTGATCGATGGATTGATTCATGGTTTGTGCATGATAAGAAGAGTGAGAATAATGAACTTTTATTAACACGTATCAGCCATGAAGTGGCAATGCTTGCAGGACAAAAGGACAAGAAGAGTCTTTTGATCGCATGTTCAGGAACTGACCAGAATGTGAAGAAACAGGCAGATAGTCTTGTGGAGAAGTTAAGAAAGCTTGGAATGAATGTTACAAGTACAGATAGTCTGGTTTCTGATAATACGGAAGTGCTGAAACAATTAGATAGTGCAGATAGTGTAGTCTTTGTAGAGCAGTTGATGAAATCTGAAAGAAATCAGATCAGGGAGGCTATAGAGCTTTGCAGGCGCTGTCAGGTTGAAGTGCTTGGAAGTGTAATTGTCGGAAGCGATTCATATTAGAATTGTAATATTTGATAAAAGTTCATATTAAAGAAAGTTGCCACTTTACGAGGCTAATCGTAAAGTGGCAACTTTTTCTTATAAGGAAAATGCGATTTGCGATTCATACAATAGAATCCGATGATTAATGTGAAGTAAGAATATGTAACAATGTGGCAGTACACTAGAGGGAGAAAACTAATTGCATAATAAAAGAGAAAAAAATCGTAATAAAAAGATACAAGCTGCAATAAAAATGCATATACAATATATTTTTGCGCTTTTTATATATTATTGTGCTTTGTTTTATAAAGAAAGCAACTTTATACATATTAAGAATGCAGGAATTAGTTTTTCTTTTGATTTTTGGTTTATAGGTGGATTGCCAATCTGGATTATTTATATAGCTTGGTTTGGGTATTGGAAAAAAGAAAAAGAGAGAAAGAAGGAAAGAAACTTTTTTTACCGCAAACAATTTGTTACAGATAGCAAAAATGCTAAGTATATTTTAAAAGAAAAAAATGCTTTTTGGACGATAATAGAACGATTAGTGGTTGCTGGTGTGTTTGTAATACTAATTTCATTGGTACAGGAAAAGAATTTAATCAATCATATTGCAAATGAAATAATAGAATATCATAATAAGAAAACAAATTTATTTGATATATTGAATGCGTATGCGGTTATAATTGCGGTTTATCCAATAGTACTCAATCATGCTAATGAAATGCGTTTCTTCACGAATGGAAAAGAAACTCCAATTATAATAACGTATAAATACTGTATTATGATTTCATTTTTTTCCATTATTATATTAGGAATTCTTTTTAGGTTAAATTTAAAAAACAAGACTTCCCAGATAATTGAGTATATAGGCAAGAGCACAATTACTGCTGCGGCACTCTGCCTTAGCTTATGTGTACTCATAATGTTGGCTGGAATTATTGTTTGCAATGTAGATTATGATAAAAAAATAGTGAAAAAGATGGATCGAGCATTTCCTAATATATATGTTCCTAATATCAAAAGTAGTGCATGCGAAATTGCGAGAATTTTTGATGAAATGAATCGATTGTTGGAAAAAAGCTATAAAAAAATGAAAACTGTGAAAATAGAAAATATAGAGGCAGTTTATTGGAAAAATTCTTTAGAAAAGAATGAAGACAATATTAGAATAAATAAAGATGAAATGAAGAAATTGTGCATTATATGGGGGGTAATACTTTGCTTTCTTTACTTTGTAATTGTGAGCAATTATTGGTCAAGTATACAGGGTGTATATGTAATGATATTATTTCTGGCAATTGGATATATAATGGACATTAAGACAGTTAAATTTTTGGAAGACGAGTATAAAAGCAAGTTTTTTCAAAAACTATATAGAGATAGTTGGGGATATTATTTGTATATGGACAAATGTATAATATATAAAACTTCATATAATAAAGTGTGGAAAATTAGAAGGAAATATGTAAAATATGCAAATTCTTTAATTGAGATTAAAAAAATAGCTAGTTTTGTAAATTGTGCATCAAAATTAACATATTTAAATTATACAGAAGAAAAAAAGAGAGAAAAAATATTAGAAGGATTTATTACGTTTATACGAGATAAAATGAATGTAACAGAAGTAAATGAGATGATTTGTATTCCTTTATTGATTTCAGGGTTTATTTTAGATGAAAAAGATAATATAGCTATGCAGGAAATAGTTTCAGAAATAGTTGAAGATGAACACGTCGAAATTATAACTCAGATTTATGCAGCTGTATTGCGTGATTTATATGGAAACGATTATGAGTATAATAAGAGTAATTGTTATAATTATTTAATGAAATATGACAAATTCAAAAATAAAATGTAGGGAGGAGGAAGTATTAAGAAGTGGAGAACATAGGAATTCTCTTTTAGGAGTGCAGATTATGCTTTCAAATAATGAAGCTGAGATGGAATATGTTGGCACATAAAAATCATTTGTATCAGGAAGCTTTAGTGGAAAGTCAGATAGGATAGTGCAAGAATATATAAAGCGAATATGGTATGAAGGAATTAAAATTTCACACAATTTATCCGATATATAGAATAAAATAAAGAGAGGAAAAGGCAAGGACAGTGTATGGATTTTGTTAGAATGTACTACAACAGCATAGAAGTAATGCCAAAGATATTGATAAGTCATTTTTTGCGATATATGGGATTTTATATAGAAGAAATAGCAGATGGAACACAACCGAGCAATAAAGTATCTTCTCTGGATGTTTATATTCTAAGTAAAGAATATGAAAAACAAAATCAGGGATGTATTACAATTTCTGATATAGAGAAATCAATTATTATATGGATTAAAGATGACGTTGATAAGATAGAAAATGAAAATCAATATGTTATATATCAGGGCAATCCAAATAATTCACAACAGTTATTACAGGATTTCCTGAATAAATTTATAGAAATTTTCCGAAAACAAAAGTCAGAAAAACCAAGATTGCTGGGAAGTGTGCAGGATATACAGGGAACATTGAATACCATTATGAATTTGTATCTTTCATATGAAATCCTTCAGTGCAGCATATATACAAGATGTTTTTATGAGCAGGATGGATTATATTGGAGAGCATTTGATAATTATACTTCTTTTATAGATGGGGTGCAAAAAAGGACCGGAAAAGATTGTAAAAGTGATCTGGTAAAGTATGTAAAAACCTATGCAGAATATGAACTGGATATTATATGTAAAAAGAATTTCAGAAAATTGAAGTATCCAGTGAAAGAACTTGTACATCAAAGTTATAAACTTGTGGAAAAGTATCGGGAGAATGAGCAGATTTTGATTTTGAAGGCAGATATAGATTTGGAGTTGGATGATTTTTGGTCAGGGGCAGCAAATGAATTTGCAGATGCGTATTTGGTGGAATGTGCATATGCTCATTATAAGAGAGGAAGGATTATCAGAAAATATACAAATATGTATGATTTAGCGATTAATTACGAAAAATGGGCAATACGATATAAAAAGGATTATTTCAGTGCATGGTATCAGATTGCAGTCTGCTATGAGAGTCAGGGAAATTATGAGGAGGCCGTTAAGGCATTTGAGCAGATATGCCTGATTTTAGATAAAAAGTTTAACAAACATCTATTGTCACCAATTGAAATAGAATATTTATATAAAGCAGTGGTGGGAATTGTAAGGATAGAGAATGATCGACTGGGGAATATTTACAGGGCAGAATCATATAGAAATCTGGCAAAGGAGGTTATAAAAGAGGTACAGAATACGAATTATTTGAATGAGGTATGGTCAAATACAGGCGAAATACAGATAGGTGAAAAAAATATTGCAGCAGTCATTGAAGATACGATGAGAAGAAATCTGGAAGAACAGTGTGGGGATGTTGAGGGTGCAAAGGAGATTGATTATGAAAACGTACAATTTGGATACGAGCAATCGTGTTAAATATGAAGATTTAAATAATATTGAACAATCAGTATTTGAAGATGTGTACAGAGAAGCGGATAAAACTTTATATAAGATTGTTGAGGATGGGCAAAAATACAAAACAAAGGACGAGAAGGATCAGGATAGTTTGAATGTTATTTCGTTTTTAGGAGAACGAGGCAGAGGAAAAACCTCTGCCATGTTGTCTTTTTTAGCGTATTTAAATGTATTGCAGACAAAGTGTTTCTGGAGTAAATTTTTTCAGGAAAAGAAGTCAAACATGCCAGAAATCCGGTTTGTTACTCTGCCTTATATTGATGCTGCAATGCTGGCAGAGAACGAGTATATTGTGGATGTAATCCTTGCAGAGATGTGGGACAAGTTTGAAAAAACGATAAGAAGGAATTTGTATGATGTACATGATGGAAGTTGTACGGAACATCAAGAACAGAAGATAAAAGAAGCTTTTATTAAAGTACGAAAATCTTATCTGGAGATGAAAGAAAGAGAGAAAGATTCTGTAAAGGATGGTGAGAAAGACATTCCAATGCCAGGTGCATTACATGAGTTGGCAACCAGTGTGAATTTAAGATGTGAATTGCAATCATTGTCCAAATTATATTTGGATTATTTTGGAGCGGATGATGCAGGAGGTGCAAAAGAAACATATCTCGTAATTCCTATTGATGATGTCGATATGAGCAGTGATAAAGCATATAGTGTATTGGAACAGATCAGACGTTTCTTGAGAATCGAGCATGTAATTGTGTTGGCAACTGCAGATATAGACCGTCTGCAGAAAGCATGTGAGTCACGCTATCAGAGCATTTATCTGGATGAGGTAGATCGGGCACATTTTGTAAATGAATATCTGGAAAAGGTACTTCCATACAATATGCGTGTGTATATGCCGGAATTAATGGAAAAACAAGGAAAAATTTTAATTGAAACAAAGGCAAGAGAAGTATTAAATCTGAAAAGTACGAATGAGAAAGATATGATTATGGAATTTATGGCAAAAGAGTGTGGAATCTACTTTGATGGTGGTTGGAGACGGAGACACTTTTTGCAGAATCACTCCATGCGTAGCATGGTCAATTATTTTGAACAATTAATCAGGATTAGTGATATGCAGAATTACAAATTTTCCTGGTTGAAAATAGACTTGAAAGAGCGATTGGCTGAACGTATCACCAATATGAGACATAAACGTTTCTTTATGAATCTGCTACAGAAAGATTATGAGGATTTAAATATAACATGCTTGGATTATATGATACCGTATATTGTTGAAAAAGGAGGACAGAAACCTATTTATGATGAGAGCCTTGGTCAGGTACTTTATATATGCAATCAGATGACAAAGGTAGATATGGAAAGTGATAACCTTGTCAATTGTGTTATCATGTTGTATTCATTAGCGTTAGAAGAGGCGGATGAGGAATTAAAGAATAGATTGATTGGTAACAGTATATTGGGACAGTGGGAATATGGAGCATTTACCAGTGGCCTTATGGAACAAAGACGGGAAGTACAGATGTTTTCTGATAAAATGAAGCTGGAATTAGATGTCACGGAGATTATTGATAATGAAAAATCAGTGGCGGATAATACAGAGGCGATATTAAGGGCAAATTGGAGTTATGTTTTGGCGTGGTTGTATGCTGGTTTATTCATTACAACAGATTGTGGAAATATAGACGCAGTATATCAATATGGAATAACTCGAAAAAATGATAAACACAATAGTGATAAGAAAGAGGAATTATTTAGAATTTTACCAGTACAATATGCAGTGAAGTCATATTTTAAGGCACTATATCAGAATGAACAGGAGAAAGACCTTATAAGAGAAAAACTACGTCATATCATTATTTTGATAGGAAGATTGGTGAATTCATATTTAGGTATAAATGAAGGAAAACTGAGTGAGAAGGAAATTACGCAGATAAGTAAAAAAGTGTATCCATCAGTTATGAGGAAAACACCAGAAGCAGAGAAAAAGGAATTAAGTGTTGAAGTACTATATCGTATTGGGCAGACACTGGATAATAATTCATTACCACTTGAAATGCGAACTGTGCAGATAAGATTTTTAGAGCGTAGATATTTGACTATTCAAAATCAGTTGGACAGAGCGGAAAATTATTATAAAAAATTAGGAATAGATTTTAAAGTAGGGCATCAATTTAAAAGAACTATGCAAAACAGGATTTTATCGGGGGAAATTCCAATGACAATGGAAGAGAGGGACGAATTTGACGCTCGTATCGGTAAATTGCTGAATGAAATACAGGGAACAACAATTACAGCACCGAGTGAATAAGGTAGAGGACAGATTCTGATGGATAATATTAGGAACGCATTAAAAATCTTATATCGGTATATATCTTCCGTAGAAGTAATAAAAAGTGACACTACATATAATCACGTTGCCGAGGGAACCTTTACGAATCTGGCCAATGTATATATTGGTCCTATGTCAAGATTTAGTACAAGTTAAAATGAGAAATTTCTCCCCATTTTAACTTGCCAGAAGCTCCGCCTTAGTGTGTGTTCTTTCATATACTCGTTCGAATTCGTCTGGTGACATAAAGTCGCAATGGCTGTGAATTCGTTTCGTGTTGTAAAAAGCTTCCAGATATTCGAAAATCAGACGGTATGCTTGCTTGTAATCGCGGATTTTAAAGCGATTGAGCCATTCACGTTTGATAATAGAATGAAAGGATTCAATGCACGCATTATCCCATGGAAATGCTTTCTTCGAATAACTGCGCTGCATGTTTTCGGTTGCTTTTTTATATTCTTTTGCAACATACTGGCTGCCACGATCTGAGTGGATGATTAATGGTTGGTCGATATTTCGGCGGGCTTTGGCTTTGTTTATAGTATCAATCACGCAGGATACTTCCAGTGTCTCTGAAAGCGTCCAGGCTATGATTTTTCTGGAAAATAAATCCATAATACTGGTCAGATAGACAAATCCGTCTATTGTCCAGATGTAGGTGATATCCGAACACCAGACAGCATTCGGGCGGTCAGGATTAAACTGTTCATCAAGGATATTTTGTAATTCTGTGCTGAAATCAGAATCTTTTGTGGTGATTGTCCATGGTTTGCTCCACTGAGCACGAATCCCCATTTGGCGCATATATGTACCAACAGTTCTTTCCGAAATAACTTCACCGGTTTTTCGCAGCTCTATAGTAATTTTCGGAGCACCGTAGTTCTGCCTGGAATCATCATAAATATCCTGTATTTTTGCTTTTACAGCTTCACAACGTTTTTCTGTATCAGAAGGTACGTGGTGGAGCCATGCAAGATATCCTGAGCGA
>ERZ772818.1112-NODE-1112-length-24809-cov-4.539711_pt1 | contig 24809 bp, 23 predicted proteins | sample MGYA00580837_ERZ772818 | MGnify/ENA primary metagenome ERZ772818 (study PRJEB29015, sample SAMEA2737671) | human gut metagenome | biome: human gut; feature: human-associated habitat; material: faeces | place: China | collected 2012 ...
ATAATAACTATATATATACTAGAATTATATCTTAAAAAGAATAGTAAATTTATTTATTTATTACCTTTGATATCACTATTACTGATTAATTTTCATGCTTCTATGTGGTTATGTTTATTTATACTTACTATGCCTTTTATCTTTGAATTTACTTTATTATTTATTAGGAAGAAGGATAAGAGAATAGTTAAATTATCACTTATGGTTTTATTATCATTCTTAGTTGGCATCTTAAATCCATACGGTATAAAGAATATGTTTTATTCACTAACTAGCTATGGAGTTGATTTGATAAATAGAGAAGTTATTGAAATGCATTCCTTTACTACAATGAAACCTTTAACACTTGTTAATTATTGTTTTATTGGAACATTTTTTATCCTTTTAATTGGAATTATCTATCATAAGAATAGAAAAGTAGAAGCTAGTCAGTTATTATTAATATTAGGTACTACTTATATGGCACTTTGTAATTTTAGAAATATTAGTATATTTTATGTGTGTGCTCTTCCTTTCCTTAGTATTTATTTACCAGTTAAAGATGGAAAAGAAGAAAAAATACCTGTTAAGTTATATATCTTATTTATAGCTATGATAGTTTTAACTATCTCTATAAATATTTATAATGGTAATTACAATTTAAAAAATACCAATCAAAAGTATATTAATTATCTTGATAAAAATGCTAATAAACAGATAAAGCTATATGCTGGTTATAATGATGGATCTTATTTTGAATTTAGTGGTTATCATCCCTATATAGATGGAAGAGCAGAAATATTTTTAAAGAGTAATAATAAAAAAGAAGATATATTAGATGAATATTTTAGTGTTTATTATGGAAAAACTGATATAGCTAAATTCTTAGAAAAATATGATTTTGATTACTTAGTAGTTGGAAAAGATAGTTATTTCTTGTATAATTATCTGAAGACTGATAAGAATTATCAAGTGGTAGTTAAGTCTAAAAATAAAAAAATGTATAAAAGAATTAGGAAGTGATAGATATGTATAGAAAAGATTATATCTCATGGGATAGTTATTTTATGAGTATTGCTAAATTATCAGCTTTAAGAAGTAAAGATCCATCAACACAGGTAGGTGCTTGTATTGTAAGTAATGATAATAGAATTTTATCAATTGGTTATAACGGGGCACCTAATGGATTTCATGATAGTGATTTTCCTTGGGAAAGAGATGGAAAACCAGTAGATACTAAATATATGTATGTTTGTCATGCAGAATTAAATGCTATTTTAAATTTTCGAGGAAACAAAAGAGACTTAGAAGGTTCCAAACTTTATGCTTCACTTTTTCCTTGTAATGAATGCGCTAAGTCAATAATTCAATCTGGTATAAAAGAAATTATTTATTTAGATAATAAATATAAAGATACTGATAGTTGTATAGCTTCTAGAAGATTGTTTGATGAATGTGGAGTTACCTATAGAGAATTTAATCCAGATATTGATTCTATTACTATTGAGCTAAAGTAAAGCATATAATTAAGGGGGGATTGATATTATGTTAGAAAATACAAAAGTTGGTCAAAAAGTTAATTGTTCTGATTTCATTTTTGAGAATAAAGATATAGTAGAAAATGATGATGTATATAAAAGAATAAATTGTAAGAGTTATCAAAAGAATGATGATATTTCTTTGAGTGATTTAACTTATATAAAAATGTTACATTATAATTATGATGATGATGTAGTAGTAGGGGAAATGATAGTTAATAAAGTTATTCTTGATGAAGTAAGAGAAGTATTTTCTTCATTATTTATGTTAAAATATCAGATTAATTCTATGCGGTTAATAGATGACTTTTGGGTGGAAAGTGCAATTAAAAGTGATAGAAATAGTATTTATCATAATAATAGTAGTTCTTTTTGTTATAGAAAAATACCTAATCAAACTAACTTGTCAAAGCACGCTTTAGGACTTGCTATTGATATCAATCCACTAGATAATCCTTATACTCCAAGAAATAAGGATGGTAGTTTTGATGATAGTTTATTGACAGACTATGAAAAGAATTTACTTATTGATAGAGAAGAAAAAGCTAAACATAATCCCCATATAATTACTCTAGGTGACACAATCTGTAAGGTGTTTGCATCGGTTGGTTATGAGTGTGGTGGTATTTGGCCATTGCAGAGTGATGAATTTTCTTGCGACTGGCAACATTTTGAACCAAATGGAGCTAAGATGAAAGAAATTAATGAAAGAATAAATACTGGTAAGAAAGAAAAGACAATTTAGTGATTTTCTTTTTCTTTTGCAAAAAAACATTGACGAACGTATATTTGGTAATTATAATAGAGATAATTAAAAACAAGTGAAAAAAAATTGATTAATTGTTTATAATAAAAATAGATGATATAAATGAGCGGAGGTAAAAATGTTTGAATTAGTTAGTAATTATAAACCGAGCGGAGATCAACCACAAGCAATTGAAAAGTTAGTTGATGGTATAGAAAAAGGCAAAAAAGAACAGGTATTATTAGGAGCAACTGGTACAGGTAAAACCTTTACTATGGCTAATGTTATTAAAAGAACTAATAAACCAACTTTGATACTTGCTCATAATAAGACAAATTATATGTCAAAATTAAGGAGTTGTTAGTGTTGATAAATCTACAAAAATAGGACTAGATAATACTGAATGTTAAAATAAAACTTGTGGTTTTCATTCATCTCAATTACCTAAAATGATAATTACACAATTAACTTATATTATTATACCGATACAATATAAAATGAAAGGATGATCTAATGAAAAAAGATAATAGTTTAATATTAAATAATAATGAAATATCTGAAGTTGATGCGATTTATAAAGATATAAGAGAAAAAATTAAAAGTGCTAGAAGTAAGATGTTAAAACAAATAGATACAACAATGATAGAAGTCTATTGGTATGTAGGTAAAATAACTTCTGAACTATATAATAATTCGAGCGATGGAATGTATGGAAAAAGAATAATTGAAGCTTTATCTAAAAAACTAACAACTGAATTTGGTACAGGTTTTTCTGCAGTTTCAATAAGAAGAATGCGTAGATTTTATGAGTATTATCCAAATTGGTCGACAGTGTCGACCGAATTGTCTTGGGCACACTTTCAAGAGTTAATTAGAATAGAAAGAAAAGAAGAAAGGGATTTTTATCAAACAGAATCAATTAAATCTAATTGGGGTTGTAGAGAATTAAGACGTCAAATTAATACTAAATTATATGATAGATATTTAATTTCTCCAGATAAAAATTTAATTATGATAGAATCTAAAAAAGGTAAAATAGAAAAGCAACCTGAAGAATTATTAAAAAGTCCATATATTTTTGAATTTGCTGGCTTAAAAGAAAATAAAAATTATTTAGAAAGTGATTTAGAAGAATCTTTATTAAATCATTTGACTGAATTTTTATTGGAATTAGGAAGAGGATTTTCATTCGTTGCTAGTCAGCAAAGATTAAAAATTGGATTGGAATATTATTATCCAGATTTAATATTTTATAACCGTTTAGCAAGATGTTTTGTTATTATAGACCTAAAAATTGGAAAGTTATCACATCAAGATATTGGGCAAATGCAAATGTATGTGAATTACTACAGAAAAACAAAGATGATTGAAGGAGAAAATGAACCTATTGGAATATTGCTATGTGCTGATAAGGATAATGCAGTTGTAGAAATGACACTTGGAGATAATGTAAAAAATATTTATGCTTCTAAATATTTGACATATATGCCTTCAAAAGAAGAATTATTAAAAATAATTAGAGATGAAAAAGAATTGTTAGAATTTTCAAAAGATGAATTTGAAAATTAATATGTATTTAGTCCAGAAAATAAAACTTGTGACTTTCATTCGTCTCAAAAAAATATCAATTTAATTATTAAATTAAGGGTAATAAGGAAGAACTTTGTTGGCTAAGCTATTTTTTGAAAGACTATAAAAAAGTCACAGAAAGCTATAAAGAAGGGAGAAAAAATGTTTGAATTAGTTAGTAAATATAAACCAAGTGGAGATCAACCAGAAGCAATTGAAAAGTTAGTTGATGGTATAGAAAAAGGTAAAAAAGAACAGGTATTATTAGGAGCAACTGGTACAGGTAAAACCTTTACTATGGCTAATGTTATTAAAAGAACTAATAAACCAACTTTGATACTTGCTCATAATAAGACTTTAGCTGGTCAATTATATGCTGAAATGAAGGAGTTATTTCCTAATAATCATGTTTGTTACTTTGTTTCATATTATGATTATTACCAACCGGAAGCATATGTTCCAAGTACTGATACTTATATAGAAAAAGATTCATCTATAAATGATGAAATAGATGAGTTAAGACATGAGGCAACATCTTCTCTTTTAACTTATCGAGATACAATAGTAGTAGCATCAGTATCATGTATATATGGTATTGGAGAAGTAGAAGAATATAAAAATAAAATGTTAACTCTTAGTGTAACTGATGAACTAGAAAGAGATAAGGTACTTGCTAAACTTGTAGAGATGCAATTTGAAAGAAATGACTATGATTTTCATCGAGGAACTTTTAGAGTTAGAGGTGATATAGTAGAGATAATTCCTGTTAATCAAGATAAAACTGGTTACCGAATCGAGTTTTTTGGTAACGAAATAGATAGAATCAGTGAAATAGATGTTTTAACAGGAGCGGTTATTACCAATAAAAAAACGATAAGTATATTTCCAGCTAGTCACTTTGTAGTTAGTGATGATAAATTGAAAGCAGCAATTAAGAGAATAAAAAGTGAACTTGCGGAACGATTAACCGAATTAAAAGCAGAAAATAAATTATTAGCTGCTGAAAGATTAGAACAAAGAACTAATTATGATATTGAAATGTTAGAAGAGACTGGTTTTTGTCATGGAATTGAAAACTATTCTGCTCCCATGGCTGGTAGAAATAAAGGGGAAACACCAACTACTTTAATGGACTTCTTTCCAGATGATTATTTACTAATGGTAGATGAGTCACATGTCACCCTACCACAAGTAAGAGGAATGTATAATGGTGATAGGGCTAGAAAAATGAATCTTGTTGATTATGGTTTTCGTTTACCTAGTGCCTTAGATAATAGACCATTAAAATATGAAGAGTTTGAAAAGAAAATTAATCAAGCTATTTATGTATCAGCTACACCAGGAGATTATGAACTTTCTAAGACAAATGGTGAGTATGTAGAACAAATCATTAGACCTACTGGTTTACTAGATCCTACTATTGAAGTAAGAGGACAAGAAGGACAAATAGATAATTTAATAGAAGAAATAAGAATACGTAAAGAAAAAAATGAAAGAGTATTAATTACAACCTTAACAATAAGAATGGCAGAAGAATTAACTAATTACTTAAAAGATGTCGATATAAAAGTAGCTTATCTTCATACTGAGATTAAAACCTTAGAAAGATTACAAATTATTCATGACTTAAGAGTAGGTAAATATGATGTAGTAGTTGGTATTAACCTTTTAAGAGAAGGTATAGATATTCCTGAAGTATCACTAATAGCAATTCTAGATGCTGATAAAGAAGGATTCTTACGAAGTGAAAGAAGTTTGATTCAAACAATAGGCCGTTGTGCTAGAAATAAAGATGGACATGTTATCATGTATGCAGATAAGATAACTGATAGTATGCAAAAAGCTATAGATGAAACAGCAAGAAGAAGAACTATACAAGATAAATATAATAAAGAGCATAAAATAGTACCTAAAACAATAATTAAAGAGATTAGAGAAGTAGTAAGTAATATAGATAATAAGACAAGTAGCAAGAAAGTTAAGAGATTAACTAAGCAAGAGAAATTAAATGAAATAGAAAGAATTGAAACGGAAATGATGAAAGCTGCTAAAGAGTTGGATTTTGAAAGAGCAATGGAATTAAGAAATATTTTATTTGAGATGAAAGTAGATAGTCAAAAATAATTATTAAAATTTATATTAGTGTGGTAAAATAAAGATATAGTGAGGTAATGATATGAAAGATAGAATATTAGAAATACTAAAAAAATCAGAAAAAAGCTTAACTGTTTTTGAATTGGAAGAACAACTAGGTACTAGTAATTTAGAAGAGCTTTTACATATCTTAAATGAAATGGAAGTAGAAACAAGTATATATCATACTAATAAAGATAAATATATGTTGTTTTCTGATAGTCATTTATTAAAAGGATATTTACATTCTAATAAAAAAGGATTTGGTTTTGTTGATGTAGATTCTTTAAGTGATGATGTATATATAAGCTCTGATAATATGAATGGAGCACTTCATGGGGATTATGTTATTGTAGAATTAACTTCTAAAAAAGACTTAGGTAGATTAGAAGGACGAATAATTAGAGTTTTAAAGCATCAAACTAATACGTTTGTTGGTGAGATTAACTTCTTTAATAATATAGGAAAAGTGAAATTAGATGAAGATAAAGTTAACTTAGAAATAATCGTTAAAAAAGAAAACTCTTTAAATGCTGTTGATGGACATAAAGTGGTTGTAGAAATTATCAAAAGAATTAGTAATCATCAAGCGGAAGGAAAAGTATTAAGAATAATAGGACATAAAAATGATCCAGGGGTTGATATTTTATCAATTGTAGAAAAGTATCATATAAATAGTAGTTTTCCAGAAGATGTAGTAGAAGAGGTTAAGACCTTACCTATGGAAGTAAGAGAAGAAGACTTAAAAGGAAGAAGAGATTTACGCGATAAAGTAATATTTACTATTGATGGTGATGATACTAGAGATATTGACGATGCTATTAGTATTGATAAAAAAGAAAACGGGAATTATGTTTTAGGAGTTCATATAGCTGATGTTTCTTATTACGTTAAAGAAGGTAGCCCACTAGATAAAGAAGCCATGGATAGAGGAACTTCTGTCTACCTTGTTGATAGGGTAATTCCTATGCTTCCTCATGAATTATCTAATGGTATTTGTTCACTAAATCCTAATGTTGATCGTTTAGCTATAAGTTGTGTAATGGAATATACTAATGAAGGTAAATTAGTTGATTATGATATCTTTGAAAGTGTTATTAAATCTAGAAAACAAATGACTTACAAGAAAGTTAATAGTATTTTAGAAAAGAATATTGTTCCAGAAGGTTATGAAGAATTTGCTGATGATTTAAGAGAAATGGAAGAGCTAGCAACAATTTTAAGAAAAGCTAAAACTAAAAGAGGTTATATAGACTTTGATGTGGATGAACCTAAAATATTAGTAGATGAAAATTGTAAACCAACTGATATAGTTCTAAGAGAAAGAGGTTTAGGAGAAAACTTAATTGAAGACTTTATGATAGCAGCTAATGAATGTGTAGCAACTCATATTTTCTATATGAATTTACCATTTATTTATCGTGTACATGAATATCCTAAGCAGGAAAGAATTCAAAACTTTTTAGCATTTGTTAGTAATTTAGGCTATCACGTAACTGGAAATATTAAAGATAATAAACCTACAACTGTTCAACATATTTTAAATTGTTTGAAAGATAAAAAAGAGTTTCCTATACTATCAAGTCTATTATTAAGAAGTATGCAAAAAGCTGTATACTTACCACAAAACTTAGGACATTATGGTCTAGCAAGTCCATGTTATACGCACTTTACATCGCCTATTAGAAGATATCCTGATACAACAGTTCATAGACTATTAAGAACTTATTTATTTAATCATGATATGTCTCCTCAAACTCTTCATCATTGGGAGGAAAAACTAATCTTTGTAGCAGATCACTCCTCTGCTATGGAAAGAGCTTCTATTGATTGTGAAAGAGAAGTAGAAGATATGAAAATGGCTGAATATATGGAAGAACATATTGGTGAAGAATATATAGGTATGATATCTTCTGTTATGAGTTTTGGGATGTTTGTTCAACTAGATAACTTAGTTGAAGGATTAGTACCACTTCGTTTATTAGATGACTATTTTATCTATGATGAAGAAAGAATGACTCTAACTGGTGAAAAATCAAATATAAGATATACTATTGGTGAAAGAGTAAAAATTAAAGTAGTAGCAGCTAATAAACAAGCTAAAACAATTGACTTTAAAATTATTAAAAAAATGTAGGTGATTACAATGCGTAGTAAGAAGAAAAAGAAAAGATGTAATTTAACTATTTTTGGAAAAGTAATAGTCATATTTTTCTTCCTTCTTACGACCTTTTTCGTTTTTAAAAGTATCCCTAAACAAGAAATAAAAGAGAATAAGAGTATCAAAAAAGTTTTAAAAAAAGAAACTAAAAAGGAAATGAAAGCTTCCCTGCTTATGGTAGGAGATGCCCTTATTCATAGTACTCTATATCAAGATGCTAAGACTAATGATGGTTATGACTTTAAACCGATGCTAGAAAGAATAAAACCTATAGCTAGTAAATATGATTTAGAGTACTATAATCAAGAAACTATATTAGGTGGTGAAGAATTAGGACTTTCTAACTATCCAAGATTTAATTCACCTTATGAAGTAGGAGATGCTTTTATAGATGCCGGATTTAATCTTGTTTCCCTTGCTACTAATCATACTATGGATAAAGGAGAACAAGGAGTTTTAAATTCCCTAGCATATTGGAATAAACAGAAAAATGTTTTAACTGCTGGTAGCTATAGTTCATTTGAAGATAGAGATAAAAAGATAATTAAAGAAATAAATGGAATAAAGTATGCTTTTTTCTCTTACACAACTTGGACAAATGGTTTATCTACGCCAACTGGCAAAGAATATTTAAATAATGTTTATAATGAAGAATTAGTTAAAGCTGATATAGAAAGAGTAAAGGAAGAAGCAGATGTTATAATAGTAGCCATGCATTGGGGAACAGAATACTCAACTGGAATAAGTGATATTCAAGTAGAAATAGCTAATTATTTAGCAAATCTTGGGGTTGATATCATTATAGGAAGTCATCCGCATGTAGTAGAACCGATTGAGTTTATTGGAAAGACTATGGTAATATATTCATTAGGAAACTTTATCTCTGATCAAGTTGGAGTTGAATGTTTAACTGGTCTAATGGTAAGTGTAGATATTAAAAAAACTGTGGAAAAAGATAATACCACTATATGTTTAGAGAATCAGACAGCAGAATTAATATATACTTACTCTAATAGTTATCCACAGAAAAGAGATTTTAAAGTATATCCTTATGGTGAACTAAATGATAACTTGTTACCTGGATATAGAGACTACTATAATAAATATAAAGATATTGTCTTATCAAAAACAGATGTTGTTAAAATGAAAGATATATAGGGAGGCATTATGGAAATACTAAATAGAAAAGCAAAACACGATTACTTTATAGATGAAGCTTTAGAATGTGGAATAGTACTAAAAGGCACAGAAATTAAATCTATCAGAAAAGGTAGTGCTAATTTAAAAGATTGTTATGCTAGAATTAAAGATGGAGAAGTATTCTTAGTTAACATGTATATTGCACCTTATGAAGAAGGAAATCTATTTAATCATGAAGAAACAAGAAGTAGAAAACTTCTCTTACATAAAAAACAAATAAAGAAATTAGCCGTAAAAGTGGAACAGGAAGGTTATACCTTAATACCTCTAAAAGTATACTTTGTAAGAGGAAGAGCAAAGGTTGAATTGGGAGTTTGTCGTGGAAAGAAAAACTATGATAAGAGAGAAACAATAAAAGAAAGAGATATTAACAGGGATATAGCTAAACAAATAAAGTATCACTAATAGACAATTAGAGTCTAGTGTGTTATAATATAGCTACTTGGGGATGTCTTGGTTTCGACAGGAATAGTAGAGCATAGATAGCAAGTCGAGTTATCTACGTCACAGATTAAACCAGAATAACTGGAAACAAAATTAAAAATGTACTTGCAAGACTTAGTGGTGACACTGAGTTTGCATTTGCCTAAGAATAGGCTTGTACGCTGTCTTTCTTAATTTCTTACGTTAAGAATGTACGGTTCAATTTAGTAAGATATAGTTATTTATTGTCTTAGTAAATAATTGAATATTATAAGACTAGAATTATAGTTTGGTTGATTATTTCTTTACTATAATTTGAATTTAATAAGTAATCTAAACTTGTAGAAGTTTATGTAGCTCTATTTTTGGACAGGGGTTCGATACCCCTCATCTCCACCATAATGTAAGTAAACGTACACCTTAAGATGTACGATTTTATATAATTGAAAGAGGATAAAATGAATCAAGGGAAAATAATAGTTATAGAAGGAGCATGTGATGGTATAGGTAAAACTACTCAATATGAGTTGTTACATAATAGACTTATTCAAGATGGATATAATGTTACAACACATCACTTTCCAAGTTATAATACTTATCAAGGAAAACCAGTAGAAGAATATTTAAGTGGTAAATATGGAAAACCTAGTGATTTATCACCATACTTTGTGAGCAACTTATATGCTAATGATAGAGCAGTTACATGGCATACAGCTTTAGCAAAAGCATTTAATCATGGAGATATCTTATTATTTGATAGATATACTACTTCTAATTTGATTTATCAGTCTGCACTTATTGACGATATAGAAGAAAAAAAGAAATTTATTGATTATATAAGTGATCTTGAATATAACAAATTAGGTATTAGAAAACCGGATAAAGTTATTTTTTTAACTGCACCTTTTGATATAGTTACAAATCTTAGAAAACAAAGACCAGATAATGAAGGTATAATAAATGATGTCTATGAAAGAGACTTAGAGTTTATGAAGAAAATTTATGATAACGCCTTATTTGTAGCAGATTATCTTTCATGGGAAAAAGTAGAATGTAGTGATAATGGTAAAATGAAGGATATAAATACTATTCATGAAAAAATATATAACTTAGTCAAAAATTAGTCTATTATAGATTAATTTTTTTTATGCCTTTCTTTCGACAAATCTTATATTAGTAAACTGCTATATTGGAAAAAAGGAGGGAAGATGAGAAAAAAGATAGCAATTGTCAGTATAATAATATGTCTTTTAATAATTATGATTCCTAGTAAGGAAGAAAAACAGATAGTAGATAATAAGCAACAAGAGATAAAAAGTGAAGAAATAACAACAACTCCAGTAGTAAATCAAGAAAATAAAGATCAAAAGTTCACTCTATCAATTAATAACTTAATAACAAAAGAACCAGTAATGCAAACTACTGATAATGAATTTTATATGAATCATAATAATAAAAAAGAGGAGTTTATTGGTGGAAGTCTCTTTGTTGATTATCGAGTTAATCTAAATAGTACTAGAAAAATAATTATTTATGGACATAGTTATTCTACAGTAGATATACCATTTACTAAACTGTTGGGGTATAAAAAGCAAGACTTTTTTTTAAAACATCAAGATATAGAACTTAGCTACAAAGACAAGAAAGAAATATATCAAGTGTTTACTGTTATGCTATTAAAAGAAGATTATTTTTATACTAGATTAGAGTTTACTGATGAAACATTTATAAAGCACTTAGAGGAACTTAAGGAAAAATCTATATATGATACAGGTATAAATATAGATAAAACTAATAAACTATTAATACTACAGACTTGTTCCCAAGATGAAGATGGACTTTATCTGGTAATAGGGGCAAAATTAAAGGAGAAATTATGAAAAGAAAATTATTTTTAATTATGGTAATAGCACTTCTATTACTAATAAGTAGTATACCAGTGTCTGCTAAAAACTTAAGTAAATATCAAACAGTAAAGACAAAAGAAAAAATTTTATCCACAGGTATTGTGGAAAAAATAGATGTGAATATAACTAAGAGAGTAATAGATAGTGTTACAGCAACCTATACAATTCCTGAAAATTATAATGAAGATACCATTGATATAGTGCCAACTATTTTTAAATCAATAAGTGAAAGTGATGGCTATCTGCCAGGTAATGGTATAAAAGTAGATATAAAGATAGTAAATAAATCAAATAACAAATATCACTATAAAGATAAAAGTTTTATCTTGTCAACTATGGATATTAGCAATTATCAAGAAAAAATTATTGGTAGTAAAGGATTTGATGGTCAAGAAATAGCAAGTGGCTATGGACCAGATAGAACTGCCAATACAGCATTACGAAGTCTATATCAAAAAAGTATTAAAAAAGATATGGTAACAGATGAAGCATTAGCTGAAAAACTTAAAGAGAATGGTTACAAAGGAATAGAAGAATTAGATAAATATTACTTAGACTTCTATAATAAGAAATATAATCTAGAATGTACTAAGTTAGAAGATTTTCCAGCTAAAGTAGTTAGTGAAATATTTAATGGAAACGACTTACCAATTAAAGAAAGTAATCTAGAAATAGTAGAGCTTGGTTATAATTATTGGTATAACATGTTATTTAGTCTTTTATTTGGTGATGAGAAATATGACTATAAGACTAGTGATTTAACCTCAGTTGGTAGTTATATGCGAAATAGAGAATTAGGTAATAATTATTTTACTAAAGATTTACAGACAATTAATCCACTGAAAATAGCTTAACAACTATGAATTTCTTTATAAATGGACCATATACAACTAATGCCTATATGAATTATGAATTTAGTAGTTATTTAGAATTTCAATTAGTAAAAGAACAAAAGGAAGAGGTAGAAGTTAGTAATGTAGTTGAAGAAAAAACAGATGAAATTATACCTCCTAAGACAGGAGTTTAGTATCAGTTATAATAACTGATACTTTTTTGTATAAAAGTTAAAAAACTATTAATAATAATATTGGAGGATGATAAAAATGAATTATGAACAAGTACCAGATATTATTTCTAGTAAAGATTTAGATTATTTAGTAGATATGTTTAATTATAATTATCTAGGTTATAAAAAAATAGTCAATTATATAGACATGGTAAATAATCTAGAAATAGAAGAGATAATGGAAAAAGCAGGTAATACCTTTAATGAAAATATGCAGGAGATATTAGATATCTTAAAACAAGGAGGTAACAATGAATAAAGAAATTTCTAATCAAAAGATAGAAGTAGAAGAAGGTATAGAATTAAATGATAAAGATTATATAAATGATTTGTTAACAACTCTAAAAGCTATAGTTAAAGATTATACAGTAGCACTTACTGAAGTAAGTAATGAGACATTATTTAGTAAATATAAGAAAATGTATGATGACTTATTACAATTACAAAGAGAAACATTTGAAACTATGTTTAGATGTGGATTTTATAAATTAGAAGAAGCAGATGTTACTAAAATAACAGAAAAGTATCAAACATTATCACAAGAAAAAGAAAAAATAGAAGGAGAATAGAATGAAAGAAACAAATGAATTATTAGAACATATTTATAAAGATGCTTCCATGGGAAGTTATACAATGGAACACTTATTAGAAGATTTGAGAGATAGAGATAATAAGATTAAAGGACTAGCTGAAGATATCTTAAAAGAATATCAAGAATTTAAAAGTAAAGCTAAAGAACAACTAAAAAAAGAAAATGTTAAACTTGAAGAAGAAGGACTAATTACAAAAATGATGTCAACGATGGGAATTACTAAAGAAGTAAAGAAAGATAATAGTGATGCTGCTATTGCTGATATGTTAATTAAAGGTGTATCAATGGGTTCTATTGAAATGGAAAAGAAAATAAAAGACTTTGCAAAAGAAGCAGAGAAAGAAGATAAAAAGCTAGCAGAAGACTTTTTAAAGTTTCAACAGAAAACTGTGGATAAATTAAAAGAATATCTATAAAACTGTGGAAAACAGTTTTTTTCGTGGTAAATATAGTATGTAAAGATGTGGATAAAATAAAAGTAGAGAATATTAGTTTAGAAACTGTGGAAAAGTGTACTGTTTATAAAATAGTATGACTGTTTTTTAACTTCTAATGATATACTTATAAAGAGAAGGTGAAATATGTTAGATTTAAAAAATATAAGTAAAAGTTATAAGACAGGTAACTTTGTTCAACATGCTTTGAAAAAAGTAAACTTAAGTTTTAGAAAGAATGAATTTGTAGCTATACTTGGTCCATCTGGTAGTGGAAAAACAACTCTGTTAAATATTATTGGTGGACTAGATAGATATGACTCAGGTGATTTAATTATTAATGGAAAAAGTACTAAAAAGTTTAAAGCAACAGAATGGGATAGTTATCGTAATAACTGTGTAGGTTTTATTTTTCAGTCTTATAATTTAATTAGTCACATAAGTGTTTTAGAAAATGTAGAAATGGCTTTAACTTTATCTGGTTATAAAAGAAAAAATAAAAGAGAAAAAGCCTTAGAAGCCCTAGATAAAGTTGCTTTAAAAGATCATGCTCATAAAAGACCTAATCAATTAAGTGGTGGTCAAATGCAAAGAGTAGCAATAGCTAGAAGTTTAGTCAATAACCCTGATATAATTCTAGCAGATGAACCAACTGGAGCCCTTGACTCTACTACTAGTGTGCAAATAATGAATCTTATTAAAGAAATAGCTAGAGATAAATTAGTTATAATGGTAACTCATAATCCAGAACTTGCCAAAAATTATGCTAGTAGAATTATTGAATTTAAAGATGGAGAAATACTATCAGACTCTAATCCAATTAAAGAAGAAGAAATAGATACGGGAACAGTTCATATCAAAAAAACAGTACTTAGTTATTTATCAGCTATTCACTTATCATTCAATAACATTAAGACTAAAAAAGGAAGAACTTTTCTTACTGCCTTTGCTGCTTCTATTGGTATAATTGGTATTGCTCTAATTTTATCTCTTTCCAATGGCTTTCAACTACAAATAGACAAGTTTGAGAAAAGTACCTTATCCCAGATGCCTATAACTATTAGTAGTCAAGCTATGCAAATGGATGAAGATACTTTGGAAGAACAAATGCAAACATCAACTAATAAAAAAGATAAGTATCCAACGGAACAAGTAGTAAAGCCAACTGAATCAGTAATGGAAAAAATAGTACATACTAACAATATAACTAAAGATTATATAAATTATATAGAAAACATTGATAGTAATCTTTTAAGTGGTATATCTTATCTTAAGAAAACAGGACTTAATCTAATAACTAAAGATAACAATAATAACTATAAAAAAGTAGATATGGCAAATAGTATGATGTGGCAAATTTTCCCTACTAGAACACAAGATAAAGAATCAGGCATAGTAGAAGATAATTATGATGTTTTAGCAGGAAAGATAGATAGTAAAGAAGAAGGACTGATTTTAGCAATAGATTCCAAAAATGAGGTTAGTAAAACAATAATTGAATCCTTAGGATTTGATTCATCTAAAAATATATCCTTCGATGACATATTAAATAAAGAATTCAAGATAGTTACTAATAATGATTATTATAAAAAACTAGGTAATAATTTTATTCCAACTAGTAATTATGATGAAGCATATAACAATACTAATAGTATAACGGTTAAAATAAAAGCTATTATTAGAGGAAAAGAAGATAAAGAGATGTTTACTAATCAAGCATTAATATTTTATACCGGAGCTTTAGTTGATAAAATTATTTCTATAAATAAAGATAGTGAGATAGTAAAAGCTCAGGAAGATAAAGATTATAATATTTTAACAGGTACTAGTTTTGATGATACTACTACTAAAGAAGATATCTTAGCTTATTTAGGGGCAGATATGACACCAGCAGTTATTTATCTTTATCCAAAGGATTTTGCTAGTAAAGATAAAATAACTAGTTACTTAGATAAATATAATAAAAATAAAGCTGATAGTGATAAAATAACTTATACAGATATGGCAAAATTAATGAGTAGTTTATCTAGTGGAATAATGGATGCTATTACCGTAGTATTAATTGCCTTTTCATCAATATCTTTAGTAGTATCTAGTATAATGATAGCTATAATTACTTATATATCTGTCTTAGAAAGAACTAAAGAAATAGGTATTTTAAGAGCTTTGGGTGCAAGAGCAAAAGATATAACTAGAGTATTTAATGCTGAAACTATGTTAATTGGTTTATGTAGTGGAATCTTAGGACTAGTTATCGCTTATCTATTAACTTTTCCAGCTAATAGAATAATTGAAAATTTGTCAGGACTAGCTTCTGTTGCTAAACTTAATCCAGTTCATGCTTTAATTCTCTTATTAATAAGTGTATCTTTAACTGTACTTAGTGGTTTTATTCCTGCTAAGATGGCTAGTAAAAAAGACCCAGTTATTGCTCTTAGAACAGAATAGTCTTTAAAAAGTAAAAAAACTTTGCTATACTTAAGTAGTAAAGTTTTTATATGCCGACTTAGCTTAGCTGGTAGAGCAACGCACTCGTAACGCGTAGGTCGAAGGTTCGAATCCTTTAGTCGGCACCATAATATTAATATTTACAAAAAGTACTAAATAGAAAAGGATGTATGATTTTATGAGAGTTTTTTTATGTGGCGGTGGCTCTGGAGAAAAAACTATTTTAGCAAATAAAAAATTAGATGAAGTAATTAACCATAATAGACCAATATTATATGTTCCTTTAGCAATGGATGCAACTAAACATCCATATGATGAGTGCTATGAATGGGTAAAAAAAGAATTATCAAATGTTGATGTACCTTCAATAGAAATGGTAAAATCGTTTAGAGAATTATCTGAAAAAAAGCTTGATGACTATTCTGCAATATTTATTGGTGGTGGAAATACTTATAGTTTATTAAAGGGATTAAAAGAGAGCAATAGTTTGGAAAAAATAAGAGATTTCATAAATAATGATGGGGTAGTTTTCGGTGGTTCAGCAGGAGCAATTATATTTGGAAAAAATATTGATTGCTGTGGTTGTATGGATAATAATGATGTTGAATTAAAAGACACCTCTGGTTTAGATATATTAAATGGTATTTCATTATTCTGTCATTATACAAATAAAAAATCTAAGCTAAGTGAAGAAGAAAATAAAATAAGAATGGACGGATTTACTAATTATCTTTTAGATTATTCTTTAAATAGAGAAACTGTCCTAGGCTTACCTGAAGAGGATACTATTTTTATAGATAATGACAAGATTGAAATAATTGGAACTAAACCATACTATAAATTTACAAATGGTAATGTTGAAGAAAAAAATATTAACTTTACTAGGCAAAAATAGGACAATTTTATACTATTTTTTATGTAAAAATGTTAATAGAAGCTTTATGCAATTGCCATAAAACAACTTGTTAAAAGCTGCTTTATATGATACTATTAGTATGTAAGTAAAACTGCTTGCATACAATAGAAAAAGGGAGTACTTAACTTTGCAACGTTGAGTACTTACCATAAATAATTGGTTTAGTACTTAATTTACATTCGGTTTAATGAATTGAGTACTATTTTTTTATGCATAGAATCATTAAAGAGACTATTAATAAAATGATAATTAGTCTTAGAAATGAGATTAATAAATCTTTTTTCTTCATAATATCAAGCCTCCTTCCTATAAGAAGTCGGCAAGTACTCGAACAGTTAGTATTCCCCGCACTTAATTATACTATTTATGTTCTGTGAAAACAATTTAACTATTAATTTTTTAGTAAAATCCGTAGTAATTTGAGTTGGTATTTAATTGTAAAATAACAAAAATGGTAGCTATTTTTTTTAATAGAATTATGCTATACTCAATATATCATTTGTGATTATCTAGAAAAGTATATCATAATATGATAAAAGAAAGGTTGGTTATTAATGATAATTGATGTTATAAGAGGATTTTTTATGGCACTAGCTGATAGTGTGCCAGGAGTAAGTGGTGGAACAATAGCATTTTTAATGGGGTTCTTTGATAAGTTTATTAATTCACTAAACTACTTATTAAAAGGAACAAAAGAGGAAAAAATTAAATCAATAAAATTCTTAGCAAAACTATTCCTAGGATGGATTATTGGAATGGGCTTAGCTGTTACTATCTTAGCTAACTTATTTGATAAAGAAATATATAAAATGAGTTCACTATTCTTAGGATTTATAATAGCAGCAATTCCTGTCATGATTATAGAAGAAAAAGAAACAGTTAAAGGAAAATATGTTAATATAATATGGGCTATTGTAGGAGCTTTAGCAGTTATACTACTATCATCATTAAAGATGGGAAGTAATCTAGACCTAACTCACTTAAATATAGGAATGTTTATCTATATCTTCATTGCTGGAATGCTTGCTATCTCTGCTATGGTTTTACCAGGAATATCAGGATCTACTATACTTTTATCATTCGGACTATATATACCAGTGATAAGTGGTGTTAAAGATTTTATTCATTTTGACTTTAGTAGTTTTCCACTTTTATTAGCACTAGGACTTGGAATCTTGTTTGGAGTAGCTACAGTACTAAGAATAATTAAAAAACTATTAGATAAACATCGTTCTGCTATGGTATATGCTATTATTGGAATGATGTTAGGTTCATTATATGCTATAGTAATAGGACCAACAACTCTAAAAGTACCACAAAATGCAATGACTCTTAAAACATTTAGTATTTTATTCTTTATTATAGGAGCAGTAATAGTAGTTGCTTTTCAACAACTTAAAAATCTTCCCTTTTATAAAAAACAAATAGCTGAAGATGAATAATTAAATCTTTTCTATAACAAAAGAATAGTAATAAATAGAAGAAGAATTAGTATGGATAGAAGATATTGATTCTTTTTCTTTATGGTAAAAAGGATAAATGGTAACAACTCTATATTTAGAATCAAGTGCCATTCTTATAATATCATTTCTAGTGAAATTATTTTGTTTATTAAAATTTTCATAATACCAATTATCACTTAGTAATAAATTAATATTCTTAAGATAACTAATATTTTTAAACTCACCAATTATCTTTCCTTTATCCTTTAGATATGGTCTTAGACTATTAAGAAATAAAATAGGACTATCAACCTTTTCTAGATAATTACCAATAAAAATAGTATCAAAAGTGTTACCATTTAATTCATTTAAACAACTTACCGTTTTAAAAAACATATTACTAAACTTTCTCTTATTAGCATCTTCTTCAAGCAAAATGATATTACTATTTCTAAAGAAGTACTTAATTCTTAAAGATGATACCCCAATAGATGAATTATAATCTAGAATATCTTTGGGTTTATTAGCAAGAAAGATAGAGGAATTTTTACTATTATCAAATTCAAAACAGGAAAAATGCCATTTATCTTCAAAAATAGCTCTATTCCTTAATATAAGAGAATTAAACTTATTAATATCTTCTCTAAAACTAGTACCCCTTTCATGATAGACAAAAGAATCATGACATAAAAATAACTTGTAAGAAGAGGATAGTATTTGTAAAGCTAAATCATTATCCTCAATATAACCAGGGCTGTATCTTTCATCTAACATCTTAATCTTATCAATAACTTCTCTTCTAATAAGTAGACAAAAACCAGTAAGAAAAGCTTTTTCTTCCCATCTATTACTATCACTGATATTATTTTTTATAGCCTTCATCTGCATATCAATAAAATTTTTAAAGGTAAAACTAGCTCCTTGTAGATTATCATTACAATTAGAAACAGGACCAACAGCTCCGATGTTAGACTTAGAATATAAACACTTTCTTAAATTAGTCAACCAGTTAGTAGTTACAATAGTATCATTATTAAGAAGAAGAATATCATAATTTTTATTAGCCTCACTAATCCCTTGGTTACATCCAGTTGGAAACCCTCTATTCTCCTTATTATAAATTACAGTAATGTCAGACTGAGTCTTTAACCAGTTAATAGTATCATCATTAGAATTATTATCTACTACAATAATTTCATAAACCTCATTCTTAGTATATGTTTTAATACTTTCAATACACTTCTTAGTTTTTTCTAAATGATTATAAGTAAGAATAATAATACTAGTACCCATTATGTCACCTCATTAAAGAATATGATTCAAAATAACTATTAATAAATTTAACTAGTCGACATCTATTTACAATGAAAGTAAAGAAAACTATTCTTTTTTTCTTTAAATATTATATAATTGGTATAGGAATGAGGAGAGTTATGAGAAATAAGATTAAATATTTTTTCTTTAGTATATTAACAGTTATAGCAATTTCTATTAATAAGAAAATGATTTATGAAAAACTATTACCTAATCTAAACATTTTAAAGCTAAATTTTATTGTGATGGCTATTCTTACTATAGCTCTATATTTGTTTTATAAACGATATAATAAAAAGATTCATCCAATGAAACATATTTTAGCCCTTATATTTTCTTTATGTTGTGTAATAGGTAATAGCTATCAAGAAATATCTTCTTGGGATTTAGTCTTTTCAAGTGTTCCATTATTCTTGATAAGTATAATACAAGTATTTTGTTATTATTATTTAATAAAGACTATATTCTGTTTTATAGATACATTTTTAGAAAGAAAAATAACCTTTAAATTTAATACAAAGAATAAAATTATTAAACTTTTTAAAGAGCATCCATTCCTATTTTCATTAATAGTTATATTACTATTTTGGTTGATTTATATGATAGCATTTTATCCATTAATACTATCAAAAGATCCAAGCTTTCAAATAAAACAGTTTTTTAATGTAAAAACTAAATATATAGATTATGTTATTCCCTTATCAGATAAAGTTAATCTTACTAATCATCATCCAGTCTTTCATACTATGCTTTTAGGTGGCTCTATTAAACTAGGAAGATTGTTAGGTAGTGATAATTTAGGATTATTTATTTATGCTATTATGCAAAGTATTACTCTTGCTAGTAGTTTAGCTTATACTATCTCTTATCTTTATAAGAAAAAGAAATCATTAATATTATCATTTGCCTTACTTATGATTTACTCATTAGTACCAATGTTTCCTTTCTATGTAATGAGTGCGGTTAAAGATACCTTATATACTGCAATAATTATCTTCTTTGTTATAACATTGTTTACTATAATAGATAATAATAAAGAGATAAAAACATCTAAATATCTAGTCTTGTTACTATTAAGTATCTTATTATATCTATTAAGAAATAATGGAATTTATGTAGCAGTTGGCACTATTTTAGTACTAGCTATTTATAGAAGAAAAGAATTTATCTACTTAATAGCTACTTTACTATTCGTGATAGGTACTTATATCTCTTACGATAAAATACTTTTACCAGCTTTAAAGATACCAGCAGGTAGTATAAGAGAAGAATTATCAGTACCATTTCAACAAACAGCTAGATATGTAAAAGAACATGGAGATGAAATACCTTTAAAAGATAGAAAAAAGATAGATAAATTACTAGAATATGATACATTAAAAGATAGATATAATCCTAATCTAGCAGATCCAGTAAAAAATAAATATAATAAATACACAACAAAGAAAGAGTTAAAAGACTACTTTAAAGTTTGGTGGAAAGAATTTTTAATTCATCCAACTACTTATATAGAAGCGACATTAAATAATACCTATGGTTACTTTTATCCAGATACAGCTAATTGGTATATATACTCAGGGAAAAATTATAATAAGTTAATAACTGAAAATAATTTAGTTAACTATCACTATAATAAATTATCAACATTAAGAATGATACTTTCAGGTTATGGAATTATTTTTCCTTACATACCTTTAATAGGACTAATATCTAATATAGGATTTTCTGCTATGGGATTAATTGCCTTAATAGTTTATTTATTAACATCAAGGTATAAAAAATATGTAATTGCTATGTTACCTAGTCTATTATCATTAGCAATATGTTTTATCTCACCAGCTAATACCTATTTTCGTTATACTATGCCATTTACTTTTCTAATGCCGTTTTATGTAAGCTATGTCTATTTATTATTAGTTAAAGATAATTAAATTCTTGAAAAACAAGCTTGTTAATGTTATTATAAGAATAAGAATAGAGGGTGAATGATGGAAAACGTTATACATTTTTTTAGGGACACACTTAGTGGACCTAGTTATATAATTTATGTAATAGTATTAGTAATTTTAATTTTTGCATGTATTGGTTATATAGCAGAAAATAAACTTAAAGAGAAAAAACAGAAAGATAAATATGCTGAAGTAGCAAAACCAGGTGAAGTTGTTAAATCTTTAGAAGAAACAGCACCTATTCCTGTTGTTAATAATCCAGTTGAAGAAGTAAATTTAAATCAGGCAGTAACACCAAATAGTAATCAACAAATTAAAGTAGCACCAGTTAATGAAAATGTGGTAAATAGTGTACCTTTACAGCCAGTAGCTATACCACCACAACAAATACAGCCAGTTATGGAACCACAAGTAGAAGTACAACCAGTAGGGATTAATCCTGTTTCACCAGTAGTCGAAGCACCAGTTCAATCAGTTAATCCAATCCCGCAAGTTGTTCAAGAGTCTACCCAAACAGTTAATCCCGTTCCAGAACAAAAAATTAATTGATTACAAAATAATTAAAATATAGTATACTAATAAGAGGTAAGGAGGAATGTTATGGTCATTACAGCAACAACAGTAATTACAATTATTAAGAAAATTATTGATATATCGATAGTTTGGTTAATGGTTTATATATTATTAAAAAGTATTAGAAATAATGTAAAATTGACGCTTCTATTTAAGGGTGTCATTATTATCGTATTTTTGAAAGTAATAAGTGATAAATGTGGTTTTACAACTGTAGGAGTTTTACTTGAATATATTATCATGTATGGACCACTTGCACTTATTGTTATTTTTCAACCAGAAATACGTAATATATTAGAACAGTTAGGAAGAAATCAATTACTTGGTAGACATAAAGTCTTAACTGTAGATGAAAGAGAACATTTAGTTTATGAACTTATTCAAGCCCTAGACTATTTAAGAAAAAATCGTATAGGAGCTTTAATTGTAATAGAGCGAGATGTAAGCTTAGGAAACTATATAGATAAAGCTAAAAAAGTATATGCTGATTTAACAAGTGACTTACTAGGAGCTATCTTCTATGAAGGTAATCCATTACATGATGGTGGAGTAATTATTCAAGGAGATCGTATAACTTGTGCTGGAGCAGTATTTCCAACAAGTAGTAGTACTAAAATAAATAAACATGTTGGTACAAGACATAGAGCTGCTTTAGGATTAGCAGAAGAAACAGATGCTATTTGTCTAGTTGTTTCTGAAGAGACTGGACGTTTATCAGTAGCTATTAAGGGAGAACTTTATTATAACTTATCACTAGATGATGTTAGAATGATGTTAATAGATGAATTAAAACCAAAGACAAATAGTACTTATGATCAAGAAGAAATAGAAGAGGAAGAATTATATGAAGAAGATATGTAGAGGAATTGGAAAATTATTTTCCCATATAGGAGCTTTCTTTGATCGTATTTTAATTACTCCCATTACAAAATTGATTTTAAAGATAACAGACTTTTCAAAAAAGAATGCTAAAAGTATTGAAAGATTTTTAGGTAGAAAACAAACACTAATAGTCATTAGTTTATTAGTAGCATTATGTATATTCTTTATAATAGATGGTGAAAGTAGTGCTACTATAGACCAATATGCTGAAGTATTATATGACCAACCAGTAACAGCTACTTATAATGAAGAAGCTTATGTGGTAGAAGGATTACCTAAGACTGTAGATATAACTTTAGTCGGACAAAAAAGACATATTTTCTTAGCAAAACAATCACCTAGTGAAGGAGTAAATGTTGATTTGACTGGATTAAAACCAGGACAACATAAAGTAACATTAAAATATAGTCAAAGACTTAAATCACTAGATTATAGATTAGATCCATCAACAGTAACAATTACTATTTATGATAAAGTAAGTGCTACTAGAACATTAACTTATGATATCTTACATAAAGATAATTTAGATAGTAAGTTAAATATTGATAAAGTAGAACTTGATAGAAGTGAAGTTATTATCAAGGGAGCTGAACAAAAGCTTAAGAAAGTAGCTACTGTTAAAGCGTTAGTTGATGTAGATGATTTTGCTAATCCAGAACCTGGGGAAATGACACTTAAGAATGTTCAATTAGTAGCTTATGATACAAATGGAAAAGTAGTTGATGTAGAAATAGTACCTAAGAGTGTAACTGCTAAAGTAACTATTACATCACCTAGTAAAGAAGTTCCATTAAAGATAGTACCAAAAGGAGATTTAGCCTTTGGAAAAGCAATTAAGTCACTAAGTACAAGTATTAATAATGTAACTATCTATGGTAGTGAAGAATCATTAGCTAGTATTTCTTCTTTACCAGTTGAAATTGATGTAACTGGTCTTGAAAAGAGTAAAGACTATACAGTAACACTTAAGAAACCAACTGGTGTAACTGATATTAGTGCTAAGACAGTAACAGTAAAAGTAGCCGTTGATGATTCAACTGTTAAAGAGTTCCAAGATATATCTATTGCTACTGAAAACCTAGATACATCTAAATATAAAGTACAAGCATCTAGTGAAGCTGATAGTAAAGTAACAGTAGTAGTTAAAGGTAGTAAATCAATTATTGATAATATTGATCAGTCAATTATTAAAGCTTATGTAGACTTAAAAGACTTAGGTGTAGGAGAACATGAAGTAGAAGTTAAAGTAACTGGTGATGATGTAAAATTAACTTACACACCTAAAGTTAAGAAAGTAAAAGTAAAAATTACTGCAAAATAAAAGAGCAATATGCTCTTTTTTTAGTCACGTTCAAATAAGTAGCTTATGTCAATTAGACCAGCAATACCAATAACTATATATATAATCCTAGCAATAATATTATCGGTTCCTCCAAATAAAGATGCTACAAGGTCAATACTGAATAAACCAACAAAAGCCCAGTTAATAGCACCAATAATAATTAATACTAAACAAATCTTTTTTAATATTTCCATAC
>ERZ772818.1137-NODE-1137-length-24398-cov-4.026578_pt1 | contig 24398 bp, 26 predicted proteins | sample MGYA00580837_ERZ772818 | MGnify/ENA primary metagenome ERZ772818 (study PRJEB29015, sample SAMEA2737671) | human gut metagenome | biome: human gut; feature: human-associated habitat; material: faeces | place: China | collected 2012 ...
TCAGCGCCAGCAGCACTGAACTCCACGCTAGACTTTTACTCTTCTCCCGGCGGTCGATCCACAGCTCTTTTGTCGGCTCCCCATTCCGTCCGGTCTTGATTTTATAAGAAAATGGCAAGCCGGATATCGTCTTGAATCGGTATCCTTGAAACGCAGTTACACACTTCCAGAGATGCTGTTCATCATGACTGCTCAGCAATGCTTCGACTGCTTTCTGCCTCTGTCGCATACGCCGAAGCCTCTCGGCTCCAACACTGATCTGGTCTCGATCACAGTCTTCACGAAAATACACGCCTTTCTTATAAGGTAAGTACGATGTCACTGACGCCTTCGACAGATTCAGTTGTGTTGCCACCGCTTCCAGTGCTTCTTTATAAGGTATTCCACGCTTTGCTTCAAAGGCAGAATTGACAACATCTGCAGTTTCCGATTCATAAACACCAGCCGTGATCAGCAGCTTCCGCACCTTGATGGGATTCAAAGAAAGGGCATCTGCAATACTTTGAAGTGAGTTATCTTCTTCATAGAGAACCACAGCCGCCTGCATCTGCTCCTGCAGGATAGTTGCCGCATCGTAGTCCGGTTTCAAAGGTTTCCGGCCGACTCCGGGTTTATATGTCTTTTGCATGGCATTTCCTCCGTTTATTTCCGTTACAAACTATATAACAACATTAAAGCAACACCTCCGTGTGAGTATCATGTAATATTTTATACACACAGAGGTGCTATACGGATACCGTTCCGTTTCAGTAATGTCATAGTATATATCTTATTTCTTATCATTGTTTTTTCTGTCATCATAACTAAATTGATAAAGATTAGTTCCCTCGTTCAGATAAGTTACGTCACTGCTCTTTTGATCAGCAGAAACATTTCTTCCACCTATATCTTGATCTGTTATAGGTCCCCCTTTTTGACACGCTTTCAACAAATCCATGTCATTTAATCCTTTGTTTTCACTCATACCCTCATACCTCCATTCAAAGAAATAAAAACACAAACAAACGCCAATAATATTGAAATAACAACATCTGTTACCAGCAGATTAACACAAAAGTTGAATGCCTTGTATCTTTTTTCTAACAATTCATTGTTGTAATCTATACACCTGACATATTTAGTGCCCAAATACCTCGCAATCGTTTCCGGTGTTTGTGCTATCAAGTCATACTTTAGTATTTCTCTTGTATTAAATCTCGCAAAAGGAACGCTCTTTAGCAATCCAACCAATTTAATAAGCATTAAACTATAAACAGCCACATCACAAATCAACAATAATACATATAACATAATTAGCGTAAATGCCAATCCGTTATGGGGGAAAGCAAAATGAGCTGCCTCGCTTATTGTGGATGTTAAAAGGACAAACAGAAAGGCACATACAGTTAGTAATATGTATACCTTATTATCTAATTTCTCAGCCCTTTGCACACAATGATCATATTCAGATAAGAATGCATCTTTTGCAATATCTTCCGCCGTTTTATCATTTTGATGCATATTGGAAGTTTTCTCAATCTCCACTGAATATGTCTTATTTTCTACTTGAACATCATATTTTTCCATATTACCCCCAGTGCGAGTCATTTTATTCCTCCAAGTTCCTATTTTATTAAAGCACTTTTTTTCACTTTAAGCAATATAATTTCTCCAATCTCATAGCATTCCAATCTTTTTTCGATACTATATACTCAGCTTCCGGCCACGGCTCACCTTCCCAGACGAAATCTGAATCATACCGCACGGCCTTGGTTGCCTCACCACAGAAATCATTATCCACACACCACTGCATCAGGGTATCATCTTCCAACGTCAGATACCCATGAGCAAAGCCACGCGGTATGTACATCTGCTTTCGATTTTCAAAAGACAGCACCGCACTGTATGCATACTACACATATTTACTATTCGTCTGAAGGGAGTTATCTTCTTCGTAGAGGACCACGGCGGCCTGTATCTGCTCCTGCAGGATAGCTGCCGCATCATAGTCCGGCTTCAACGGTTTCTGGCCGGTGCCGGGTTTTCTTGGTTTATATGGTCTTTTATCTCCCACAAAAATTCTCCAATCTCACAGCATTCCGATCTTTTTCCGATATTATATACGCTCCTTCCGGCCACGACTCACCTTCCCAGACAAAATCCGAATCATACCGCACAGCCTTGGCAGCTTCACCGCAGAAATCATTATCCACCCACCACTGCATCAAGGTATCATCTTCCAACGTCAGATACCCATGAGCAAAGCCTCGTGGTATATACATCTGATTCCGGTTTTCAAATGACAACACCGCACTGTATGCGTGACCGAAGGTTTCTCCTGGACGCAGATCCACAGCCACATTGAAGATTGAGCCATGCAGGCAGGACACCAGCTTCGCCTGGGCGTGTTCCCCTTCCTGAAAATGCAGACCACGCAGCGTGAATGCTTTCTTACTGTATCCCTGGTTAATCTGCCGAACAGTGAAATTTATAGATTGATCGTAAGGCACAGCCAGGTAACCCCGGAAATCTTCAAATGCCGGGACTGTGAGTATTATTGGCTTTGTGTTCATTTTGTAAGTCTCCTTTTATTTTCATTTCAAACTATATGCTTTTAAGAAGAACACAGCGATTTCTCGCTGTGCCGCAATGTCACCATTGCTTCCTGTACTCCCTTGGGCTGATTCCTTCCACTTTTCGGAACATCCGACTAAAATAGTTTGCATCTCCCATGCCGACCGCAACACCAACTTCATCCACAGTCATATCTGTGAAGCGAAGCAGCTGCTTGGCTCTGGTAATCCGTTTTGAGATCAGATAGTTGTTGACCGTCGTTCCGTAAGTCTCTTTGAAGATTTTGGATAAGTAGAACTTGTTAATGAAGAAGCGTTCTGCCAGATCATCCAGTGTAATTCTTTCTGTATAATGCTCATCCAAATACTCCTTCACGGCTGCTAATTCCATTCGCTTCCGGCTTACCGTCACGCTCTCTGGATGCCAGGACTGCTCCATCAGTAAGGTGAGCAAGGTTCCTAGCTTCTCATTGATCCGCATATCTCGTATGTAATCGGAAGATAATCCCAAATCGTAGATATCCGTCAGAAGTGTAGTGAACGGTTTAATATCCGCCGGGTGAAATACAGGCCGACCGCCACGCTCCTTGTATTTCTCATACACAGCCGGAAGGGATGGTGCATAGAAGTGGCACCATTGGAGCGACCAGAGATTATCGAATGTAGAATGGCTGTACGCTTTCCGGCAGTCGATAAACACGCAGTCTCCCTCGCTCAGCTGATAGATCTGCCCCTCGTAGGAAAGTTCTCCCTCGCCAGACAGAACGATGAAGCAAAGGAACGACACCAAATCCTCTCTTTGAGATATATGTGGATGAACAGCTTGCAAAGAGCCGACCTCCTGCAGATGGAGCAACGATGTCCGGGCAAAGGTTGATGGGGTGTAAATGATTCGGGAGGAACTTACGGAAGAAGATTGTGGATTGAATAGTTCTTGATCCATAAGCTGCTCCTTTCCAATATCACTTTTTCCTTTGCTTATATCCAACTGGTGGAACTGCATCCTTGGGAATATGCCACGGTGATCCTTTTCCATCTTGATTGCAGTTTGGAATTTTACCTTCCCTGCACCACTTTGATACCGTGGCCGGAGTAACGCCAAATTTCTCTGCAAATTCTCTGGTTCCGATTGCTTCACTCATTTATGTAGCCTTCTGTTAATTATCCGATATATTTCAAAATAGTCTCGTAAGCAATTCTCTTTTTTCGCTGTATCCGATCTTCTCCAAGGAAATCCGGTATCCAGTCATTTGGTGTGATTTCCACAGGGGCGCCATTCAATCGAAACTGAGAATGAAATGCATCCATTTTTCCAACATAAACAGGCAAATCGTAATACAGTGATCCTGATCGGTCTTTATATTGGTCTCCCGTAATATCAACGATATCGTCATTCTCTAATGTAAGCCACACATGACTCTCAGAACTAACCTCCCCCGATGTGTACCAACTTCTCACCCCAGCCTGTTCAAGAAGATATCGTCCTAACAAATCACATACTATTCCACAATTTCCTCTTGGGAAAAATTCAATTAAGCCATCACCTGAAAATTCTCTATTTGCTTTCGCTTTTAACATGGCAGTTCTAAATTCTGCTGCCATCTGATAAATATCTTTCATGATCTTTTCCTTTATTGTCTCTTAGCCGTTCATTGAACGTTGCCTGCTGCTCACCTCGTAGCGGTGTGCATTTTTCGAGCAGCTACCGTGTAGATATAACTACACGGCTCTTTCTTTATTTTGTTTCTTTACTCCCAGCTGAAGCACATTCCTTTGAAGCCATCTGCCTGCTCTTTCGTATTGAACACAACCTTGATTTCGTTCTTTACTGTACAGTCATCACTGACTACCAGAATATGTCTCTGGGAAAAGTCATAATCGAATGTTACGGTTGGGGATTCAAACAGTTCACCATCCACATAAATATCTGCTTTGTTATCTCCGGATTCATAGGTATAGTCGATACCCAGTATGCCAAATGCGCTTGTGCTGATGGTAAAGGTTGTGTCATCCACCCGTTCAAAATCCGTACTTGCATCGTACCAGACGAAGTTATCAAACTCATGCACATCAACATTGATTACATCAGTGTCTGACATTTTTCCCGTGGAAGCAGCCACATTATCATCAATGACCGCCTTGACGGTTTCAAAGTAGATTTCTTGTCCAGCATCGTTCGGGTGGACACCATCGTTGGACAAGTCATCATAAGCCTTTCCAGAATTCTTGAAGGCATCAATTGTGTCTACTACTGGAATATCATAATGCTCACAGATGCTCTGAATAGCCGTCATCTTCTCCGTATACTCACGCTGGGAAGATTCCAAAATAGAGATAATCGAACAATCTGGATACTTGCTTCTAATGGCTCTGATGATGGATTCGTAGTTCGTAGAAAAGCCATCCGTTCTGTCATTCTGACCATAACAGATAATTGCAAGATCATAATTCACATCGTCCCTCAGAGCCATTGTCCGAACATAACCAGCATAAGATGCGTTGCCACCCATAGAGATGTTGGTTACCGATACTTTACTTTTGTTGACGGTTCGGAGATATGTCTGCAGCTGCTTAAACCACTGTTGACCTTCTGTCTCTGTTCCAACACCTGCACCTATTGAATCACCTACAATCAAAACATTTACATCAAATCTATCTGTCAACTTCTGATAAAAGCTATCCTCTGCTTCCTGCTGTTTTAGGACAGCCTGCTTTTTTTGCTCTTCCTGAAAAAGTTTCTGATTAAGCGCCCGAAGTTCTGCAGATTTTTTATCTTCTTCCACTTTATTCATCCATAGAAAGACACCCAGCAGTATTGCCAATATAATGGTTATTATTTTTAATATCAGTTCTTTCTGGGAGTTACTGCGGCACCCCCCTCCGATGTTTATAACTCATGTTCCAGTCTCTCCCTCAACATTTATTGATCAATTTCAAGCAATGCATCCATAAATTGCTTCATATACTTTTCTTCACCAATTGACACGCGCAAACAATTACCAAACTCACCAACATTCGGATAAGCCTTAATCAAGATTTTCTTTTCTGCTTTCATTCTATCTACGATAGGCTGTGCATCCGTCTTAGGCTCAATAAAAATGAAGTTACCTGCTTCACCCTTATGACGATACCCATTTTTATCTAAAGAATCAATAAGATACTTTCTTCCACCGTTAAACTTTGTAATCAGAGAATCAAGCATTCCCGGTGTCGTTAATACTTTTTCTGCAAATAACATAGCAAATGCATTTGTGTTATGTGGTGTGCACATCTTCTGCACCATTTTAACACCATCAGACCAACCAACAACGTAACCTAAACGACAACCAGCCATAGAGAACAATTTGGAAAATGTTCTAGTGATAAACACATGATCCTCTGTCAATGCATATTTAATAAATGTCTTCGGATAAAAATAATGGTATGCCTCATCAACTAATACCGTAATCTGCTTTTCCCTTGCCACCTTCATTATAGATTCAAACTCATCATCCGAATATACATTTCCCATTGGGTTATTCGGGTTTAATAAAATTAAAAGCTGTGTATCCTCTGTCATTTCACGAATAATATCATTAACATCCATACTCAAGTCTTCTTTGTATGGAACCTTTACAAAATTACGTCCATACATTTCAGAGTAAACCTGGAACATAAAATAGGATGGTACAACACCGACAATACGTCCATTTACTGAGGTAAACGCCTGAATGATGTAACGGATGCCCTCTGCCGAACCATTTGTCAGGCAAATATGAGAAATGTCCGTTCCGAGATGATTCGCCAGAACTTCAGTGAAATGTAACGTTTCCGGATACTGTGCAACAAACTGCGGTGTAACATTTTTAAGAACATCATCAATAAACTCCTGCGGAAGACCACCAGGATTCTCATTCAAATCTAATCGAAGATAATCCTTCCTTGCATTCTGATCAAAAATTCTATACAGATTTTCTACCCTACTATCCAAATAATACATTTTTATATCCTCCTCAATTTTTAATTGCAATAACATCTATACCATTATGAAAATCACTTACAATCGAAGAAATCGCTTCAGAAACATATTCTTCAATATATCGTGCCATACGACCATTATCAATTGCTCGTACAAAAGCGACTAATTCATACCGAATTCCTTCCCCATCCAACTGGTAGAAATATCGCCGATTATCCGCTGCATTTTCATAACGTAGTTCAAAATAGTCTGTTTTCCACCACGGAGCTGGAACATAAATATATCCTTTGGTACCCGATACAATCAGTTCTCCTTCTGACTTCACTCCCATTCCAACCTTAATTGATGCAACCGCATTATCATATGTGAAATCCATTTTTGTAAAATCATCAAAATTTCTTTCTTTATCAATGTAATGTGTTACAATCCTTTTAAGCTTATAGTTTGTACCTAAAATTTCAAAGACCGGCAACATAGCTGTAGGTCCCCAGTCAAACGCACTATTCCATACGGTAAGTTTTTCAACTTCATTTGCCGCAAGTTCTTTTAAACTAGTGCAGGTAGCATCAACGGATACAATATCTCCAATTTTTCCACTTTTAGCCAACAGTACAAGACGTGAAAATGCAGTATTATACGCAGTTTTTATTGCCTCCATCAGAATGCAGCCTTTTGCTTGTGCCAATTCAAAGAGTTCTTTACACTGCTGCTTATCTAGTGTAATAGGAGATTCACATAAGACATGTTTTCCTGCATTTAATACTTTTTTTATCTGCTCATAATGTTTTGTAGGAAAGGATCTAATATAAACTGCATCAACTGCATTTATAAAAACATCTAAATTGTCCGTTACCGTCTTTAGTTTTTTAAGTTCAACCGGCACATCATCCAATGAATCAGAATAAATTGCCTCTATACTCAATCCATTTACATATGTGCTCTCTTTGAGTAATTTACACAAATATTTCGATTCACCAACCAGTCCCATGCGAAGCTGTCTCTTCTGTTCTCTAATTTCTGTACTTGATACACCTTGTGTTCTTTCCAAATAGACAACTTTGCAATATTCATTCAGATAATCAAATTTACCCTTCCAGTCAGAGCCAACCGTAAAAATGTCAACATCATACTTTTTGATGTCATCTATTTTTTGCCCTTCATATTCCTCAACAATAATTTCATCAGCCAATCCTGTGGACTTTACTCCATCTATTCTCTCCATCAAAGATTGCTGTACATTAATCTTTCCTCGAGTTTTATCAAAATCATCAGCTGTGACACCAACAATAAGATAATCACCCAATGCTTTTGCTCTTTCAAGAAGTCTAATATGTCCTCTATGCAACATATCGTATGTTCCATAGGTAATTACTTTGACCACTGTTTCTCCTCCTTTCGTTTATTTTATCCAAGCCTATAATACCAACGCTCGTCTGTTTCTCTTACCAGTTCTCCACTACATTTTTCCATCACACGTTTTGATGCGTAATTATATTTTTTCACAGTAGCCAAAAGCTCCGGACAATTTCCAGATTTTGCAATATCAATAAGTGACTTTAACAGTATTGTTCCATATCCATGTCCGCGATACTGTCTTGAAATCGCATATCCAATATTACCGCCTGCTTCTCGTGAGGTTTCTGTAAGTTTCCAACGTATTTTTCCAACACCTACAGGTTCTCCATCAATATACAGCCAATAAATACTTTGTGGCACATACCCGGCTGGAAGCAACCTTCCATTTGCATACTCATACTGCAATTTGCACCATTCCGGGAATTCCTCATATGGCATATCTTTCACATCATTTGTAAAATCATTTTCCCTTCTATCAATGCCCTGTAGCATATCATAAATTGTTTGATTTTCATTTGGAGCAATGGGGCGTAGTACCCCCCCCCGTTTAGTTTCGTAATCAAGTTTTTTCCCTTTCTGACTGTTATATGATTTAAATTCTTCATAGTGATACTTGTCTCTCAAAACTTCCATATATGACTTTGATACATCAAAATCAATGCCACTATGCATCGCCATTCCCTTTTCAAACATTCGCCAGTTACCATATGTTTTCGTCAGGACTTCGTCAGCAGCTATCGGAACCGTAACATTTAAGAATTCAAATGGAACATTCTCACAATTCAAGACCCATTCTTTCTTCCAGTAATTTCGTCGATTATTATTGAATAGAAAGCTAACCAGACCTATTTCATTGCTCGATTCAATACCGACTTTTCTAAATATGTCATTTCTCTTTTTATCAATATTTTGGGAACCTGCAATCTTATAAATAGCATTCGAAACATAGTGCTTTATTTTTGCTTTTCCAGTAGCATTCGTCTTAAAGGCACTTCCATAAACTCTTCTGATAAATTGCTGTTGCTTTTCCTGCTTTTGCAATACTTCATCTGATCCAACCCCATCAATCGGAAAAATATCAATAAAAATCCCCTGATTAAATGTATTATGATCGTCAACATATCTCAAATCGATTGCTGTTGTTGCACTGTTTCTAATTTGAACATAGTCTATATTTCGACCCGGATCTGTCAAAGGTGTTTGCAAAAAAAATGGTGCTTCCAACTCATTTTTTGCCAATTGCACAAAGCGATCATAATCAGGGCGGAGCATTCCTACATCAATATCATCATCCCAAGGAATAAATCCCTTATGACGGATCGCTCCCAATAGACTGCCTCCCACTAATTGGTATGACAAACCATGCTTATTACAAACATCTATAAATTTTTCCAGCAGCTGCAACTCTGCAAACCACACCTGTTTCATTTCAATTCCTATATATGTATCGCACCTAACTTCCGGCTGCAAGAATTGTTCTTTATATTTCTCACATAACATCATCCAATACCCCTATTTTCTTAAAGAAGCTCTACTGAAATATCGCCATTAAAGTATTTCTTCAATATCTCACTATCTTTATATTCCAGATAAGATCTATCTGGATCGTAAAAAACAATAAAATCATGATGTGTTCCGCGCTTTTCAAGCGGCGGTAGTTCCATATAATCCCCATATTGTTGCCGCAAACACGTATCATTTCCTTTAGGGATATTCAAGTCTATAAATTCATAGCTATGTAAAACTGTTTGCTGTACATCTGTTTTCTTATAGAAATGAATTCCCTGTTTCGCATAGGATGGCAACGCTACAGTATCCACATATTCTGTTTTTTTACCAGAATATTTTGTATTATTTTTTTCATACATTCGCCAAACAGATTCAATCGGAAACATTTTTAGCCCACTGATAATCAATTTCTTTATTCCACTAAAGTTTTTTTTTCGATTCCAATTATTCAATGCTAGAAAAAGCATACTAGATTTTGCCAACTGCACTTTTCTTTTTATACCAGTTGGAACATTATCAAATGGATATAACTCAATAAAAATACCACCACCAAGTGCATTTTGCTCATATTCATCAACAATAATTCCGGTTGTATCATTATTGCGAATTCGCAGTAACGAACTAAATACTTTGTTTTTTAATACACCATATTCGATTTTATAGTTGCTCGGAAGCTCTCTTATCGACACTTTTCTAAATTTATCAAAGTCACTTCGTAGCATACCGATATCCAGATCATCATCCCATGGAATAAATCCATTATGACGAACTGCACCAATTGCACTTCCTCCAATCAGGAAATAACTCAAACCATATTTTTCGCATACATTGCAAAACCATGTCGCCATTTCCAGTTCACACAACCAAACTTTTTTTCTTGTAACTGAAACCTGATATCCATCTCTGATTTCAGTTCTAAGATAATCTTCTTTATTCATTATTCTTTTCTCCTACTAATCCCTTGAGTTTTCCCGTTTTATACAGCTTCAGCAACAAAAGCACATTTACTGACACAAAAAGTATCATAAGAGTCCATCTAACAACCAAGAGATCCAACAATACATAGCAAACTGCCAGTACTGCAAACAGCAGAACTGCTAAAATTGCAATAATTTTTGTATCAAACTGTTGAAATCCGATCAGTTTCTTTGCCATCAGGTAGTGGAATAAAAAGTAACAGATATAGCAAAACAAAGTTGTATAAGCACCAGCAATATACCCAAACTGTTTAATAAAGAAGTAGTTCAGAATAATATTCAGCACAGCGATACAAGATGTTGCAAATGCAATATTCCAAGTTTTCTTCAAATAATACTCTGTTGTCGATGGAAGTAAGTACAAAAATGTAAAGAAGGTACATGCTAACAACGGTAATACAACTATTCTCGACTCGTAATATTCTTTTCCTCCAAGAATAAGTACTACCTCTGGAGCCACAAGCATTACTGCTACAATCACGCACCACATAGCATACATATAAATCGTAGATACTTCTTTAATTTGCTTGAATTCCTTTTTGTCGGCCTTTTCGTAATACCATGGTCCATAAACTGTATCTAGCGAATTAACCAGTATTTGTATAATGGTATTAATATTAAACGCAAAACTATAGATACCAGCTTCTGCAACGCCAACCATATTGTTAATCATGATTCTATCAAACTGTGAAAGAACAATTTGAGATAATCCATGTGGAACAATCGGCAGGCTATACTTAACGCCAAACTTCCAGAATGTCTTATTATATTTAGGTTTCTCTGAAGAAAACAGCTTAAACAAAATATAGATACATATTAAAACGAGTGGTACAACACATCCTGCTATTCTTGCTGCATATCTTTTGCTGCTGAGTACCGTTGTCATCAAAATCAAAGATATCAGCACATTCGCTATAGTGTTGAAAAATGCAATCTTTAAAAAAGAAGTGTATTTATAATCTATGCTAAGATCCGCATTATAAAACTGAAGTAACGCACTGCAATAGCTATGAATCATCAGCAGATCCAATGTCAGAAGATTTAATCCCGTCACCTGTGTAACCGAGCCTGAAAATAGATTTACAATCAATAATGCAACCGCCAGCATTATCATAGGAACAATCTCAATTGATGATACATATTTTCTATATTCATTTTTGAACTCATATCTTGCACTTTTCAAGCTACTATGCAGTGTCACTCCTATCAAGATGACAAATATTCCCTCATAAGACATATATATGTTAAACAGACCATAATCTGTTTTATTCATCAGTCTGGCAAATATGGGCAAGGTAATTAGATTGATTCCCTTTAATAAATAATTTCCAATCGTGTACCCCATGCCAGCTTGGAGTACTTTGTTTGTTTTAATTTTTGATTTCATACTTTTCTTTATTAATATAATTCACTTTTCTCATTATATTTGCTAACACCATTTTTAATCCCGCAAAATATAAAGCACCATACAATCCATTCAAATGAAAGATCTTGTGTCAAAATTGTTGAAAACGCTGCAGCAACAACAAAAATCTTCAACCACCTATTGGATGTTAGCCTAGAAAACATTTTGCTGTATCCAACTAAAGCGTATCCCTCGATAACTATTCCATAAAGCATCATCCAATTTAATGGCGTAAACGTTGCATTATACGAATCTTCGATTCCTCTTGCAGCTACACCTAACAATGGATTTTGAAATATTTTTGAAAGCGCATAACTAATAGCATTAGTTCGATCGTAATAACTTCCACTTGTTTTAGTTGATGAGAATTTCATAAACACTCTGCTTCCGATTATGCCTTTATCTATTAAAACGACAAAAATTATCGCAATTACTGATAGCAGTACAAGAAATCCTATTTTTCTATATATTTTATCTCTATTTTCAGAGCCTAATATCACAAAAAGTCCGTACGCAAAAAACACCAAAACTATACTAATATATCCATTTGTAGACAATGTCGTAATCACAGCAACCGTCAACACAAGAACTCTAAATACATTTATTTTTTTGTTTGAAAAGAGTTCTATTAACAAGGCTATATTTAAATAAAATTGAAAAATGCCGGGTTCATAGAAAATACCAAAGTTTCTGAAATAATCCTGCATACCAACTGGCACAACAGAGAGCCACAAATTGACAAATAAAACGCTATGATTTCTCCAAAGATGTCGTGGAAATGCTCCAAATGCTCCAGGGGCAACTTTATACAGAAAATATACAGCAATCGAAAATAACGCTATTACCATTATGCAGTCTGTATACTTTTTCAAAAAATCTTCGTAAGAAAAACTTTGTATTACAAGATACGAAGAAATAACTATTACAACAGTACGAATATCAATTGATGCAAACGACCAATTAACCACCACCATTGAAAACATAATGAATGATAAGATGATCAGACAGTTCAAAATCTGACTTTTAGCTAATGGCTTTATATTGAATAAATATATTAAAATAGACAGCGTTAGCAGTAGTATGCTTGAAACCATTCCACTATAGCTTTCAAACATATACATTGATGCGCAAAACAGGCACCCCCCAAAAAGCAAATATGTAATTTTTTCTCTAAACGATCCTAATTTAATTTTCATAGCATTTCCCTTCAGAAATACAGTTTGCAATACTGTTTTTTAAATTCATTTATCGACAATTTATTTTTATACGCATTTGCTTTTTCATCATATGTATAATTTGTCCTTTGCACTGCCATATTTAATACTTTTTTAAGGACTTCAATATTTTCGCTTTCAAACGTATATCCGAGATGATTCTTTTCAACTATATCTCCCAGACTGCCGTGGTTTGCTGCAATAATCATCTTTCCTTTAGCCACACCTTCACCTAAAGGACCACTGGCTCCGTTAAAAGTTTTCCGATATGGCAGTACGATTGCATCTACAGCCTGAATCGCCATTTCAAACTCTTCATCAGTTAAAAAATCGAGATATAGCTTTACTCGGTTTCTATATGGTCTTGCCAGTTCTTCAATTTTCTCACGCTTTATAGCATCCTCTGCTCCAGCAATAAGTAACTCAAAATCACCAGTCACGCCTTGCAATGCCTTGAGTAAAATGTCCAGTCCTTTATCAAACCGTGTTCCTCCAATGCATCCCAGTACAAAGGCGTTTTCGCTCAGGCTATAATATTTCCGTGCTCCCACCTTATCAATGTCATATCCAGTAGAAAAATGCGGATACTCAATATGCACAACATTTTCAATTCCTGCATCTTTAACTTCATTAAAGATGGCATCTGTATGAACAACACCAATACTTGACAAGTGCATGACTCTCTTAAGGCTTACAATTCCAATTTTCCCCTTTTTAAGTGCATGAATTGTATTGATAACCTTATATTTCTTTTTTAGTCCTTCTAGTCCTAACCCAAAATATTTGTAGAACACATCTCCGTACAGGAAATGAACTACATTTGGTTTTTCTGTTTTAATAATGCCTTTGACTTCTTTTGTCCACTTATAATATTCCAACAGTTTCTTGTTAAAAAAATCTGTTTTCCGGAATACATACTGTTTCGCATTAAGCCCTTCTATTTTTTCAGGAAGAACAAGAACGTTTTCCTTTCCAGAAATGTCCATCAACGCTTTCAGATATGTTTGATGATGTCCCCCTGTTTCTATATCTATATATAATACTTTCACTTATTTTTCCTCTACTTACTGCTTCTTTTCTTAAAGAAGCTTTCAAGCACTTGAATGTGATCCTTTGCAATTTGATCAATCGTATTTGTTTGCATTTTATTAATGTTTGCAAAACTCATTTGTCTGCATAGCTCTTCATTATCCCTTAGCATTAAGACCTTATTTACTAACGCCTCTGTATCATCAACATCAATAATGTAGCCGTTTTCTCCGTCTTTAATAAGTTCTACGCCCGCCACGCATCGCTTCGTTGTTATAACTGGAAGGCCATTCGCCATAGCCTCATTGATTACAAGCCCCCATGTATCACCACGAGTCATAAGCACAAAAAGGTCTGCTGCGTTGTAGTATTCTCTCAGTTCATCCTTGCCTAAAAAATCGACAAAATGAACACTTGAAAGATTATGTGCTTCCTTATACTGTTTATTTTCCACAGACGGTTCACCACCGATAATATAAAAGTCTACAGACTTACCGATTTTTTCTGCTGCCTTCAGTACAATATCAAAACCTTTGCATTCAATATGTCTGCCAACCGTAACAACATTAAATTTTCCAGTCATCTCGATTTTCTCTTTCAGGCAGTTTTTCTCAGCATTAGACAAGAGTTTCTTATTAATATCTTCCTGATGGAGTGAAGTAAAATTATGCAAATGTATTCTTTTGCGATTTGCCCCATAGTATTCAAAATACTTCACTGCAGATTGGCCACCCGCAAAATAACCAGCTGCCCCTCGCATCAAAAAGCATTTTAATGCTTTCTTTAGAGGATTTGATTCCTCAATATCATTGCATCCATCACAATTGATAAAGTAAGGAACTCTCTTAAGTTTGCAAAACAATTCCAAAATGATAGCATTTTTTAGGCAGTTATTGTACAGAATAACTGCCTCGTATGATTTCAGATTTTTTATGTCCTGTTTGAATTCTTTTTTTGCAGATGGATTATCAAGAATATTACAATCCACAGATACTCTTGATAGCCACTCAGCCGTTCTTTTTTCATCTTGCTGATATTCAAAATATACTTTTGATGACCAATGCTTTGCCAAATCTGCAAACACTTCAACACGATACGGTGCTGGGAACTCTCCTATAATTAGTAATTTGTTCACTTTTGTTTTTCCTCCACATGACGCATAAGCTCATTGGAATCCGAGAAATATGCGGCATATTCTTTGATTTTTTCCTCGTTCCAATTCCACCATTTAATCTGTTTTAAATTTTCCACTGTTCCATCATCGAATCTTTTCCGAATCATTCGAGCTGGATTTCCTGCCCAAATTTCATACGGACCGACATCATGTGTAACTACGGAACCCATTCCAATAACTGCACCATCAGAAATTGTCACACCACTTTTTATTAACACATGTGACCCAATCCATACGTCATTTCCAATATGAATCTTCTGAAACGGTGAATACTGTAACGAACTTAATTTCTTCTTAATTATTCCTTTTGTTGTATTAAATACTGGTGAAACTGAAACCCAATCTATTGGATGGCTTCCTCCGCCAATTGCACAATAATTTGATATACAGGTAAATGCTCCTATCTCTGCACACAAAACCGATGTATGTTCTCCTATATATGAATAGCGATCCATAGAGGTTTCTACCACAACTGATCCGATATCAATTCGCGCACTTTTCTCAATATTTGATTGATTAACGCAAGGGCGATTAAACATCTTTTTTAGAATCTTTTGAATAATATACCCCAATTTCATGCCAGCACCGCCCTTCCAGTGCTAACGAAAGTCAAATTAGGGCAAAACTTAATTTTTAGTGCTGCCCCCCCCGATTACTAGGAATTGCTTCCAATGCTCCCTGTTGTTCCATTTTTATTCCCTTTTTCTCGCATTCATAAATCTTGGCATCTACCAAGAAACGATACCAATACGCCTGCAAGAAGTGGAATATCTTTCCTTCCGGTCCATCTAGGAACCCCAGCTTAATGTAATACCTATAGATGAAATACAGATGAGCACGGAAAAACTTCGGCAGTCTATAATATCCGCTATTCTTCACTACACGCTTCATCTTTGCTTGTCCAGACGATGTGCCATCCTGCTCCAGGCTCTCATCCATTGCATTTTCAAGTGTCATCTGGTGATCCAGCACTTCACGGTTACTGTACCAGTTATGTTTTGCTGTCCACCATTCCAAATCCTTCTGATTGTTGTCAATCAGATCATGCTTGAACTCAACAGTTGTCCCCTCTGACAGGATCATGTGTTCATCCATGATTTTCATCTCGCAGGAAGCCTTACCCGTCCGGAAGATACGTAGCAACAGTTCCGGATAACGGCCCCCATGCTTAATCCAACGCCCCATAAAATAAACCCTGCGTCGAAGGATAATACCATTCACAGGTTCCCTGACTTTCGGAAGTTTCTCATCAATTTCCGCTGCCAAATCTTCCATGATTTCTTCATCAGCATCCATACGCATAGACCACTCTGTATCGATACCAGTGTTTTGGAGCCCCCAATTCAACTGATCTGCATAAGAAATCCACTTGTTCTGGTAAAAATCTAAACTAGATCCAATTTTCTGAAGTTCCGCATTCAATCCTTTACACAGTGCTTCTGTTCCATCTGTGCTAAAGCTATCTACAATAACAAACCTCTTAGCAACTCCACGAAAAGATTCCACACACTTCCGAAGATTCCTCTCTTCATTTTTTGTTAATATAACTACTGTTAAATCTGTCATTTTTCTCTTTCCTCATCCCTATATGTAAGATATAAGCGAGTACATATGTGACTACTGCAAATATAAAAACGCTTATTATTGATTGTTTTATCATCGCTAACGTAAAAGCATGAACCAGATAAATTTCATACGAAATCGTTCCAGTCATAGCCAACATCTTATTTTCAAATAATCCACCAAATGATTTTCCAAATGCCATAATTCCTATCGCTATTGGCAGACAGGTCAACAGTGCCATTGCATTCGACACAATGTACGGCAAGCTCTTAACCACATTCAGCTGCGTTATTGCCATGAAGAGAAAGCACATTGTACCCCCCCCACCGTTAAAATCAGGATGTTTTTAGTCTTTGTCAGAGTCTGTTCAATCTTATCTTTATTCATTGCTAGCAATACACCAGCTGGGAAAGACAGCGTCTGTCTTGCACGAAGGAACGGCATGTCTGGATTTGCAAAGAATACCGATTCCAGCACAAACCAGATAGCAAAAACTCCGAACAAAACTAGCGTCTGCGTTCTGCTATCTTTAACCAATTTCTTTACTGTGTAGAAAATCAGATAGCAAATGACGATATAACCCATGAACCATCCATACCCTGTTGCTGGCTTCAAAAAGCAGAAATCCAACAGATAGGATTTAATGGAAAAAGTTCCTGTAGCAAACAGCCCTATTAGCTCCACCGCCCAGAATGGCAAGCATACACCCAATAGACGTTTCTTCCAGAAGCCAACTAAGCCTTTCTTCTCATGCGAAATCTCTAGTCCATATCCAGAGCACATCAGAAACAGTGCCACTCCAATTCCAGCAATGAACTGAATTCCTTCAACAGAAAGCATTGCTCCGCTATGTGCCCAGACAACAGTCAAGATGGAAAAACCTTTAATCGCTGTTGTGTAATTTCTGTCCATCCACTGGTATTTTTCCGGTTTCTTGACAAAACCCAGCAAATAGCATGTAAAGATAAGGAACGTGAGAAAGGCAAAATACTTCATCAGTTCTTTTCCTCCAACCTCTTAATAACCTTCGCCGGATTTCCAGCAATCACACAGTTGGCCTCAAACTTTCCAGCAACCACAGCACCGGCACCTACAACGCAGCCATCCCCCAGCACTGTGCCCTTCAGGATGATACTATTGCACCCGATGAAGCAATTCTTGCCGATTTTGATTTCTCTGCTCGGCACCAGATCACTATCACCACCATTTTCATCTCGCAACAGTTTGTTTCTGGTTTCAGCCTCAATCGGGTGAAAATCATTGTCCAGAATTTTGCAGTTGCCGCCAATGCAGGTGTTCTCACCAATCGTAATCTTCTTGCGCGCGTAGATCGTAGCACCCGAAATTCCTACATTATCTCCTATTTCAATCTCTGCCCCCGGAGCGCGGGTAACGATAATCGTCCGGCTGTAAAGGCCAACCAGATTGCTCAGAAAGCTGCTCTTGATTGTGACGTTCTCGCCAATCTTCAGTTTGGCACCACCTTTGTTGAAGATGATCGGAACACCTTTCAGCAAGAGGTTCTTTCCATATTCAACTTTTGTTATCTTCATCGCCAGCTTGAACCAGTTACTGTTCATTCCCTCTCGCCTCCTTTACAGCTTCAAAATCTCTTCTGTATACTTTCTCACTGACACATTTCTGGTCAGATTCTTCTCAAGATTTTCCCGTCCTCTGGCTCCCATGGCCTTCAGTTCTTCACTTCCTGCATTGTCAATAAACCAACGGAGATTTTCTTCAACCTTGTCATACTCGCCTGGCTCACAGCAAAGACCGCCATGTGTATCTTCAATCAGGCAGCGAACCTCAGAGCCTGACTCCAGAACCCCTAAAATCGGTTTAGAAGCGGCCATTATTCCGTATGCCTTCGATGGGCAACTTACTCCTTTGATGCCTTTTGCATTCACACACCAGTGAACATCACCGGCATTCAAAGAGTAGATAAGGTCAGCCTTATCCTGATATGGAATAAAGATCACATTATCCATGTGATTTTGCTTTACATAGAGCACCAGCTTGTCCAGCACAGAACCAGCACCAACAAAAGCAAACACAATTTCTCTTCCATCCGCAGTCTTGGTACCCGGCTTAATTCGCTCTACAACCTTAATCAAATTTTCAAGGTCATAGTAAAGACCGATATTACCAGAATACATAATGACGAACTTGCTATCGAGACCATACTTTTTCTTGAAAGCTAGAACCTTCTCGTTGTTTTCATCCAGCGGATAGATTTCGTTCTCATCGATCCAGTTGTTGATCATAACAGTCTTTGGTACTTTCTTGCCCTTAAAACGGTTCTCGACTGTTTCCACCAGATCACGACCAACTGTGATTATTAGGTCACTCTGCTTGCAGCTGAACTTGTCAAACCACATCATTACATCTGTAATAAACTTATTTTTTGTATAACTAACAGCCAGTACCTGTTCTGGATTGAAGTCCTGAATATTATAGATATATTTGGCATGTTTCACCCATTTACCCCAGACGCCAAGCAGACCGCCAAGAATTGGCGGCTGTGAAATTGAAAATACATAGTCCATTTTTCCAACTTTAAATGTTGCTGCCATTGCTCCAAAAAAATAGAAAAGTATATTTTTAACTCGACTTTTCTTATTTGTCTTGCTAAACTCCGGAACTCTAATTCTGAGAACATTTACACCATTTATTGTTTCTTTGTAATATTTCTGCGTCTTATATTTATCTTCGATGGTTCCCAGATAACTGGGAACCACACATATTACAGTAATATCAAATTTATCTAACATACCCTCTGCTAACTCACGAAGAATCTGACCCGTAGATGCCGTATCTGGTATGTAGTAATGCGCATATATTAATAGTTTCTTCTTCATAAAATCCTCAAGTAACTCAACTTTATTTCTGTCCTACCACAAAATCTTGCTTTCCCATACATCCACTCCACTATCTTGGAATACATGATTCAGTCTCTTATGTAACTGTTCTTTTGTAACACCCTTTTTCAATATCACCTGGAGGAAGCCACCCCCGCCTGCTCCGCAAATCATCTGGCCATCTGTCAGATCTTCAATCACTGCAAAAATCTGATCAATGCAGGTATTCGTACTTCCATTATCAAGTTTCTTTGACAGTTCCCAGTGTCTGGACAATAATTCGGCAAATCCATCAACATTGCCTCTCTCCAGTTCAAACCGCATTAATGCTGCTACTTTTTGAATTTCTGATAAAGCAAATAACGCGTCAGGCTCATTTCCTATATATCGTCCAACAACATCACGAAGCAGATTTCGTGCAAGTCGTCTCTGTCCTGTATAAATCAACGCAAAACGTTCATTAAGCTCGTCTTTTGTCTCCTGACTAAGTTCCAGTTCTTTAACTTTAGGATACTGATGCATTCCCGCTTCTGCAGTTATATATTTAGCACCTGTACTTAAGCCGCCAACCTGATCCTGCCAGCCTCCACCAGTAGACATCATCTGTTCCATACAAAGTACGTGATCATAAAGGTCTTCTTGTGTATAGGTAATTCCAACAAAATCAAACAACGCTTTTACACATGCTCCTGCAAGAATACTGCTTGTGCCCAGACCACTGCCTTTCGGTACATTGACCACTTCTGTACTCATAAAAATTCCACCGCCAAGTCGATGCAGAATCTCTTTTAAATCGTTGCCTTTCTTAGGAATAATTCCGCAAACCAACAGAGCAGCTTTTTGCAAAGCAAATGGATCATATGGATCACTGCAGTTTTGCAGCTCTTTAATTTCAGTAAATTCTCCATGTGTATCCATATCTCTGCTGTCAAAGACTATTTTTTCTTCTTTTAGTTTTCGAAGAGTAACTTTTACCGGAAGATCCCCATTCAGACTGATGGCAGCATTCAAAACAGTTCCACCATTTTCATTGCAATATGGCGGGGTATCGCTCCATCCTCCGCCCCAGTTCACACGAAGTGGCAGGCAGACTGTATGTTCTTCTTTTTGAATTTTGCACTCTTTATGAAACTGAATAGTATCCAAAGTCCCTTGTAGTATATGAGTTCCAATCTCCTTGAAACACGCATCTATGTATTTTTCGCCCTGTATATTGTTCAATAAACTTCCAATATAATAAAAAAGGCGAATATTAATTCCAAACTCTGCTCTCGCTATATGACGTGCGAGCCATTCTATCTGGATTTTTGTCAGATCCGATTTTTGCAGAAGTCCTTCTGCGTCTTTTAATGTACCGCCCTCTCGAATTACTTTTTCAAGGCTGTCCATTTTTACCAGTTCATGCATTCGTGTCTGCCAGTCAATCAACGCCTTTGGTGATGCCTGGACAAATCCGGAACACAGGCTGGTTCGCTCACTCTGTCTCCACGTTTCAATATCGCCTGTGCCATTCATAAGATTATAAATATTCAAAGCTGCCTTTACTGCTTCAGAAATATTTTTACAAACAGGATACAATTTCGCTGTCCAAAGTGTTTTTACCTCTTCTTCATCCCAGAGTTCTTCTTCCCTGATATTATTTTTACTCATAAATTCTTCCAGAGTTCCTGTCAGGAAAGGACAGCCATTTTCTGTTATTGCAGCTTTCGGATTATCGTGTATTCCATAAATGCGTACTACAAACTGATCATCTCTCTGTTTTAAGCCATGAAGGACAACTTCATCCGGTATAGTCTCACCATGTATATCAATATAAGAAAGCATTACACGATTACCAATTTTTGAACCTGGATGTACATAACTTACTTCCAGATAGCAATCCTCTCCACATTCTGCATTTACAGAACGTACGCTGTTAAGTGCCGCAATTTTATCAGAAGATTTTAAGCTGCTGTTAACCTGATTTTCCCATCCAAGCAACTGATATTTTTTATAATCTTCTGTCATCAATTTCAGAACTTCTCTGGTAGTTCCAAAATGAAGGAATTTTGCCGGTGAAAGGCGCAGAAGTTTCATTCTGTATGGACGTAATAATTCCCATACAACTTTTCTTGCCTCTGTCAGCTCCTGACAGAAATCTCCTTCAGGTTTTTCCTCATAGAAAGCTTTCAATGTAGAATCTGATGCCAGCGGATACAGGAAGTCTCCATATAATGACAGACGTACTCTTTCGTTTACATATGTTTCATATTTTTCTGCATCAAAAATCCCATCACTACTGATCATACTGTATAAGCTGTTAAGCATTTCTGTCGAAAATATCACCATTCCAGTGTCAATATCTACTGCGTCATGCTGATTGACTGCTCCCTGCTTTCTCAGCGTCTCCGTAGTCTGTTTATGCAAAAATTTCTTTACATTTCCGTCTTCTCCCATGAGAAAAACGCCATGATTTTTTCCTGTTTCTACATTTTCTTTAAAAGAAACAGCTGCTGCCCCTCTTCCTGGGAAATCAATCTGTAAAGAATTAAACAGCAGAAGGACATCTCCTGAAAGAAGCACCATACCTTCACGAATTCTTCCGGCAACGCCACTCATTTCAGCCATAAATTCATCAAATAATGTTGATGTTCTTCCATCTTTCAGCTTATGTGGAACTGGTGAGAAAAGTTTACCAAGGGCAGAATACTGTGGAACTCGTTTACTATCGCCACCACTATGAATAACAAGTATCCTCTTTTCACTAAAATCTCCGCTGTTCTCTTCTTCTGCAATTGCCCTTAATACGTTTAAGGTAGCACCGCCACTGCCAACACGTTTTCCCTCAGGATCTGGAAGAATCAGAAATTTTGTCTGAATTGGAAGGAACCCTTCATCGTTACGAAGCTTAATCTGTTCTCTGAACCCCTCAACCTGCTCTTCATTTGATGCTGTCAGCACAACATAATCCCATCTCGCAAAACGTTCTTTTTTCAGTGAACGACCATAATCAGCCCAGGCATCCTGATATGACTGGGCTAAAAATAATGATGACTGTAACTCTTTATTTTCTTCAAAAATATCTTTTTTTCTCAAATCGATCCCTCGCTCTTCAACACCGAACTAACCGTCTTCAACAATATCCTGCAATCCAACCCAATCGACCACTTCTCGATATACTCGGTATCTAGCTTCACAACTTCCTCAAAATCCGTAATATCACTCCTGCCGCTCACCTGCCACATTCCGGTGATTCCCGGTTTGATCGACATACGGCTTCTGTGGTGAAGTTCATACTTTTCCCATTCATCGACTGTCGGTGGTCTGGTTCCTACCAGGCTCATATCACCTTTCAGTACGTTCCAGAACTGTGGAAACTCATCCAGGGATGTCTTACGGATAAAGTTTCCGATTCCTTTTGGATTACCGTTTTTATCCTTCTTCTCACTGCCGATGATTCGCGGATCGTAGTCCATCTTGAACATCAGGCCCTCCATTTTGTTCTGACTCATCAGTTCTGCTTTTCTCTCTTCGGCATCCATATACATGCTGCGGAATTTATAGATTTTGAATTTCTTTCCGTTCTTGCCAATACGCACCTGTGAGAAGAAAATCGGTCCCGGGGATTTGATATAAATCATCGGTCCTATGACAACGATCAGGATCACGGTAAGCAGGCAGCCGACAATTCCTCCGGCAATATCCATCAGCCTCTTGTAGAGCAGCTGTTTCGGTGATGCGGTATTGATACTGGATGTAATTACCGAATAGCCGCCGATTTTTTCTATAAAATTCTTTCCGCTGAGTGATTTTTCCATCTCACCCAGGCTGAGATGTACGGTCAGTCCCATGGTGATGATCTCATCGATCAGCTTCTGTGGATATGGTTCTGTCTCGCTGATCTTGACAAAGACTTCGTCAACCCATTCATGACAGAGATATTCACTGATCGTGTCCATATTTCCGACAACCGGTATGCCTACGATTTCTTTTACTCCCGGATTGTCATCAATGAGCGCGATCCCATTGATAGAAAAGTTCTGGATCGGACTGCTCAGGATTTTTTCAATCGTTTCTTTTGCTTCGGCGAGGCTTACCACAACGACCATGGACTTTTCTTTCTTTTTGGTCGCATTCTTTTTCAGAACATTTTCTTTGTGCCATACCCTGCCGACGTAGTCAAAGCATAAATACAAAAATGCGGTATAGAACAACGTTAATCTGGAATAGCTGACTGCCTGCTGTGTTGCAAAGAGATACAGGACAGACAGCAGCATGACCATCAATACATGCTTGGCTGTCTTGGTAAATTCTATGTAATAGCCCCGTTTCAGGATATCCTGATAGGACTGTCCCAGAAACATGACCACGATCTGGCACAGCATAAATACAAATGCGACTGTGCGGTAGATCTGATCACTGTACGGGTTTTCCAACCCCTGTCGTACTAAGTATGCAACTACAAAGGCAAGCTGAAGGCAGAAAATATCCAGAAGGATAAAATCCCAGTGTTTCATCCACCCCTGTGGTGATTTCTTATACATACGCTTCCCCCTTACAAAAATCTTTCTATATTTTACAGATTTCGGATTCTGCTGTAGTCCCGAGATCATCGCTGCCATACAGTTCCCTGCAGCAGTCTCTGCACAGCTGTCCGGCTCCCGGAATGTAACATTTCCGTTCACTGACCGGCATCTGCAGCGGTACATCAGTAACGGCACCACATAGCACGCATCTCTCGAACGAATTCTCTTCAGAATCTATCTGTAAATTTTTCTCTTTTCTGTCGAAGAAAAATCTCTTTTTCATATTTAATCCTTATAT
>ERZ772818.1142-NODE-1142-length-24366-cov-7.829995_pt1 | contig 24366 bp, 29 predicted proteins | sample MGYA00580837_ERZ772818 | MGnify/ENA primary metagenome ERZ772818 (study PRJEB29015, sample SAMEA2737671) | human gut metagenome | biome: human gut; feature: human-associated habitat; material: faeces | place: China | collected 2012 ...
AGCCGTAATATTTTCATCCGAAACAACCTCTGTCATCTCTGAATATAACATCATTAAGCTTTTATGCTTACTTGGATTTTGATCTTGTTTTATTCTCTCGACAAATATCTTATATTCATCAAGAATGCCAATTTCTTCAGCCTTTTCTTTTTTGTTCCATTCCTCTCTCCTTGCAGCATACATCCGCTTATCTTCCGGAGCCAATGCAGTCCGTTCTAGTCTGCTATACTTGTCCTGCTGTCGCTTAGCATATTGTTTCCTCGCCTCTCTCTTGGCTTGTGCCTCTATCGCTTCCAGCTCCGATTTTTTCCACCTCTTGTTTGGCGGTGTAGATATGTCCGGAAAGTATGTGGTATGACTGTCTCTGCAATTAGGATGATACAGCCCTGCTGCCATTGCCGCACTCATGAGAGGATATCCCTGTTTTGACGCTTCTTTTGCTGTGCCACCGCTCCATACATCATCTATAAGCACCCTGCCTACCCATGGTAAACATAGTGGGCATGCATTGCCACGCTTATTCATGATCACTGTATGTATGCCCCACTCCTGTCGTTTGGTACCCTCTCCGGAGAGATAGGCTCTTTTGCTGGCAGTTCGTAACGCCATTTCTGCATATGACTTAATGTTGACTTGCTTACCATCTTTGTATTTGACACAATTTAGACCCGTTGACGCATAGTCTTTAACCGCCATGTCCACCGCCTTTTCATACGTCCCTGCTCCGCTGTTGGCGTACACTTGTGCATTAAATATAGCTCGCCGCACTTGATCATCATGCATGCGCAATATAGCTGATTCTGCGCGTACCATATCGTGTTCTACCGCATCCAATAACGCATCCATCTTGCGTTCATTTATCCGGAAAAATTCTCCCTGCAGTTTGTCTGATACCTTATGCAGCCTCGCTCCTTTTTGGATCGCTTTCAAGATTGCTTTCTCCTGCGCCATCCCTCCGGTTGCGTTGGCTTGCCATATTGCCATGCGCATCTTAGCATTGATCGAATTATATCGATCGTTCAATCGACCAGCGTGTTTTCTACGGTACTCCTCTAGCCCTGCCAATTGCTTTGCCTGCCACTGTTCCCATTGGAATCCCTCCTCTGCTTCCTCCGCACGATGACGCTTCATGTTCCGGATCATAGAGTCCAGCAATTCATTCTCGATCGAGGCGAATGCATTTGCCACATCATAGTTCATGTTCTCCATGCTGCACTCCTTCCATCGGATTATTTATTAGCGTGTACCTTAAATCCCTGTGTTTTATATTGCCTGATCATTGCTTTTAGTTGCGTTATAGACTTGCACTTGTCATGTCTTAACTCTGCATAGTTTGCTTTTTCTACTGCATATACACCAAAATGCACCTGTTCAGATGCTATGGTAAGCAATTGCTTGTACTGCGATCTTGGCATCGTATACATTTTTCCATTTACATTAACCCGCATTGGTTACCCCTCCTTCGATATAGCGCTCTGCTGCCCTGTGTCATTATTCGTACTCTGTTCTATATCCAGCCCGGCTGTATTCAACGCCGGTTCTTCCAACGTCTCCATGCCATCTCTGGCATTTAATCGATCAATCTCTTCCTGCTTCCATTCGTCTGTCTTGGTGTCTCCATACAGTTCTTCCACAACAGCTTCATTGGACATGATCCTGCTGGACTTTGCTTTGCCCACCGTCTCGATCTGTGACTCAAACGACGGATTTGCATACTCACCAAATTCCACCGATGCCACAGTATCTTCTACAGTTACCGCATTCAACGTGTCCAATGCTTTGAATATAACATCGATCAATTTCGGTATCGTTGTCTGCAGTGCATCAATGATCTTTCCTCTGGTGTACAGCGTCGTCTTTTCTTTCTCCCTCTGCGCATCGGCATTGTCCAGTTTCTTGACGTCAATTCCAATCGTAGATGGACTGATGATTCCCTGTAAGCAGAGATCCAAAGCAGTGATATATGTACTTAGATACGATTCGTGAGGAATAACCGGCTGTGTGACCTCAATCTTGTCAGCAGCGTTCTCGCTCATTCCCCCTTGTACTGCTATAAACGTATTGTCGAATGGATTCGGAACAAGAAGCTCCTGTGTTTTTGGATCTCTTGGTATGAGATCCTGTGGAATATACTTCGTTGCACGCCCGTCTCTCATTGCCTGAATCCACTGGCTCCATGCTTCATCCAGCGAATCAAAGTCATCTGTTTTACCATCAAAAATCGACTTGCCTCTTCCTTTCACCCTTGGGTTGCTGTAAACATAAAAAGGCACAGCCATACAGAACGAATCGTCAAAGCGAATATCTTTCAATCCGGCCAATGCAGATACGTTCTTTAAGTCCACCTTTTTTCCATCATGCAACAGCTCATTTCGGATATAACCAAATCCATAATGTTCCTGTAGTTCATAGTGTTTATTTTGCTCCTTGTAAGCAGTCTTAAAGACTACCTCTCTCATTCGTCCACGGTCATAGACGAGATCAATTCGATCCGCCGGGTACCATTCTATGATCGGATATTCACTCATCCTTGTATCCAACGATATCTTAAATGCTCCATCTCCCAGATATAATGCTTGACTGACCGCCTCTTCCAACAGCTTCTTAAATTGATTCTCTTTGTCAATCTGCTTCCATGCGTCCTTTCTTTTGTCCGGCACCGTGACGGCATCAAAGTCCGTCATAATAATACTGGTCAACATATCAACAATAATCGCCGGCAGTCCGATATGTATCTTCCGGATCTCTCTTCCGTTACTGCTTCGTGCCGCCCAAAAGCGTAGTCTGTTCTGGCTGCTATCGATCTGACGGTATAACTGCGCCAGCTCGTCAGGATCTCCCAAATACCATATTCTGTTTTTGATCACGTTAGCCTGAAAATCCATAGTTTCTTGTATATTGAAACTATGCACATTTGCCGGAGTGATCTGCAGCCAACTCTGCATCTTCTGTTTTACGTTCTCACTCATTTTGTCCAGCCACCTCATTTATTTCCTCCATTACTTACTCCTATCTTGTTCTTGTACGGAATCCAAGCATATTGAGTGCTGTTGACCATGTGGTCGTTTGCATCCTCTGGCTCCTCGTCCTTATCCTCTTTCCAGCTATAACAGTCCAGCTCTCGGATATAGTTCACGCAAGTGTCAACCACCTGATAACACGGTCCTACATGCTTATCCTCGTCATACGCCATCCAGCCAAGCTGCAACATGATACGGTCAACGATTATTACTTTCTTGTATGCGTTGTTAAATATATATAGGCATTCCGGATGCGCTCGCTTGTACTTTGCACACTCCGTTAGTGTTGCCTGATCTGCATTGTCCACAAATACATTTCTTGCCAGCCCTCCCCATTCCTTTCGATTTCTCTCCAGAAACGCTATAAAATTAACTACTGTGTCACTGGGCGCAATCGGTACCGTCTGACTGGCATTGTTATAAACTTTCTCATCCAGCACAATGCATCGACCTTTATTCGTTATTCCAATAAAGCTCATGGCGATCGTATCCGGAGATTTTGTTGAATACGCCGTGTCCAAACCTGCACTGAAGTATTCATACCATTCTGTTTGCTTTCCATCATCTATCAACACATCATCACGAATATAGGATCTTGCCTGTTCCTGTGTGATCACATGATGTTTTTTACTAAAATTACAAAAGACAAGACCGGTGGCCTTGCCTCTTAATCCTTGTATTTTATTTTTATACATCTTGGTCCCTTTGGGGACTGCATCAATCTTTGCCTGAATCTGATCCGGCGTCATTGCTGCATTGTCCCAAAATGTGAAATACCAATGGATGTACCCGGCTACCGGATCCTCGTTAAGCTCGGCCAACAATTCCGGCGGATAATCCTGTATGTAGCGTTTAAGTGGTCTACTACGATTGATAAATTCCTTATACACCGGTTTATCCGGTGCATCCGGATTGCTTGTGGTCATCATGTATTGGCATCGATGCGTGATCTCTCGCAGAAACTCCATATCCGCAATATTGACCTCGTCAATATACACACAACCATATTGTGCTCCGAGAACTTTTTCCCAACGATTCTTGTTGTCATAACCGCTGACATAGATTATTTTTTCGCCGGTTGGTGTGTCATACACGATATGCGGTAAACCGATACGACCCTTGCCGTTGCTGTAGTAGTTGGCAAGCACTCCAAATTGGGCTAACAATCCGCACTCACTGTTGATCACGTTTTTTTCAACCGTTCCGAGATCTAAGCCACACAACAAATGATACTTCTTGTCTGACTTTGCAACCATTAACATAAACTTAGTAATACCAACGGTTGTCTTTCCTGCGGCTGTCGTACCCTCCAAGTAATCTCTCTTAGTCTCGCACAACAGAAAATCCTTAAATTTCGGAGACAACTTTATCATATTCAGCCACCTCCCATTATTCTGCCGCCTCGTCACTGTTCATAGGTTGTACCTGATCCAGCAGTTCTCGTATATTGTCTATCGCTTCCGTCTTTTCCTGCGTGCCATCTCCGGACTGCTCGTTTACCTTTGCCTGCAGGAGTGCAATCTCTGCCTTCTGCTTTGCAGTAGCGAAGTCCATGTGATCTGCGAGCCACTGCAATGCTTTTTGTTTATCAAGCAGTTCCACGCTGTTTGTTTTGCCAAAACTCACTTTCTTGACCAGCGTGCCATCCGCAAGCGGATTATCTAGGCATATGTGATGTCGTTTATCAACATAATCATTGATATCTGCATACAGGATATCGATATATTTTTGTATAATATCTTCTTCGGTCAGAAGTTCTCTGTTGAGCCTGCCTTGCTTGAGCTTTTTGATCTCATCTTGCACCTTAACATTTCTTAACATTCTTGACCCTGCTGCCATTGCCGCTTCGTATGTGCAATCATACGCTTTCATATATGCCTTTGTCGCGTTAAAACTTCGCATGTAATATACGCAAAAAAGTCTTTGTCCATCGGTGAGTTCGCTATTTTCTACGAGCTCTTCAATGTCTGCTTCTTCTCCTTGCATATTGCTGTTTGATGATGCTCGTTTTGGGTGCACCCTTTTTGCCTTTTTGGGTGCACCCTTTTTTCTACTCCATCCATATCGTTTTTGCCAACTCTTCACAGTGTTAAGCGATACATTATATTTTGCCGCAATGTCCTTATATTTCATTCCGGCCAAGTAATCAATTTCCGCTAATTCCTTTACATCCGCCACAACACCACCTTCCTTGCACGCAAAAAGAGCACCCAATTTCTCGAATGCTCTTTCTTTTGATGATATAATAATAGCACATATGAATAGGACATAAAAGGACATCTTTTATTTTTTATATTTTTAATAAATTCAATCCTTTCCCGTGTATTCTTTGCACTTGTTTCGCACTATACCCTAATTTTTGTGCTATTTCTTCCCACTTCTTGAGTTCTATGTATCGCATACGCAGAACTGCTGCCGCTTTCGGATCTGATATATCCAATATTGCATCCTCGATCTCCAGTCGCTTTTCCAATGCTTCGCACATTTTGTCTTGTATTTTTGCATGGACCCGCTCATACTTGATCATAATGTCCGACAGGTCGGATTTGCTTGTTGATCCTTTCGGCATGTCGGATAGCTGCTGGATCGGAGCAGACATCGTCACCTCTCGTAATGATCGCTCTTGATCTCTTAAGTCCTTGATCTGCAACATAATATTGCGATATTGACGCATATACTCTTTTTTTACTTCGTTGCGTGCTCTTCTCTGTCTGCGTTCTGCTTCTCGTTCCTGTCTCACAGCGGAACGAATCGCTTTTGCTGCAGTTGGATCTTTATATCCTTCTCCATTTTTGTTCTGCATACGTTTCTCCTTTCATGGGATCTATTGTGATACCGGCGTTACAAAGCGGTTATTTTTCGCCTTACGTTTGCCGTCTGCATTGTATTGGCTTTCCGGCTTGTAAAATCCGCACTCCTCTATATCGCAATACAACTTTTTCAGTCCTCTACACATTCCCTTGTTTGAATGTCCAAACTTCGCATCATACATGATGCAGTCTTTTTTTACGCTCATTTCTCATTCCTCCATCTCTAATTTAGTGTTCTCCATATTGTTACCTCTGGTTCATTGATGCGCCACCCACCACCTGAGCAGTGAACTTGTCACTCTTTCTGCCTTTAAAACCTTAATCGCTCTTCCTAAGCCTTTATGAAAAAAATCATCACATTCAGAATCAAAATAAGGATCGACTTCTTCAACATATCTGTCAATATCAGCATATGCAAGTTCCCTTTCTTCTTCTAATTGTTCCACAACCTTATCTACATCATAAGCTGTCGGCTGCAAATCAAGATACTTCTTTAGTGCCTTCAATCCATCCTGTTCCATTTCTGCACATATATCTGTGTCACATTCCATTCTTTCCATAAAATCATCTGCATCAATCAGTCTCATTCTTGCACCCCCTGTTCCCCATTTTGAATATCCGCTTGCCTTACATATTCAATACAGTTTTTAATTATTTTTCCGCCATCATTCATTTTCTCCACCTCTCAATTCTTAATAATTTCTTCTATCTTCTGTCTGATACATTCATCAAAAACAGAAACAATTTTTAACGCATTTGCTGGATAAGAATATTGAATATATTCCCATACATTGTCGTAATCACTGCTCTCTTCTTCAAATACTCTTATAAATTCATCCTCTGTATGTGGATAACCACACCATTCTATTTCCTCAAATATTCGATCGAGTTCTTTCTTTTCGTTATCATCGTCTGCATATTCATAAAATAGTTTTTTGGTTTCTTCATAGTCAAAAACATCAGGACTTCCATATATTTTATCTAGGATATACCCCTCATCACACCTCGCCATAAGTTCAAGGAAACTCTCACTTTTCGGTGTTTCTACCCATTTATATCCGTAATTTCCACAATCAGAAGTGATGGTGAGTTCGTACCGATCAAGATTAAATGTAAATCTCGCCCACAAACATGAACCATAGTCCTTATCTTCTTTTTCTTGCCTGTATTCCAGACAAAGCATGTTAGGCTTCACTATATTTACGGTCATTCATTCTCACCTCTCAATTCTTTCAGTTTTGCTTCGGCTTCGGATTTTGTGAGAAATATTGTTTTGCCAAATTCCACTACATCAATTTGACCAGATAAAACCCCATCATCTGATTCATAATCGCAAAACAGTATAGTTTCTCCATCTTCAAAACAATCCAAATGGAAGTCTTTAACTATAAACTTGTCTATATCTTTTCCAAATCCTGCAAAATCAAGAAAAATTTTATCTCCCACCTTGCAAGGCAATTTCAGAAGTCTGCCCTGTTCCTCTAAGTCTTCATAATCTGCGAGTTTATCGCAAACCTCTTTGATCGTTACATTGCTTTTTGCTTCTTTTGTTCTGTTTGTCAGTCTCTCCATACTTATCCCTCACTTGCTAACAACTCTGGGTTGTCAAAAACATTGCCAACAACCTCTGCATTAACCATGTTTATCCAATATCCTAAGTCTTTGCGATAATTCCTGCTCTCTGACCAATCCACATAAAATCCTATGTGCTCTGTTTTTTGACTATCAAAACAGCTATGATATGCTCCATATCTGATTTGTGCATACGCATTGCCAAAATGATATTTAATAACATCATTCTCATAAATAATATTTCCATCTTTACCCACCAGACCAGTGCATTGGCAAATTGTGTCTTTATCCACCAGCACAAAGCCACCAAATTCATATAGATCCTCTTCATTGCTATATTCGACCGTATATATACGAGAAATTGGGCATATGTAATACTCATCTTTACGCTGCAGTAAGCTTCCTATGCACCACTCTCCATTGCGAGCACTTTTCGCCTTATATAAATGTCTAATATCCATTGCTACTCCTGTCTTGCCTCTTTGCTTTCTTGACCACCTTGAGATTGTACCACTCGCCCTGGTAGCTCATTCCAACCGGAACATACACGCCTACCCGGCAAGGAATCTCTTGCTTAATCTTCTCGTACACTTCTTCTGGCATCACATAGTAATTGTAGTCTCCCAGGAAGTTGTGACCGTTCTTCGAGTGAAAATCCTCTATCGAGGACTTAACCTCATAACAGTAGAAGTCTCCCTTCTCTATGCCGGACACTGTATTGTTTACCGGCTTGAATTTCATAAAATCCACCCGCACTGCATTCGTGGTGGCGTAGTCGAAAGTCACTTCCCTGGCCCAATAGATTCTGGGGTCATTGTTCGGGCAGATGTGTTTTAATATTGACAGTGAGAGAATTGCTGTGATCTGCGGTCTATTGCTCATCTGTCTCCTCTCCTTTCCTTACCTCTGGCAGCGGCGGCAGCGACATCCAGAACAATACCTTATCCTTCCACAATACCCAGCGTCTTTGCTTGCTGTATGGATCTGTTTTTACTGTGTCAATTCCGTATTCCGGCTCATTTGTATAGCCCAGCCGGCAGATCAAATACTCACCATCTTTGTCCGGAACTTCTTTGACCTTAGCGGATACCCATTCCCGCGCTAACTGCTGCCCTATCGAATCCTCTTCCTCATGTTGCACCGGTGCAACTTTTTCACTTTCCTCGGTCTGATCTATTATCTGTTCGATTTCATCCTCACATGCTTCCTGCTCAATCTCTTCCTCTGCAGAATTGGCACTTTGATCCGTTTCCTGCTTTTCCTCTGTATGTTTATCCACATTGTTATCAACAATGTTGTCCATTTCTTCATGATCTTCTGCGATCTGTTCCGCTGTGTCTGTATGTTCCTTAGGCTCTGCTTTTTGTTCGAACATCGCCATTCCATATATCCTCTGATATACTGCTTCTGGAGTGCCTAGCCATTCATCCCAGCATTTAATAGTGTTTGCTATCCATGCCCATGGTACCGTTTCGTGTTCGTTTGTTCTTACATTCACAAATGCCATTGGCAATTCTGTCCCCTGTATGGACATGAGCACAGTTCCAACCTTGGGAACTCTCGCCCTTGGTGTAGCCACCCCATTCGGCGCTAGTGCTAATACAACATCCTTATCTCCTACCGGATCATTCTGCATAGCTGCATATATTCTCGTGAATATTTCCGGGTTATTTTGTAAGTGATAGTATATAGCCTGTTGGTACCAGCAATCCATCTTGACCGGTGTGCTTGGAATATCTTCGAGCATCACCTCCATGTCAGTGATGTTCTCTTCTGCCTTTATGTCCTTTTTAATATCTTGCAGCTCTGCTTTTGTCGTTTCTGCCGGAATGACCTCGATCACTTCATCCGACATCGTCAACATCTCCTGTAATTTTGCAACGCCCCGATTGCTGTATCTCTGTTCCAGCGCAGGATAGTTGCCACCCACGCTAAAACGGTCATTGATCGCAATGTAGCGTGATACTGTCCCCTTATCGATGCCGTATTCCGCTTTTGCAAATTCATACAAATTTGGATATCCGCTTTCGTACAATATTGTCGTATCTCTTGCCTGCTTGAGCAGATACCCAATCTTAACAAAGTGGTCTGCTGCCGACAGCAATTCTTTGTCTAACGCCGCCTTAAACTGCCCATAGTTGTTATATTCTATCAATTCTTCCATGTTCTTCCTCCATTCACACTGCCGGTGCCATCGCTCCAGTGTCTGCCATTGCCGGTCTTAATTTACATTGCTTCACATTCGTGTACTGTTCCAGCCACTCATCGATCTGATTTTCGTTCAAACCGATTTCATGGTTATTCTTCGTGTTGTGTGGACCATACCACTGTATCACGCTAAACTTAGTGCTGATTTCTACCGTTACAAACGGCATATACGGCACATCCTTTTTGCGTAAAACCAATATGTAACTTTTTCCTGTGTTGTGCTTTCGCATGTAACTTTCCCCACCAACGCAATGATGTTGTAATCGACCCTCATCGATGATCTCTGACGCACTTTTGCATGGGCGGATCATGTAAGCCCCGGATTCATAATGGTATCTCTTGTCCAATTTCTTAAAATTGTTTCTAATGCTCGGAAATGCCTTTTCATTTTCTGCTTTCCATATATCCTGTTCTTTTTTGTTCTGCTCCTTAACCATCTGCGCATGTCCTTCGTACATGTCATGCGGAAACAAATAAACCGTATTGGTCATGTCGTATCCTAATTTCGCTCTCATGTCCAAATAGTCGGCATATGTCCTGACCACCCGATTAATATCTACTTTTGCCTGTGCTGCTACCTTTTCCGCATAATTTCTGAACTTCGTCATGCTCATACAGCTCAAAATGCTCTCATACGCATCTTCATCCAAAGCACATTTTGCAAGCCAAACCTCCATATCTTCGTTCCATTGCAATCCATGGCTCTTTTCATATCGCATTGCCCGCAGCATATCAATATCTCCATGATACTTGCGCAACGTCCGGAGTTGTTGCTTATTAATTCCAAGCAAGTCACATACCGTCTTTGCAGATTTATTTTCCAGCAGGCTCCAGTCTCCGTATGTAAAATGATGCACCAGCTTTTCCAGTCCCATCTTCGTTAATATTTCCACCACCGGATTGATGTTGTATATCTGCAGGTAACCTATTACATTTGCAAAATTGACATGCATCTTGTACCACTCTACTCCGCTATATTTCATCCTTGTGTTTGCCAATTCTGCATAAGATCCCGGCCACATCTTGCCTTCGAGCCGTACCGGTTTTTCCCCTGCATACATTCCATAGTTACAATCATCCCAATACCACTCCCCCAAATATGGATTGTATTTTTTGTAATCATATTGCACGTTTTTCCTGCCCTCTTGGATAAATGCTCTTGCTATCTCTGCTTCATATATTCGCTCGTATTCAGCCGTTCGGACCACCTCAACCTCAACAAAGCGGGCTACAATCTTCCCTGGGTCTTTCGTTCCCTGCAACATATACGCCTGTTTCGTCTGCCTATACACTCCTTTGTAGTATCCTGCTGCCTTATAAATTCCCTCCGCACCACATAAAGTGCACACGCCAGGTTCATTGTGGTACGGTTTCTCTCCCTGTCTTGCCATATCCTCCAGCGTGACAGGTTCGAACGTATACTGTGCTGTCTTTCCACAGCACGAACACTGTACCGTTGCCATGCGTCCTTTCTTGTGATATGTCAACGTATGCTTACTCGCCAATTCTTGTTTCTCCCAATTAATCATTTCTTTCGGGATTTCGTATAAACATTCACGTCGCTCCTGCAACGCCTTGCGTCGCCGTTCCGCAGCTTCATAGCGTTTGTTGTCCAATATCCTTTGTCTCGCAATGTCCACCCATTCCACCCATGTACGATCCCTATATAGCGGATTATTTACCGGCTTGGCACCCTTAAAGAAATCCCGAATTGTGTCGTAATCCTCTTTGCAGATGTCTATATCATTTACCGACATCTTCATCGCAACATTGTATTGATGCCACACCCCTTTCTCATAGACACCATAATCTTTCTGTGTCTCACCTATCGTGATCACCGGCTCTTTGCTCTGTCCAGCTTTATATACCCATACGATCAGCGTAGCTTCTCCTCGAAGTGTCCGCACTGCTGCCACAGCGTGTTCTTTGTTGCGTTGTCGTGGTTTTGGCGGTTCTTCTAATATCATCTTTCTCTGCATCGTTATCCCTCCTTAAACCACTCGTCAAATAACGATTTCACCTTATGTCCCAAATAATATTCTGTTACAAGCCGTTTATCCTGCTGATCCGTTGTAGATCCTGCAAAACATCCTCCCTGTTGATGTTTGCGCGCATACGCATATATCGCATCATAGATTCCTTTGAGCCTTGCGCCTTTTTTCATGATTCCTCTTGCCACTTCCTCGTTTTCCATCATCGCAGAGATGGCAAACACGGAATAAAATCTACACATCGCTTCTACAGACCCCTCTAAAGTCTCCAACTCTACTCTCATCCGTCCCAGTGCCGCCGTTATCGGTGTGGCAAGCTCGTCCGACATTCCATCCACATAATCTTCTACTTCATACGGGTCTATCCCGTTTTCTTTTGCCAGTTCCTGCAGTCCTTGTATATCTCCCTCCGCACGCAATCCTGCTGCCGTTTTGTTCAGTTCCTCTGCAGAGTCAAACTCTCCAAATTTCGTAAACAGTTGCGCCGGTGCAACTTTCTTTGCCATAATAGTTCCCCTTTCCCGGGGCAGATCTATCCGCCCCGTAGTACCTGATCAACTTGTTCTATGTGTGACATGTTATGTGATACAGCTAATATATCTTCCCACCCATCAGCAGACGGATAATATCCTCGCTTTCGTAAAACGCTTCGCCATCAATCCACTGGCAGGGCATTTTACGGAAATGCTTTTCGAAATATCTTCTCGTTCTTCCCAGTGCAGCACTGATCTGATCGATGTTGAAACTGCCGCCCTCCGGGAACAGCTCTACAAGCTGATTCTGCAACCGCTTCTTAAGTTCCAGATCACGCACTCTATTCTTGTGTGGTCCGGAATCTCCCTCATGTTCTTCCTGTGTCAATTCAATCAGGTTTAGCGGAAAATCCAACCCTCCTTGCGACCGGAACACAATGTGGTGCTTATGTATCCCGAATATATCGTTACCTTCCATCATTTATCACCTTTTCCTTTCTGCATGCCTGCACTCTTTGTCACGTCATCTCCTGTGAGTATTTATTGGTCTGTTCCGATACAACAGAAATGCTGTGTCCTGCTGCCTTTGTCAACACCTTATCAATTAGATCTGCATTGATCGTCCCTTGGTATCGATTATTCTTGTTGTTCTGGAAGCGGCACAAATTAAAGCCACCATCCAAATAGTCAGATGGGGCATGGATCTCCAAACAACATTTTTTATTTAGATACGACAATGCTTTGTATGTGATCCACAGGATAGCCCTGTCTCTCGTTGTGTTTTTGATGCATCCATGATGCATTGCTACATGCTTGCCATACTCCAGCGTTATGCCATATTCTGCATGTTTGCCTTTCATCTGCATATCTAAATAAATCTTAACCGGTGGCATTGCCGCCACATTGATCGGTTGTTGTTTTTTCACAGGATCCACCCCTTCTTTCTTCCGCAATCTCGAATATATGTAGAATCCACCGACAAAGTCTGAATGGTAAATCTTAGAATCCAGATACCTGCATTTGCCATAGAATATCTGCTCCATCTTTTTACCAATCTCATCGCCGGCCATCACCAGCTCCTGCATTTTTCGTCTTGTCAGCTTGGTCACTGACTCCTTGATAATTGGCTTTTTTAGATTGCGACTGCACTGCACAAGATGCTTTCCTCCGCTTTCCATCTTTGTGATGTATCTGGCAAAGCCCTCCAATCCGAAATCATCATCCGGTTCTGCATATTTACACTCGCAGCGCCCTTTTGTCCATTTGGATTCTGCTATGTCTCTGTCCATTTTTGACATGATCAAATGATGATGAATCCGCACCTTCCGGCTTTCTGTGCCTTCCGGTACAAATTCGATCACATAAATATATTGCAATGCCGTCATCCCCTGCTTCTTACGGTAACGGCTTATTGCCTGCAAGTAATTGCGAATATCCCTTCTCGCCCGGTCCAAGTCCGGCAGATCACCATCACGATAGGTCAACGTGACGATCAGATCACCTTTACGGAAATTGGCGTTCATTAGTCGCACGATCCGCTTTTGCCGGTTCTTTAAGTTCAGCTTTTTCTGTACCTCTCTACTTGCTTCTCCTTTCGGAGTTCTTGGAATATCCGATCTATTCAGAAATACCGGGTAGACATTCGATTCTACATAATCCCCTGCAATGATCCGCTGGTGCATGATCCTACATGCCGGGAGATTCTTCATCTTGCGTCTTACTCTCTCTTCCCTAGTCTCACTCCCGAACACTGTCGTATCATAGCAATCCTCTAACTCTATCTGTGCATATGCCGGATTAGGTGATACCCGCCATGCCTGTCCATATACATCTGCAAAATCGTATTGGTAATACTGTAATTTCGCCATACAACACTTCCTGTGATTCATTTAATAATACTCATTACGAGGTCGGCAAAGAGCTGTATGCTCTTGTCAATTTCAAAAAAAGGTCGTATACTCTATATGTAGTTATAGGTATTGACCTTTTAGTTATAGGTGCGCATTTGCCAGAATGTGCACCTATTTTTTAGTTCGATAATCTTCTACAATCTCAATGCCATATTCAATAGCACACTGATTCTCAATTCTGCAACCTCTTGCTTGTTCCCAACCCCTCACAAAATATGCCACATCTGCATCAGCCAGTAATTCCAATGACTTTGCAAGGTACTTCAAAGGTACACACCCTTTGTCTGGGTTATAGTCCTCAAAATATGATTCAATAGCTTCAACATCCTCATTAAGCACAACTTTTGCACTTTCGATAGCTTTCTTCCTTACTGCAAGAATTTCCTCTTCCGTCTTTCCATTCATAGGCTGACTAATAAATAACTTCTTCATTTTCAATCTCTCCTTTACTTTGTAATTGCAACAACTTGTCCATCTTCAATCAAGACACGCTTGTCCTTCTTTTCCATAAGCTCAATGCAATCCTGCACTGTGATCTGCTCTAAATTCATCCTAATCCCTCCTTTCCCTGCCGACAGGCACAGCACGGGGCATACCAACGCTATAAGGTGAGTCCATGCTGCAGCTTGTTATACAATTCAAACATCAGGAGGTAAAATAAACTTGTGTATGCCCCTTGCTGCACCTGCCGGTCATCTATCAAAATCAATCTCATTGTTTACATTACAAATTTTCTATGTGCCTCTTTCAGATCCTGTTCTGATATATCCAGATAGATCTGTGTTGTCTCAATTGACTCATGTCCCAACATTTGAGACACTTGCTCTATGGACATTCCTCTTCGTAGGGCAAATGTAGCGCATGTCCTTCTGAATTTGTGTGGATATGCTTTCACTCCTACTCTCCGTCCAAGATTACTTATGCGCGATTCTATTGAACTCGCGGAGATTGGCTTATCTTCGCTTACCTCGCTTTTTCTCGTGTACCATGTTTCTTTGTTTTTCTGGTGCATACCAAAAAAACCTGATGCAAACAGATACGGATTCGTGTCCTTTCTTTCCTTTAAGTACCTTTCTAGCGCATATAGCGCTTTCGCATTTAGATATACCGTCCGATCTTTTTGCCCTTTTCCATGCACCAATACCTCATTTCCTGTAATCTCTTTTAATTTGACATTTACCAGTTCGGATACTCTGCATCCTGTTGACAGCAATATCTCAAATATTGCTCTTTCTCTGTTTGTCCTTAGTGCAGCTCGCATTTTTTCAATTTCCAGCTCTGTAAATGCTTCTTTTTTGACTTTTTCCTTTTTAATTGCTTCTATTCGAAGCATCGGGTTCTTTAAGATCAATTCTTCTGAAAAGATATAATTAAAAAAACTTCTCAAAACCCTTATCTCGTTCCCGACTGTTATCTTGGATATCTTGTCTCTGTGCACTCTCTGCGCTATATATAACCTGATGTCATCTGTAGTGATGTCATCCACCGTTTTCCCTATATATGCGAGCGACCTTCTTACCTCTGTTCCATAGAATCCAAGCGTTCGTTCCGTGCATCCTTTCACTATCTTGGCCGTAATGAATGCTCGTACCAAATATTCATTTCTATCCTCCTGCATTACTGCGATTTCTGTACTTCTCGCTGTGATCTCATATTTATCTAACATGATATATAATCTATTCCTTGTGTCCTCATCCGGAACAAGCAAACATATTCCGTTAAACAGTTCCTCTCGATCCGTCATAGTAATGCCCCCATTCTTGCCGGAGTCCGCAGCGTCCGTTCTCGTGGATATGCGTTCACTTCGGATTCTTCCAATGTATTCCCTTGAATAACCTTTGCTTTGATGCCGGTTAGCGATAGCTGCACATAAGTCATGTACACGCCATTCCAATCAAGGTCTTGCGCTACTACCTCCAGACATTTCTGGTAGTTCGCACCTTTGTCTTGAATCACTTGCGCTGTCGCAAGGACCATCCCTCCGCCTCCTACGCTTGGCTCATTGAGCTTGATGCCGTTTTCTTCGATCCATTCCTTGTCGATATCTGCCATCCCGATCCGTGCCGTCATCAGCGACACATGAAACGGAGTGAAGAACTGACCCGCGCGCTTGTTTCCTGCGCCTAAGCTCATATATATCTTTCCAAGATAATCGCCGATTTCTCTTTCAAAGGCATCCACGAGCAAGGCGTTCATCTGGCAAAAAGTGCTCATTTCCTTATGATCGTATTTTCTGGATACATCCATGTATTGACTCTCTCTGGCTTGCCATGCTTTGTCTTGCATGCTACAAGCGTTTTGAATAGCTATCGCATACATTTTTACCCAGTCTGCAAATATCACATACGGACTGTATTTCCCTGCCATCCCTTCGATCAATTGTACAATCTCATCTTCTGCGTTCATCTTTCTTTCCTCCGGCGGCAGGCGCAGCACGGAGCACACTTCTTTTGTAACAGTCCTGTTCCGTTCTGACAGCAAATCATCTTGGAGCCTGTGTGCTCCATGCTGTGCCTGCCAATATTCTTCTTATTTTGCTGACATCAATTTTGCATCAAGCCGATCCTTAATCTCTGCATAAATCACTTTTGCTTTATCCATTTCTCCCGCCTCGATCAAGTGAAATGCTTCTTTCTTCTTTGCATTTCTCCAAGCTATTTCCTCTGGCGTAAGCTGGTATTTCTCAAGTACGTCAGCTTCGTATTTGGCCAGCACTTTTTTTACCCCAAGAATGTTCTCCTGCACCTCTTCTTTTGGAAGTATCAGACGAAATCGTTCTATCGTACAATTTCCTATTTTGTGTATCCCAAGAAATTCTGTGTTAGGATCATCATGCATTGATATCATAGGATCCCCCCTTTCTCCAATAGCTTATGTGCAACTTAGGATGTCCTATGCTCTCTTTGCCCATAGTCCGACATCGCTAATATACCTTGCGTGTACGCCGCAACCTTTTCCCTTGCCTGTGGTGGTAAGGCCGCTGTTCGATACATGAGTTTGCTAAATTCTGTAAAGTCCTCTTCTGTGTATTCTTTTCTTTCCTTTTCAGCCACGATCACTCTTATCACCTGCCTTTTGTTTACTGTGCAAACATTATATTCCATTAAATAAACTTTGTCAAGACTTTTTGTTTGTTCAGTAAACTTTTTATTGATTTGTTTTTGTATACGTGTTATTCTAGTAAACACAAGGAGGTGATTTATATGTCACAAGGCAAACGTATACGTGATTTGCGCAAAAGTCTTGGAATGACCCTAGATAATTTCGGTGAAAGAATTGGATTGAAGAAAAGTGCTGTTAGTCTTATAGAGAACGATAAAAATTCTGTAACTGACCAAGTAGTTAAATCAATTTGCCGGGAATTTAACGTCAGTGAAGAATGGCTACGCACCGGACAAGGCGAGATGTTCAAGCAGCTTTCGCAAGCCGAGCTTGCCGCCAGAACCGTCGGCGAAGCATTGTCTTCGGATAACAAATTTATTCAAAGCGTATTTATTGCACTGGGAAAATTGACACCTGCCGAATGGCAGCTTGTGGAAAAATTTGTAACAAGCGTGGAAGAAGAATTGAAAAAAGATTCCCATAACTAAAAATAGCCGCATTGCTGCGGCTATTTTTTTGCGGCTTCTGTGTGCGATCAGCACCCCAATACTCCAATGATAAACTGATAGATCATCTTTAACTTAGTCTCATCGTCGCATCGTCCAATCTTTTCAATGATTTTTTCTCTAATCGTCTCCATACTACCTTCCTCCCCATATGAATATGATAACTTCGTTTGAATCTGTTTAATATGCTTGAGATCCAGATCATTAATGATGTATTGACTTTATCATATTTTGGCAGTTATTGGTAGATATTCACATACGATTTCCGTGATTGCGGAAATTTATTTATATGGAGAATCATACAGATCTGACATCTTACATTGCATTCCCGCTGCTATCCTCTCTAACTGTAGCAGTGTCGGCGAATGCTTTTCATTCTCAATGTCATTCAAAGCCGTTTTACTTACCCCTGTGAGCGCAGATAATTGCATTAACGTCAAATGTTTCTGCCTGCGCAGTTCCCATAATAATATTTTCATAAATAGTATTATAGGCGAATTTCATTAACTTTATCCCTATTTTCTTAGTAATTTATCATTTACAATTCTGACGGCTATTGCTATACTTACATTGTCGAATGAGGAGTCATGAAAATTTATCTAGAATGTAACAAATGTTATTTACTTATCTATTAACTATAGTGACATATAATTTTGAATCGACTCTGACAGTTCACAGACGATCAAGAGATGAAGTTCTCTCGAATAACGCAACGATAACATCTAGCTTTTGAAAGGAGCACACTATGGAAAAAAAATGGTATCTACACACATGGATCATATGCGCAATGTTTGCATTTTGGTTCTTTATCATCCCTGCACTGATTGGAGCATTACTGCTATTTCTTAAATACAAAGAAGATCAACGTAATGCTGAAACCGTTGAGCAATTGCAATTTGATTTAACATCCGCACAAAGTCTTCTGACTCCAGAGATGCAAGATGCACATGAACTAGATAAGCGCATTAATAGATTAAAGCAACAAGAAAGCACCCTGCAGACCAATATTGATGATCTAAATGCACAAATCACACAACTTACCGACAAAAAGGCCAAAAAGATTGCAGCCTTGGATAAGGAAATTTCCAAAAGGAACGAAAAAATTATCGTGCTTGATGAAGAAATCCCTGTACAGGAATTTGGACTTTATAAGCCAACCTATGATTTTTGCAACTCTGAGGAGTATAACGAACGCCTCAAGCAAGTTCGAGATCAACAGAAGAGATTGATAAAAACCGGCAACGCTGCTTCCGGCAATATGGCATGGACCGTTAATGGTAATGCTACTAAAGGACGAAAAATGGTAAAAGATATGCAAAAGCTGTTACTCCGTGCTTTTAATAGCGAATGTGACGCTCTCGTCAGTAAAGTAAAATATAATAATTTTGATACTTATTTGTCTCGTATGCAAAAATCCCGCGAAGCAATATCCAAATTAGGGCAAATAATGAGCATCTCCATATCACGTGCTTACTATGATGCAAAAGTTGACGAGTTACATCTTGCTTTAGAATATCAGATCAAAAAGCAAGAAGAAAAAGAAGCTGCCAAAGAGGCACGTGCAGAGATGCGTGAAGCTGCAAGAGTGCAAAAGGAATTAGAGGAAAAGCGAAAACAGATAATAAAGGAACAATCACACTACAAAAATGCACTGGCATCACTGCTCAAACAAATTGAAGCGACAGACTCTCCTTCACAGGATATGTTGACAAAAAAGGAGACTATAGAAAACCATCTCAATAATATCAACACTTCCCTGCAGGATCTGGATTATCGTCAGATTAATCAGCGTGCAGGTTATGTATATGTCATTTCCAATATTGGTGCATTTGGCCCTGATATATATAAAATCGGTATGACACGGCGATTAGATCCACAAGAACGAGTTGATGAACTTGGTGATGCATCTGTCCCATTTAATTTTGATGTGCACGCAATGATTTTCTCTAAGGATGCTCCTGCACTAGAAGCCGCATTACACCGTGCATTTGATGATCGTAAATTGAATATGATTAACAAACGTCGTGAATTTTTCCATGTTACATTGGATGAAATCAAGGAAGTAGTTCGCCAAAACTATGATAAAACAGTTGAATTTGTGGATATTCCTGACGCTTCGCAATATCGTGAAAGCCTAAAAATTAAGGAAGCTATGTAAACACCATACGAGGGAGGGTAAGCATGAAAGCTATCTACGTAAGACAGTCACTTGATAAAAAGGATTCGTTATCCATCGATGCACAGATTGAGGATTGCATTAATTTGTGCAAAAGAAGTGGTTGGAACGATTATAAAGTGTATAAGGATAAGGGATGGTCGGCCAAAAATCTTGACCGTCCTGCCTTTAGACAACTCAACCAAGACGTGCAGAACGGTTTAATTGATGGTGTAATCTGCTATAAAATAGATCGTATAAGCCGTAGCATCCGTGACTTTGTTAATCTGATCGTGGACTACCAAGATCTTGGCGTACATTTTATATCTTTTGCCGACAATATCAATACTGCTGCCCCCGGCGGAATGATGATGGCCACTTTGTTTGTCTCCCTCGCACAGATGGAGCGAGAAGCAATCATTACTCGTGTTACAGATAACTACTATTATCGCTGCGAACTCGGATTTTGGGGCGGTGGTCCTGCACCATATGGCTTTCGCCTCGTCAAAACGACTGAAAACGGGCAGAAACACACTATTCTAGAGCCTGTACCAGAAGAGGCAGAGGTGATCCGCACTTTTTTTGCATGGTACCTCGATCCCGGCGCCACGGTCCGAAGCATCATGAATCGTGCTCATTTAGCCGGAATGCAAACTCGATCCGGGTCAGATTGGACTTCAAGGGTGCTGTCCGACATGCTTTCAAAACCGCTTTATGCACCAAACAGCATGGATATATACAATTTTTACGCTTCGCAAGGCGTGCGCGTGAAGATATCTCCCGAACAGTGCGATGGTAAGCAATCATTAAATATCTTCGGAATGCGCGACCGCAATAGTGCGCATCCTAAACGATCCCGCCCTGTTTCGGAAATGACTCTTGCCATAGCAAAACATAAGCCGATTGTGGATAGCGATACTTATCTTAAAGTGCAATATAAGAAGAAATCTCGTCTTGCCGTAACCCCTAGAGCCGGAACGTCACGTACTGCAGTTTTGTCCGGACTTGTCAGATGTGGGTATTGTGGTAGAGCGATGTCTCCATCCGGAGCCAAAAACGGCAGATATTTTACATGCTCCGGTCGCCGCAATTATGCTAAGGGCGTATGTCAAGGCAAAAGTGTTAAGATGGATTTTTTGGATGATTATGTGCTGAATGATCTCGCTGACTTTATATCGCAGCCCGATATTAAATCAATGTTTAAGGATGGTAAGGCACAACGCATCCCCTCCTCTGAACAAGCCAAAATTAACGAATATAAGCAACGCATAGCCACCATCGATATTGACATCCAAAAACTTCTGGATGCCTGTCTTACATCTGGTGATGTTGCTGTTAAATATCTGAACGAACGAATTGATCTATTAGACACAGAGAAACAAAATCTGCAAGCAGAAATTCTTGCTATCCAAAATAAAAGCAACCGAAAGCTAGAACTGGAAGGATTAGATATTAACTCTGCTCCCACTGCTCTTGCCGGCGGTGAATTTGATACCAAAAAATATCTATGCAACTTTTTTATTGAACAGATTATTTTTTATGATCGAGACAATGTGCAGATCCGATATAAAATGTGATATCGGCAATGTGCAGATCCGATATAAAGCCCCAGTTTTAGCCCATTGCAAAGGTGTTTGATTCTGCGTCATGTGTAGACAGTTTGGATTGGAAGGATTACGGCGTAGATTCTATTCTTCATACCGTTTTAGATCATAAGCATCTCGGAAACGGTTCCATCATTCTCTGTCATAACGGTGCTAAATATACTGCCGAGGCTTTGGAACAGTTGATCGATGGCCTACAGTCCAAAGGCTTTACTTTGGTTAAAATGTCGGATCTGATCTACAAAGATCACTATGATATCAATCCCGAAGGCCGCCAGCAGCACATCAAATAGCCAAAAAAAGTGTGGTAATTATATGGGTGGATTGCTATGTATGGCAGTCCACCTTTTTAATAATCTTCAGGAAACTAATCTGAATTTCAAGTAATGTAACAATTATTTATAGAAATTGTAACATAAATGCACTTGTTTACATTTCAAAAAAATGATATAAGTTATCTGTAACTTTAGTGTTACAGAAGTTCAACACAAACACATTGTAACATGAGGGGCATTGCTTTATGAGCGCACGCGGTCGATCAACGGATCACATGTATACTTACTGCGCGGCGCTCAGATTGGAGGCATCTCATATTAGAGATTGGAGGACACTTATGAAAAAACTAATCGCAATCACGTTAACAGCAGCACTTGCTCTAGCCGGATCCTTTACTGCATCTTTGACAAAGACAGCAGACGCTGCTGCATATACGACGAAAACAAATACACAATACACCGACACATATACAGACACCGCTGTAACAAAGTCTTTTGCGAAAAGCAAAACCAAAAAAGTTTCCAAAAAGACAAAGGCCAAACATATTATCGTTGCGAAATTAAATGGCACGACCTTAAAGTATCACAAGTCCACTATGAATACGAATCTTAAGGGCAACAGTGACTGGGAATGGGAAAATATAGTCGGTTATGGCAAAAAACAGTCGATCAAAGTTGCCAAAAATTGCAAATACTATATACTTGGAAACGATATACACACCGTCAAAAAGACCACAAAAAAGAAATTCCAGAAACGCCTATACAGTTATAAGCGTTATAAAGAAAATGGTGTTATTTGGTATTGGGGAACCGCTGCTAATATCACGATCAAAAACGGTAAAGTCATAAAAATGGTACAAGAATACCAGGCATAGTAGAACAATTTTCTAATAATATGCCACAAGAAAGAGCACTCTCTAAATATGATGGCGATGTTACGCTAACAATAGAAATTTTCCATTAAATACGGGAGTGTCCCAAAGTTTGTGTAAACCTTCAAACTGATGTAAGATAATATTACTCAGTTTGGAGGTTTTTTTATGGGAAGAAGAAAAGGAGACACACCACAAAAAGCAGCATTAAGACAATTAATGCAAGGATATTTAAAGGACAATGATATCAGTGTAAAAAATGGAACAGATGTTAATGCAATCATGCGTGATATGATGTCAGTGATCCTTGAAGGTGCTCTGGATGAAGAACTTAATGAGGAACTAGGCTATTCCAGATATGATTATCGTAATAAAGATACCAATAACAGTCGCAATGGTCATTCTGGGAAAACCATGCATACCAGTTATGGGGATATGGAAATCGCTGTTCCTCGTGATCGTAATGGCGAATATGAACCCAGATTAATCAAAAAATATCAGAATACTGTTACCCAGGACATGGAGGAAAAGATTCTCTCCATGTATGCAAAAGGCATGACGACCGGAGATATTGAATCTCACATGAAAGAACTCTACGACATTGATATATCAGACAGTACGATCAGCAGAATTACAGATAAGATCCTTCCGATCGTAAAAGAATGGCAGGAAAGACCTTTGGAAGAAGTCTATGCAGTTGTTTATATGGATGCAATCCACTATCATGTGCGAAGTGAAGGCCGAATTGTAAAACGTGCTGTTTATATCGCTCTTGGGGTCAACATGGATGGTAAAAAAGAAGTCCTTGGAATGTATGTGGGTGATAATGAAAGTGCTAAATTTTGGCTTTCTATCATCAATGGGCTGAAAAATCGTGGCGTTGAAGATATTCTGATCACATGTGTGGATGGACTGACAGGATTTCCACAGGCAATCGAAGCTGTATTTCCACAGACAGAGATACAACAGTGCATCATTCATCAGATACGAAATACCACAAGATATGTATCTTATAAAGACAATCGAAAAGTAATGGCTGACCTAAAGGCAGTCTATGCTGCACCAACGGAAGAGATCGCTTTAGAAAATCTTGAAGATTTCGGAGAAAAGTGGAACTCAAAATATCCAAAAATCTATAAATCATGGAGCGAACGCTGGGCAACACTGGCTACTTATTTTAAATATCCAGAACAGGTTAGAAAACTTATTTATACAACAAATGCCATCGAAGGATTCAATCGTCAGTTGCGAAAAGTGACAAAAAGCAAAACTGTATTTCCAACTGATGACAGCTTATTAAAAATGCTTTATTTGGCAACGATGGACATCACAAAAAAATGGACTGGTCGCAGAAGAGACTGGAGCCAGATCCGTGCACAATTAGATATATTTTTTGAAGAACGATTAGAAAAATATATGTATTAAAAATCTGTGTTTTTAGACAGGTTTATTTGACATGCCTAAAATCTTTTGTATAATGCAGATAAGGGCTATGAGTCAAAATTTGACTCATAACCCTCATAACTATTGATTAATCTTATATCAGTTTTTTGTGTTTACACAAAACTTGAAACAGTCTCTTTCTGTCCGATCGCTACATAAATACAAATAACATCCTGTCCTTTTTGATTTAAGATCGTATCAACTGCGATCGATGTTTTACCTGTCTGACGGTCACCGATGATCAGCTCACGCTGTCCACGTCCGATCGGGAACATAGAGTCGATCGCTAAGATACCTGTCTGTAATGGCTGGTCAACAGATTTTCTGTCGATAACTCCTGCTGCCTCATGTTCGATTGGTCTTCTCTCGTCAGTTTTAATCTCACCTTTTCCATCGATTGGTTCTCCGATCGCATTAACGACACG
>ERZ772818.1167-NODE-1167-length-23936-cov-23.354340_pt1 | contig 23936 bp, 18 predicted proteins | sample MGYA00580837_ERZ772818 | MGnify/ENA primary metagenome ERZ772818 (study PRJEB29015, sample SAMEA2737671) | human gut metagenome | biome: human gut; feature: human-associated habitat; material: faeces | place: China | collected 2012 ...
ACAAAATCTCCCACAAATTGTGACGCACATCTTGCAGAAAGCCTTTTTCAAACATACTTTAGTTCATAAAAAATACATAAAAAGTTCATAAAAAATATATAATAATATGGTACATATTAAATATCCGAGTCGAATATGTATAATGGTTATAGCGCGAAGGTTGCATCATGAACATGATGCGCAAAAGAGAATCCGGTGAGAGTCCGGAACGATGCCGTCACTGTGTAAGGGAACTGCTTCAGAGCCCACTGGGAAACCGGGAAGGGGGAGCAGTGTTGACCGAAGTCAGGAGAACTGCCTTGGCGTGGAATCTTAGGTCTGCGGTACACAGAACCTGTATTCTCATAACGATACATGAATATTTCCTGAATGTTTTTTGGAAGAAAAGTGTGTATATGAGAATGTGTGCAGTCGCAGAAAATGCGGCTGTTTTTATGCAATGGGAGATTGGTGATAGATTTCCCATGGGATTCTTTATACGTGATTCTATCCGGAAATACAAAAAAAAGAGGAAAAAGAAATGAAAAGAAAATCTTTATTAGCAATCCTTCTTGCAGCTTCTATGGCAGCAAGCATGACAGCAGCAACAGCAACTGTTGCATTTGCAGAGACAGAGGAAGCAGCAGAGGAGACAACAGACGATGCTGAGACAGCTGATGATGCTGAGGCAGCTGACGATGCTGAAGCAGCTGATGATGCTGAGACAACAGACGATGCAGAAGCAGCTGATGACACTGCAGATGCAGATAAGGAAGCGGCTGATAAAGTAGCAGCACTTATCGATGCTATTTATGTTCAGGAGAGAACAGATGATACAGATGAGCAGTGCAAGGAAGCTAAAGAAGCATGGGATGCCCTTACAGATGCTCAGAAAGAGCTTGTAGAGGGAGAAGAGGCAAGTCCAGAGTATTTCGGACGTGACACAGGTGATGCTTCCAAGGATGATCCGCGTAATCAGGACGAGATCGGTGAGAATGAGCTTCTTGTAGTAAGCTTTGGTACTTCCTTTAACGACAGCCGTGCAGAGGATATCAAAGGAATCGAGGATGCTCTTGCAGAAGCATTCCCGGATTGGTCTGTAAGAAGAGCATTTACCGCTCAGATCATTATCAACCATGTACAGGCAAGAGATGATGAGAAGATTGATAACATGCAGCAGGCACTTGACCGTGCAGTAGCAAACGGTGTTAAGAATCTTGTAGTTCAGCCTACACATCTTATGCATGGTGCTGAGTACGATGAGATGGTAGAAGCTATTGATGCTTACAAAGATAAATTTGAATCTGTAGCAATCGCTGAACCAATGCTTGGTGAGGTTGGCGATGACGCTACCGTTATCAACGATGACAAAGCTGCTGTTGCTCAGGCAATCACAGATGAAGCTGTAAAAGAAGCTGGATATGACAGCATGGAAGCAGCTGCAGAAGATGGAACCGCATTTGTATTCATGGGACATGGTACTTCCCATACAGCAAACGTTACATATGATCAGATGCAGACCCAGATGGAGAAACTTGAATTCACAAACGCATTCATCGGTACTGTAGAAGGTGAGCCAGAGGATACAGCTTGTGATGAAGTTATCAATAAAGTAAAAGATGCCGGATTCAAGAAAGTAATCCTTCGTCCGCTTATGGTTGTTGCTGGTGACCATGCAAACAATGATATGGCTGGTGATGATGATGACTCCTGGAAGAGCATGTTCGAGGCTTCTGGAGATTTCGATGAGATTGACTGCCAGATCGAAGGTCTTGGAAGAATTGACGCTGTTGAGCAGCTTTATGTAGCTCATACTCAGGCAGCTATTGATTCCATCGCGAAATAATTATCCTGGTATAAATTGTTATTGCAACAGAACAAAAGCAGCTGCTCCTACACTGTGGGGCAGCTGTTTGAGTAATAAAACAAATACGGCACACACAAGTGTACCGTAAATAAAGAAAAAGCAAGGAGAGTTATTATGAAACGTTCATTAGTCATTTTATTAACAGCTGTAAGTATTTCCGCTATGACAGTAGGAACTGCATTCCCGGCATTTGCAGAAGCCACAGAGGCTGAGGCAGAGGAAACCACAGATGGTGCAGAGAATGCCGCAGACAGCGAACTTGAAGACGGTGTTTATGGTGTAGAGTTTGACACAGACAGCAGTATGTTCCATGTAAATGAGGCTTGCAACGGAAGAGCTACCCTCACTGTAAAGGATGGTAAAATGACCGTTCATATTACTCTCGTTTCCAAGAATATTGAGAATGTTTTCCTTGGAACAGCAGAGGATGCACAGAAAGACGGTGCCGAACTGATTCAGCCTACTATTGATAAGGTAACTTACAGCGATGGCATGACAGAGGAGGTTTATGGATTCAATGTTCCAGTAGAGAAGCTTGATGAAGAATTTGACCTGGCAATCATTGGTAAAAAGGGCAAATGGTATGACCATAAGGTAAGCGTTACGGATGTGCAGGAGCAGACTGAGGAAGAAAAAAATGCAGTTGAGATCGGTGAGGAAGAGAAAAGCGAAGATGCTGATACAACTACAGATGCAGCTGCCGAGGAAGAGAATAAGGATTGATCAATAATCTGAAAGGGACATCACATGAGCGAAAACGGTTCATGCGATGTCCCTTTTTATATTTATTTTGTTTTGCCCTCACCGGCAAAATATTCTTTTGTCAGCTTCACAACTGTACCGGAAAGCAGGAACAAAGCAATCAGGTTGGGAATTGCCATAAGACCGTTAAATGTCTCGGCAATGCTCCACATCAGTCCAAGGTTGGCAGTTGCGCCAAGGATGGCAACCAGGGAATAAATAACCATAAATGGTTTGATCACTTTTTCAGAGAACAGGAACTCGATGCAGCGGGCACCGTAAAGTCCCCATCCGACTGCTGTGGAAAAAGCGAAGCAGCACATGGCAATTGCTGTAAAAATGGATACCCAGCTTCCATATGTAGAAGTAAATCCAAGGATCGTAAGCTCTGCACCGGCTGCTTTTCCATAATCAACAGCAACGCCGCTGCAAAGGATAACCAGTGCAGTCAGTGTACAGATCACGATGGTATCTGTAAAGACTTCAAAAATACCGAACATACCCTGTTTTACAGGCTTTTTGGTATCTGCACACGCATGGGCAATGGATCCGGTACCAAGACCGGCCTCATTAGAGAAGATACCACGGGAAACACCTTTTTTTAAACTGGTGAACATACTTAAAACAATGCCGCCTGTTACAGCTCTGGGCTGAAATGCCCCTCTGAAAATAGAAGCGAATACAGCTGGTACATTCTGAATGTTCAGAAGGATAACTCCCAGTCCGAGAAGGATGTAAAGCAGAGCCATAAATGGAACAAGCTTTTCGGTAACATGGCCAATTCGTTTGATTCCTCCAAGAAGGATCATGGCGATCAGAATGGCAATTATGATTCCGATGATCAGGTTGGAAGTGGAAACGGCGCTTTCGCTGATCACGTTATAATTCAGCAATGCAGAATTGATCGCAGTGGTGATAGTGTTGACCTGTGTGGCGTTGCCGGTACCAAATACAGTGAGCACGCCGAATGCTGCGAACAGATAAGCCAGCCAATGCCATTTTTTGCTAAGCCCGTTCTTGATGTAATACATGGGACCGCCTACCAGTTCGCCGTTGGCATTGATCTCACGGTAGTGTACCGCCAGGGTGACCTCAGCATATTTGGTACACATGCCAAACAGTGCAGAAACCCACATCCAGAATATGGCTCCGGGACCGCCGATCGCGATAGCGCCTGCTACACCGGCAATATTGCCAGTACCAACCGTGGCTGCAAGTGCTGTACACACTGCCTGGAAAGGCGTGATAGCACCGTCAGATGCGTCGCGTTTGCGGAAAATACGTCCAAGGGTTGTTTTGATTGCGTAGGGGAATTTGCGGATCTGAAGAAAATTGGTGCGGATACTAAGATAAAGACCAACTCCGAAAATACAGACCATTGCAGGAACGCCCCAGATAAAATTATTTACAGCGGTGTTGATGGTTTCGATTATTTGCAGCATAAAATACCTCTCTGGAAGTTTTTTTTTGATGTATGCGAACGGAACTTCTTCCATGTCACACACATTATTAAACTGGTGCAGCCAGAGCCTGTTTGAAAAATCATTCTTGCAATCTGCACGCCCGCTTTGTGGGAAATTTTGCCCGAATTCAGTTGCTGTAGCCTGCTACGGCGCCCTCATCCGAGCAAAAACTCCCACAAATTGTGACGCACATCTTGCAAAAAGCTTTTTTCAGATATGCTCTGGAGCTTCATTTATGTGAAGACATGACAACTACTGCACCATATTTAGCGGATAAAATTTGTCTTGATCTTATCTTCCGCCTGAGGAACTGCAATACCTGCCGCTTTCCCCGCTTCCAGGGATTTCAGAAGCCATGCCATATTGTTTCCAAGTGAGCGCATGATCTGAAGTCCTTCTTCATCCTGCGCAACTTCTGCAGGAGTATTTCCGTGAACCATGTTCCAGTAGTTAGCAGATACAACAGGCATTTCATGATAGCTGAAATATTTCTGAAGAACGTCTAAAGTAGCTGTGGTGCCGGCTCTTCTTGCAGAAGCAACTGCTGCAGCTGGTTTGTGGAGCATGTCTTTGCCTGCCATGGAGCAAAGCTTATCCATAAATTCAATGATCTGTCCGGATGGGGAAGCCCAGTATACCGGAGAACCAACTATAAGCGCATCTGCTTCTTTTAATTTCGCCGCGGCGGCTTTTACATTATCTGTATCCGGATTTCCAGCTTGGAAAATCTCAGTATCAATTCCATTATGATTCAGTGTTTTTGCCACTTCACTAAGTGCGGTGAACGTACAGCCTTCCTTGCGCGGGCTGCCATTTAAGAGTAAAACCTTCATGTTTTTCATCCTTTCTGAAGTAAGTTATATCAGACTGCGATAGCCGCAATCTGCATGCATCATCTCTCTAAAGCGGTAATGTATCTTCTTATTATACGATAGAAATAGTTGGATTTCAAGAGAATGGTTTTATTTTAAAAACACAATATGTTCACAATTTAAGATTATAATAAAAAATATTTGAACTATTCAGCAAATATTATTCCGCAAGGTATTTTATGTGAATCTGACTCACATAAAAATCGAAATCTTCGGCGCCCCACTTTGCGGTATATTTTGCCTGAATTGGTGAATGGTTATAAACATTTATTATGCGACAGAAAGGAAGTAGTAAGTGCTTCAGATCAAAGACATACACAAAGAATACAGAACAGGAAATTTGGTACAGCGTGCCCTGGACGGAGTGAGCCTTAGTCTTCGGGACAATGAATTTGTGGCAATTCTTGGTCCCAGCGGTTCGGGAAAAACCACTCTTCTGAATATTATTGGTGGTCTTGACCGGTACGATAGAGGTGATCTGATCATCAATGGGATTTCTACGAAAAAATATAAAGACAGGGACTGGGACTCTTATCGAAATCATACCATAGGATTTGTGTTTCAGAGTTATAATCTGATCCCACACCAGACAGTTCTTGCAAACGTGGAGCTTGCCCTTACCATTTCCGGTGTATCAAAAAGTGAGCGGAGACGCCGTGCAAAAGAAGCTCTGGAAAAAGTAGGCCTTGGTGCCCAGATCCACAAAAAGCCAAGTCAGATGTCAGGCGGTCAGATGCAGCGAGTGGCAATTGCCAGAGCACTTGTAAATGACCCGGAAATTCTTTTGGCGGATGAGCCAACAGGAGCCCTGGATTCAGATACCAGTGTACAGGTTATGGATCTTTTGCAAGGGGTCGCAAAGGAACGATTGGTAGTAATGGTCACCCATAATCCGGAGCTTGCCCAGCTTTATGCCACCAGAATCGTGACGGTAAAAGATGGGCGGATCCTTTCTGATACAGATCCGTTTGTGATAGACAGCGAGAGCATGGCACCTCCTGTTCACAAGAATATGGGAAAATCCTCCATGTCCTTTTTTACTGCACTTTCCCTTAGCTTTCAGAATCTGAAAACCAAGAAGGCCAGGACTTTACTGACTTCCTTTGCCGGATCCATCGGTATTATCGGGATTGCGCTGATTCTTTCCATATCAAATGGTGTAGACAAATACATTACAAATATGGAAGAAGAAACACTTTCAGAATATCCGTTGCAGATACAAAGCACAGGAGTGGATCTTACCTCTATGATGATGGGAGCAGCCACAGCGCAGAGTGGGAAAAAGGATGGGGAAGTAGGAGTTGCCCAGATGGTGACTAATATGTTCTCCAAAATGAATTCCAATGATCTGGAGTCTCTGAAGGTTTACCTGGACAGTAATGAAAGCAGCATTTCCCAGTATGCAAATTCGGTGGAGTATACGTATTCTGTTTCTCCCCAGATTTTTCTGGAAAATGAAAAAAATATCCGACAGGTAAATCCGGACAAATCTTTTTCGGCTATGGGTTTGGGCTCTGGTTCCTCCAACAGCATTATGTCTTCTACCATGAGCACTGATGTTTTTCATGAAATGCCGGAAGATGCTGATCTTTATAAGGATCAATATGACGTGAAAGCGGGAAGATGGCCTGAAAATTATAAAGAATGTGTACTGGTGCTTACTTCACAGGGCGATATCAGTGATTTTCTCCAATACACTCTTGGGCTTCGGGACGGTAAGGAACTGGATGATATGGTTCAGAAATTTATGGCAGAAGAGGCAGTGGAAACGCCAGAAAACGAGGGTCCATACACCTATGATGAAATCCTGGGGAAGAAATTTAAGCTGGTAAACAGTACCGATTATTATGAATATGATGAAGAATATAAGGTCTGGAAGGATAAATCAGACAACAGCTCTTATATGAAAAAACTGGTGAAAAACGGAGAAAATCTGACAATTGTGGGAATTGTCCAGCCTGTGGAAGGTGCCACTGCTTCCATGCTCACTGCAGGAATCTGTTATACCCCGGAGCTTACCAAACATGTGATCGAGAAGGCTGCTTCCAGTGAAATTGTGAAGCAGCAGCTGGCGGATGAAAAGATAAATGTTTTTACCGGAGAGGAATTTGGAAAAGAAGACAATGAGAACAGTAAGTTTGACATGGAATCCCTTTTTTCCATTAACGCGGATGCCCTGCAGGAGGCCTTTCAGGTAGATCTCAGTGGATTTAATATGGACCTGTCCAGTCTTTCGGGGCTGTCCTCCGGATTGAATGTGGAAATGCCGGATATGCCTGACATGTCAGCTCTGGCTGGAAATATAAATCTGGATGAGAGCAGTATGCCGGATCTTTCCAAGCTTATCAAGCTGGATGACCTTGATCTGGATCTTTCCCATATGATTGATCCGGAAGAAATTCTGAAAAATCTTCCGGCAGACCAGGTTCCGGATATGAGTCAGGCGCTGAAGTCAGTGAAGTTTGATTTTACAGAAGAGAAGGTAACTGCTTTGCTGAAAGAGGTTCTTACTGGTTATCAGGAAAGCATTAAAGATAAACCGGAAGCAGATATGGATAAAATGCAGGCAGCATTGAAGCAGTATCTGACATCAAAAGAGATGAACGAACGTCTGTGCAAGGATCTGCAGGAGCTGGTGAAAAATAACGTGAACGTGGATATGTCTTCGGAAAAACTGATCGCAGTGGCTGTGGGGCTGATGAACCAGTATCAGGAGTATGCCAAGGCAAATGGTATCACCCAGACAGATGTGGCTAGCATTCTTGCCTTTTTAAGTCAGGGGGAAATCCAGCAGCAGATCAAAGAGGAAGCAGAGAATCTGGTTAAAAACAGCGTGACAGTGAATATTACCACAAAACAGATACGGGATCTTCTTATGCAGGACGTTGTAGCTGCTTATCCGGAGTATGCCAGGAATAATTCCCTTCCGGACCCGGCTAATCTGGGAACCTATTTTCTGGAATATATGCAGACAGAGGATGGGCAGAATCGTCTCATGAATGGACTTATGACTCTTGTGGATACCAGCGAGGTGCAGACGCAGTTTTCCCAGGCAATGGAAACTTACATGAAATCCATGATGACTTCTTTCACAGATGCGATCGCAAAGGGGATTGAGTCAAAATTCACAGAGATAATGGAACAGGTGGAAAAACAGCTTACGAAGGGAATCCAGACTGCTATGGAGCAGATGATTGGAAATATCAGCTCCGGTATGCAGGAGGCAATGCAGTCTGTGATGGCCAGCGTGTCATCCAGTATTACTTCTGCAATGAGCCAGGCTATGAGCGGACTTGGCGGATTGGGAAGCGGCATGGGAAATATGGAAGATGCGCTTTCCATTAATCCGGAGGCTTTTGCAAAAGCAATTCAGATGAACATGAATGAGGACGACCTCTCAGAGCTCATGATGTCCCTGCTGTCATCTGAAAATTCTTCTTATGACGGAAATCTGAAAAAGCTTGGATATGCAGATCTAAATGTTCCTGGCGGAATTAATATCTATCCAAAGGATTTTGAAAGTAAATCAGAAATTGTAGGTATTCTGGATCAGTATAACGCGGATATGGAAGCGGCAGGAGAGGATGAGAAGGTGATCACTTATACGGATCTTGTGGGAACGCTGATGTCGTCAGTTACGAATATTGTAAATATTATCAGTTATGTTCTGGTGGCTTTTGTAGCGATTTCCCTTGTGGTTTCTTCCATTATGATCGGTGTTATCACGTATATCAGTGTTCTGGAGAGGAAAAAAGAAATTGGTATTCTAAGAGCGATTGGTGCTTCCAGGCACAACGTGTCACAGGTGTTCAATGCGGAGACGTTTATTATCGGATTTTGCGCAGGTGCTATGGGGATTGGAATTACATTGCTTCTTCTCATTCCTGCGAACAGCATTATCCGGTCACTGGCTGACGGAGTGAATGTGAAGGCGGCTCTTCCTCCTGTGGCAGCAGTAGTTCTGATTGGACTGAGCGTGGTTCTGACTCTTCTTGGCGGACTGATCCCATCAAGAAAAGCTGCTAAAAGTGATCCGGTGACAGCGCTTCGAACTGATTAAAATAACAGAATTTGATGACTGATTTTGACCATCATTATAAAATACAGAAAAATGCAGGGTTCAGGTTGGGGCACAGCCTGATATCTGCATTTTTTTTGTGATTTATGGATATTACTATTCGTACAGCCAATAGTAAATAACCGCCATATTGATCTGTCTGATCTGTCATATACTGCGCCAATGTGGCAGATACTTAATTTTCACTGTACTGGAGCGCGTCTGAAAAATCATTCCCGCAATCTGTACGCCCCACTTTGCGGTATGTTTCGCCCGAATTCGGTTTCCGTAGCCTGCTACGACGCCCTCATCCGGACAAAATCTCCCACAAATTGTGACGTACATCTTGCAGAAAGCTTTTTTGAACATGCTCTGGCACATCGTTGCATATAAAAAATCAAAAACAGTCAAAATAATTCATAGTTGTGCAATTGTAATAAATCATAAGTGAAAATCTTGTGAAAAAGATTGATTGACTTTGACTGTATATGAAAGTATAATAAGCACAACAAATCAAAAACAAGCAAAAATAAGCAGGAGGCAGAAATGATTTACACTGTGACTTTTAATCCGTCACTGGATTACATCGTGTCGGTAGAGAACTTCCAGCTTGGTCTTACCAATCGAACCAGTTCGGAGATGCTTTTGCCGGGAGGCAAGGGAATTAATGTTTCTACAGTTCTTATGAATCTGGGAATTGAGAGTACAGCCCTTGGATTTACAGCCGGATTTACCGGAGATGAGATTATCAGACGTCTTGAGGAGATGGGTGTGAGGAATGGTTTCATCCAGGTAGGGGAAGGCTTTTCCAGAATCAATCTGAAGCTGAAGAGTATAGACGGTACAGAAATCAATGGACAGGGACCGAAGATCGGAACTGATAAGGTGGATCTGCTGATGAAGCAGTTAGGAGAGCTTGGACAAGGCGATGTACTTTTCCTTTCCGGAAGCATTCCATCATCCATGCCGGATGATGCCTACCAGAAGATCATGGCTATGCTGGACGGCAGAGGCGTAAGAATCGCAGTGGACGCGACGAGAGATCTTCTGATGAAGGTTCTCCCCTATCATCCATTTCTTATTAAGCCAAATAACCATGAACTTGGTGAGATCTTCGGCGTAGAACTGAAAGACCGCCAGTCCGTGATCCCATATGGTAAGAAACTCCAGGAGATGGGAGCTGTGAATGTACTGATTTCCATGGCAGGAGAGGGCGCGGTCCTTATTGCTGAGAATGGAGACGTTTATGAGGAGCCTGCACCGAAAGGCAAGCTGATTAATGGTGTTGGAGCCGGAGACTCCATGGTTGCCGGATTTATGGCAGGATATATGGAGAAGCAGGATTATGAATATGCGTTCCACATGGGAATCGCAGCTGGAAGTGCCAGTGCGTTTTCTGAGAATCTTGCTACCAGAGAAGAGATTGAAGCTGTATATCAGCAGATCACAGGAAAGGATCAGGAGGAAAGGAAGAAATGAGGATCACAGATTTACTGGACGTAAGAAGTATTTCGTTAAATGCTGCCCCAGCAGATAAGTCTCAGACTCTGGATGCAGCGGTTTCCCTTATGACCAGAAGTGACAAGATTAATGATGAGGAAGCGTACCGTAAGCAGGTCTATGCCAGAGAGGAAGAAAGTACTACAGGAATCGGGGAGGGAATCGCCATTCCTCATGGTAAATGTGATGCAGTAGAGAAACCAGGACTTGCCGCTATGGTGATCCCGGGAGGGGTTGACTTTGACTCTCTTGACGGAGAGCCGGTTACCTTGCTGTTTCTTATTGCTGCGCCAAATACAGAGGATAATGTTCATCTGGATGTGCTCAGCAAGCTTTCCATGATGCTGATGGATGAGGACTTTACCAAGAGCCTTCGTGCAGCGAAGACACCAGAGGAATTTCTTGCGATCATTGATCAGGCAGATGAGGAGAAGAAGAGCGTAGATGAGCGTCTGGCCGATATGGGAGAGGCTGAAGCGGATCAGTTTAAGATTCTGGCTGTTACTTCCTGCCCTACAGGAATTGCCCACACCTACATGGCAGCAGAAGGAATTGAGAAGGCTGCCAAGGCGAAGAACTGTTTTGTGAAAATTGAGACAAGAGGCTCTGGCGGAGCCAAGAATGTGCTTACAGAGCAGGAGATTCAGGATGCAGACTGCATTATCGTTGCGGCCGATGCCCAGGTTCCCATGGATCGTTTCGATGGCAAGAAAGTGATTCAGCGTCAGGTTTCTGATGGAATCAATAAGGCTGATGAGCTTGTAGAGCTTGCCATGTCTGGAAACGTACCGGTTTATCACAGCGGAAATGCATCAGCCTCATCACAGAGTCAGAATAAGGCCGGCGGCAGTGTGGGACACAAGATTTACACCCAGCTGATGAATGGTGTTTCCCATATGCTTCCGTTTGTAGTTGGCGGTGGTATTCTGATCGCCATTGCCTTTTTGATCGATGGTCTTATGGTAGATATGAATGCCCTGGATGTAGCCGAGCGCTCTAATTTTGGGTCTATTACTCCGGCGGCAGCTATGTTCAAACAAATCGGTGATGTGGCATTTGGTTTTATGCTTCCGGTTCTGGCGGGATTTATTGCCATGGCAATCGGTGACAGACCGGCACTTGCACTTGGCTTTGTGGGTGGAATGATGGCACACAGCGGAACTTCAGGTTTTCTTGGTGCTCTGGTAGCTGGTTTTGCAGCAGGATATATTATTCTGGGAATTCGTAAGGTATGTGAGAAGCTTCCGGAAGCCCTTGAGAAGATTGCGCCGGTTCTGATTTATCCGGTTGTTGGTATTCTGATCATGGGACTTCTGATGCTGTTTGTTGTAGAGCCCATCATGGGGGGGATCAATACAGCACTGAATAACGGACTTACCTCCATGGGAAGCTCCAGTAAGATCATTCTTGGACTGATCCTTGGCGGAATGATGGCAATCGATATGGGTGGCCCGTTTAACAAGGCAGCATATGTATTTGGTACTGCAGCGATTGCAGCTGGTAACTATGATATTATGGCAGCCGTTATGGTTGGTGGTATGGTTCCGCCATGCGCCATCGCACTTGCTACACTTCTTTTTAAAGACAGATTTACGAAAGAAGAAAGGGAGTCTGGTCCTACCAACTTTATTATGGGACTTGCCTTTATCACAGAGGGAGCCATTCCTTTTGCAGCAGCCGACCCGCTTCATGTGCTTCCGGCATGTATTGTGGGATCTGGTCTTGCAGGTGCAATGTCCATGGCATTTGGCTGTACCCTGATGGCACCTCACGGTGGAATCTTCGTAGTTCCGGTTATGGGAAATGCAGTGCAGTATGTGAGTGCACTGGTAGTGGGAACTGTTGTTTCCGCAGTGCTCCTGGGAGTTCTGAAAAAGAAAAATGCCTGACAATGGATGTTCAAACAGGCTCTAATATTGGCTGCGGAATGAATGGTAACTCATGTCTGGAAAAGATATGCAGGTATAATCGTGTTATTGTGAAGGTCATGAACAGTAACATAATCGTGAATAGTGATTGACACAGAATGTGAAATCAGATATAAAGAAATCAAATAATAAGAAAATCAATAGAGACCAAAGATAAAAAGAAAAATGGAGGAATGAATCATGAGAGAATTTAAATATGTTGTAACAGACCCGGAAGGAATCCACGCACGTCCAGCAGGAGAGCTTGTAAAAGCAGTAAAGGCTTTTTCTTCTGATATCAAGATCGCAAAGGGCGGTCACGGAGCGTCTGTTGCAGATCAATCCGGCACTGGCGGGGGAGGCAAGGAAGGTGCTGGATCAGAATAAGTCGGAAAGGCATATCCGTGGTGGACTTGCTACGAAAGAGAAGTATCTTCATCAACATATGCTAAGACAGCATTAAGCGGTGTTAAGATACTGTTAAAAATATCAGATTTGTGCATACAAAGGGATTTTGAAAGCTAACATTTTGGCGTATTTGTCTCTTTTTTTTCGTCTCCGATTGTGTTAACATTTAGCACAGCAAAGGAGGTATGACATTATGAGTCAGAGAACAATCATATTTTCGAGCCCTGAAGACGTTCTGAATTTTGTTAGAACAGTTGAAAAGTACCCTTACGATATGGATCTGGAAAGCGGACGCGCCGTTGTAGATGCAAAGTCACTTTTAGGTCTGATGAATCTGGGACTCAACAAAGAAATTGAGTTAAAAGTTTACGATGAAAACTGCCAGGATCTGTTTGATGAAATTTCAGAGTACTTTGCAGCGTAAGCAGTCATCAGGATATTTATGAATGAAGATCTAATTATAGAAGATCAAAAGAAAATTAATCTTGTGGGGAAAAACTTCTCGTCGTATAATAGGTGCGGTGAGGAGTTTTTTGAATTATGAAAAAATGTAATATTGACCGGAGTCATTATCTGTTTGATAATCAGGCTCTGGTATCTTTAATTGTACCATTAATTATTGAGCAGCTTTTAACGGTGCTGGTTGGAATGGCAGATTCCATTATGGTTGCAAATGTTGGTGAAGCAGCGGTGTCTGGAGTTTCGTTGGTAGACCAGATTATGGTACTTCTGATTAATATATTTGCAGCGCTGGCAACAGGAGGTGCTGTTGTTGCAGGACAGTACCTTGGACAGAAAAATAAAGAACAGGCATGTAAGTCTACGACGCAGCTCATGTGGTCTATGGGATTTATTTCCCTTGTCATTACAGCATTTGTATATGCGTGCAAATATTGGATTTTGCATGGGGTGTTCGGACAGATTGAGGCAGACGTTATGCATCATGCAGATGTTTATCTTCTGATCGTGACAGCATCTATTCCATTTATCGCATTGTACAATGGTGGGGCAGCAGTATTTCGGGCAATGGGAAATTCAGAAGTGTCCATGAAGGTGTCATTGCTTATGAATGCAATCAATGTAAGTGGAAATGCAATCTTAATTTACGGGTTTCATTGCGGAACAGAAGGGGTTGCGATTCCAACGCTAGTGTCCAGATTTGTAGCAGCATTTATCATAATAAAACTATTATTAAAGGATAACTGGTCGTTACATCTGGAACGAACATTTCGTTTCAATCCGGATTGGAGCATGATCAGGAAAATATTGAGCGTGGGAATTCCTAATGGACTGGAAAATAGTATGTTCCAGCTTGGGAAAGTTCTGGTGCTGAGCCTGGTATCCACATTCGGAACCTATGCGATTGCAGCAAATGCAGTTAGCAATGTCATTACGTTATTTTCCATTTTGCCGGGACAGGCAATCTGTTTGGCAGTAACTACTGTAATTGCGAGGTGTGTTGGGGCAGGAGATTATGAACAGGCAAAATATTACAATAAAAAACTAATTTTGCTTACGCACATAGGAATGGCAATCACAATTTTTATTGTATTTATCACATTGCCATTTATTTTAAAAGTGTACAATCTTTCAGAAGCTGCATCTGAGGCTACGAGACACATTATCTGGTTCCATGGCTTTTGTGCAATATTGATTTGGGCTGAATCATTTACATTGCCGGCAACATTCAGAGCTTGCGGTGATGCAAAGGCATGTATGATTATTTCTACAGTATCTATGTGGATTTTTCGAGTAGGAGCCAGTTATATTCTCGGGAAAAATCTTGGGCTTGGAGTTTTTGGAGTCTGGGTGGCTATGATTATCGATTGGGCATTCCGTTCACTATTATTTGGAATCCGTTATTTTAGCGGAAAGTGGAAAAAGCATGCACTTGTAAGTTAGATATTGCTATATGCCATTCAGGTAAGAAAAAATCCGGTAGAAGCAGAGTTATTATTTATAAAATGTGAAAAAATTTTAGAGAATTTAAAAGAGAATTTCAGAAAAATGTGGAAATACATAGAGAATGCTAGAAAGTTGCTTGTCAAGGTGACAGACGTACATTATAATAAAATTAGCGTATTTAATTTAGGAGGAAAATCTTGTGAAGAGAGAATTAGTAATTGTCATTGATTTTGGCGGACAGTACAATCAGTTAGTTGCAAGACGTGTCAGAGAATGCAATGTGTACTGCGAAATCTATTCTTATAAGACAGATCTTGAGAAGATAAAAGAAATGAATCCTAAGGGAATCATTTTAACTGGCGGACCGAACAGTTGCTATGAAGAAGGAGCACCGACCTGTTCAAAAGAATTATTCGAGATGGGAATTCCGGTACTTGGACTTTGCTATGGTGCACAGCTCATGATGCACGTGCTTGGTGGAAAAGTCGAGAAGGCAGAGGTCAGCGAATATGGTAAAACAGAGGTTCTGATTGATAAGACAGAATCTAAGTTGTTCAAAGATGTATCCGAGAAGACTATTTGCTGGATGAGCCATACGGATTATATTTCTCAGATAGCACCGGGATTTGAAATTTCTGCACACACAGCAGACTGCCCGGTAGCAACAGCAGAGAATGCAGATAAGAATCTGTATGCGATTCAGTTCCACCCGGAGGTACTTCATACAGCAGAAGGAACAAAGATGCTTTCAAACTTCGTTCTTGGTGTCTGTGGATGCGCCGGAGACTGGAAGATGGATGCATTCGTAGAGAATACGATTAAAGAAATCCGTGAGAAAGTCGGGGATGGAAAAGTGCTTTTGGCATTATCCGGAGGAGTCGATTCTTCTGTTGCAGCAGGTCTGTTATCCAGAGCAATCGGAAAGCAGTTGACATGCGTATTTGTAGATCATGGCCTTCTGCGTAAAGATGAAGGGGATGAAGTTGAAGGAGTATTCGGACCGAATGGTCAGTTTGATCTGAACTTTATCCGTGTCAATGCACAGCAGAGATATTATGATAAACTGGCAGGAGTTACAGAGCCTGAAGCAAAACGTAAGATTATCGGTGAAGAATTTATCCGTATCTTTGAGGAAGAAGCAAAGAAAATCGGTGCAGTAGATTTCCTGGCACAGGGAACGATATATCCGGCCGTTGTAGAGAGTGGACTTGGCGGAGAATCCGCAGTTATTAAATCTCATCATAACGTAGGAGGGCTTCCGGACTACGTTGATTTCAAAGAAATTATTGAGCCGCTCCGCGACCTGTTTAAGGACGAGGTAAGAAAAGCTGGGCTTGAACTTGGAATTCCAGAAAACCTGGTATTTCGTCAGCCATTCCCAGGACCGGGACTTGGAATCCGAATTATCGGAGAAGTAACAGCTGAGAAAGTAAGAATTGTTCAGGACGCTGATGCAATCTACAGAGAAGAGATTGCAAAAGCTGGACTTGATCGTGATATTAACCAGTACTTTGCAGCACTTACAAATATGCGAAGCGTAGGAGTTATGGGAGATTTCAGAACATATGATTATGCAGTAGCCCTCAGAGCTGTAAAGACAATCGATTTCATGACAGCCGAGGCAGCCGAGATTCCTTATGAAGTGTTGAATAAAGTGATGAATCGAATTATAAACGAGGTGAAAGGAGTCAACAGAGTATTCTATGATCTGACGAGTAAGCCACCTGGAACGATCGAGTTTGAATAAATCGAGTTGCTTAAAAAAGCCAGTGTTTATGCGGGTTTCAGCGATTTCGATTAGTCTTTTGATAACAAATTGATAACAGTCATAGCAAGTGCCATTATTCTTGTTATCCAGTGGTTTATGGGTAACGGAACAATTAACAGGTGGCTTGCAGACTAAAGTTCGGAGCTTGGCTCTGAACAAATTCCATATTATAAACTAAGCCCTTAGCTGTGGTTAATAACCATAGTTAAGGGCTTTTTTGTCGTTGCCAAAGCATCTGTAGGGAGCTGCCAGTGGCAGGTCCTGTAGGTGCTTATTTATCTTTCAAGTGGTCTTTGAATGCTTCCACGAGAGCGTCACTTAATTCCTGTGATGGAACTTTTGCCCAACGCTGTGTGGTGTCGAACTCTGGATAATGGTAACGCCAGTTATCGTATTCTTCTCTGTTGATTTCTTCGGAAGATAGCTTGTCTGCCTGTTCTTTCCAAGCATACAGCATTTTGAGGAGTTCATATGCTTCTCTGCCTTTGTCCTTGTTGACCTTTAAGCATACCTCTCCGTCTGCTTCACTGACAGTAAGACCGTAAATATCTTCAAGGGTAAACAGAGTGTGCATAAGACCGATATAGCTGTCTATGTCAGGAACATCAAGAGCCTGTGGAGAAACATCAAGCACCTGTGCCAATGCATTTGTAAGGTCTGCTTTCGGTTTGCGTGTACCAGTTTCGTACTGTGCCAAACGCACATCAGCACTCTTTTCTGGAAAACCGATTGCTGTACCGAGATACTTTTGTGTCATACCACGCATTAGTCTGAAAAAATGTATTCTTTCGCTGATAGCCATAATGATACGCTCCTTTTATATTTAGTGAAATAAGTATAGCAGAAATGTTTAGTGGAAGTCAAGAAAAACCGAAACAAAAATGTTTAATATTTTCTTTGCAACCACTTGACAATAGCAAATATGTTTAGTAAAATAAATTACGAATTAAACAAATATGCTTAATGCGACAACTGAATGACCGTCCGAAAAGCCAAACCGCCAAGACCTCGTCGGAGCAAGTTCCGTATCGTTCGCTTGTGTGCAAGCACAAAAGCTCATTCGCTGCACTGCTCCTCCTCTTCCCCAAAAGTCTCCGACTTTTCGGGAACCCCTATACGAGCGAGCGCCTGATGTACTGCGGTGCATTGGGACAGCACAGCGCCTGCCGACAAGCAGGAGTGCCTGTTGGAACTTTAACACGGAGAAAGCGGCAAGCAAAAAATTATTTTAAGAAAGGAAGAAAAAGGATATGGAAAACAGATTTATCCGAGCCGAAGATGTGGCTCAGGAACTAAACGTATCAAAACCTTATGCATATAAACTCATCAGACAATTAAATGAGGAATTGAAAGCAAAGGGCTTTATTACGATTGCAGGGCGTGTAAATCGCCAGTATTTTTACGAAAGGCTCTACGGAGCAGGAAAGGGGGAAATGTAAATGCCGGTATTTAAGAATGAAGATAACGGTACTTGGTATGTGATGGCAAGGTATGTGAACTGGAAAGGGGAACGCAAGCAGAAATGCAAGCGTGGCTTTGCTACCAAACGAGAAGCACAGGAATGGGAAAGAATGTTCAAATTGCAGACTTCTTCAGACCTTGATATGAGTTTTGAAGCCTTTACGGAGCTTTATATCAATGATGTGAAGAACCGTTTGAAGGAAAACACGTGGCTTACCAAAGAGCATATCATACGCACAAAGATACTTCCGTATTTCGGGAAACTGAAAATCAGCGAGATTTCCACAAAGGAGATTATTACTTGGCAGAATGAAATGCTTGCCTATCGTGATGAGAAGAAAAAGCCTTATTCACAGACGTATCTGAAAACGCTGCACAATCAGTTGTCCGCCATTTTCAATCACGCTGTCCGCTACTATGAACTGCGTTCCAATCCTGCGGCAAAGGTGGGAAATATGGGACGTGAGGAACACAAGGAAATGCTGTTCTGGACAAAGGAAGAATACAAGAAATTCTCTTTTGAGATGATGGACAAGCCTGTTTCCTTTTATGCGTTTGAAATGCTTTACTGGTGCGGTATCCGAGAGGGCGAGCTGTTAGCTTTGACTCCGGCAGATTTCAACTTTGATAAGGAAACAGTCACAATCAATAAATCCTATCAGCGTTTGAAAGGGCAGGATGTGATTACTTCTCCGAAAACGAAAAAGAGCAACCGCACGATTAAAATGCCGAAGTTTCTGTGTGAGGAAATGAAAGAATATCTCGGTATGCTTTACGGATTGAAGAAGAAAGACCGTATCTTTACGGTGACGAAAAGCTATCTTCATCACGAGATGGACAGAGGGGCAAAGGCGGCAGGCGTGAAGCGTATCCGCATTCACGATCTCCGTCACAGCCACATTTCACTCTTGATTGATATGGGCTTTTCTGCGGTGGCGATTGCTGACCGAGTTGGTCACGAAAGTATTGATATTACTTATCAGTACGCACACCTCTTTCCGTCAAAGCAGATTGAGATGGCAGAAAAATTAGATGATTTAGGGAAAGGAGATTTTGAAAATGTCAGCTAAGAACAGAGATAACAAAAATCGTTGGAGGAATATCACAGTAGGGTTTCGAGTATCGCCCGAAGAAAACGAACTCATTAACAGAGCTGTAGCTCTATCAGGATTGCCAAAACAGGAGTATTGTTACCGCCGTTGCTTAAATCAGGATGTGGTGGTACAGGGCAATCCGAGAGTGTATAAGGCGTTGAAAACGGAATTTGCCACAGTCCTTGCGGAACTGAAAAGGATTGAAGCAGGAAAAGGTGTGGATGATGAACTGCTGAGTGTAATAGAACTGATTTCCATTATTCTCGGCGGTTTGAAAGGAGAGGATGCGAATGGAGAATAAAAAAGAAATGACTATTCCAAATGTATCTGCGGCAACAGATGCGGAACAGTCACTTTCCAAATGTACTGACAATAGTATAGTCAATCAGGATACGGATTTCAAGGGGTACGAGCAATCTTTTGAAGAAATGCAAAGGGAAATACTCAGACAGTTAGACCCTTCCTATCTGAAAACAGTATCAATGACAACGCTGTATGATACGGTGTTTGAGGTTCAGACACCACTTATCGACGGTCTGCTCCAAAGGGGAACTTACCTTTTCGTAGGTTCCCCGAAAGTGGGAAAGAGCTTTATGATGGCACAGCTTGCCTATCATATCAGCACAGGCACACCGCTTTGGGAGTATAAGGTGCGTAAGGCAACGGTGCTTTATTTTGCCCTTGAAGATGATTACCCACGTTTGCAGAAGCGATTGTTTCAGATGTTCGGTGCAAAGGAGACAGGCAATCTGTATTTCGCAACGGAATGTAAAACGGTCAATGGCGGACTGGAAGAACAGATAAGAGGGTTTATGAGGGAACACCCAGACACAGGCTTGATTATCATAGACACCTTAAAGCGTGTGCGTGAAGCAGGCGGAGCAGATTACAGCTACGCAAGTGATTATGATGTTGTGGCAAGGCTGAAAGCGTTGGCAGACAGTTACAAGGTTTCAATGCTTATTGTTCATCATACACGCAAACAAAAATCGGAAGATATATTCGATATGATTTCAGGCACGAATGGTCTGATGGGTGCGGCAGACGGTGCATTTGTTCTCAGTAAGGACAAGCGTACTTCCAACAATGCCACACTTGATGTTGCTGGCAGAGACCAGCAGGATATGAAAATCCATCTTGTAAGGGACAGCGAGCGATTGGTGTGGAACTTTGCAAAATCGGAAACGGAGATGTGGAAAGAACCGCCCGAACCTCTGCTTGAGAAGATAGCGGATACGCTCTTTTCGGAAAGTGACAGATGGGAAGGAACTGCTTCGGAACTTTGCGAAAGGCTTGCGGTGGATATAAAGCCGAATGTACTTTCTTTAAGGCTCAGTATCAACGCAAGCAGGCTGTTTCGTGATTACGGTATCCGTTATCAGAACAGCCGCACACACGACGGAAGAAAGGTTTCACTTTGGAAAGAAACCGAGCAGACGGCGTGACAAACGGTGTCAAAGGTGTCAATGTTTTTGAGAGCAGCACGCTGTGAAAAACATTGTCACCATCGTCACACTTTGACACCGGATAAAGTTTAGGGGAGTGTGCAGAGAGTGCCTTTTCAAAGGCGGCTCTTTGGTCTCGCCTGCTGGCTCGGTCGGTTCGCAGGCGTGTGTGCCACCGGCACACGCTCACCCCTCGGAGAGCCTTCGGAGAACGCAAAACCTGTTTACAGGTCGCATTTTTGATGGGTGTACCCGTCAAAAGTGCTTTTGCGTTACTTTTGACAAAAGTAACAAAACCTGAGAATGTTGAAATTTACAGATGGGAGATGAAAAAATGCAGAGAACGATAAGTGCAATGGTCGGTAAAGGCTCGGTCAATCACAATAGCCGAAAGTTCCGAGCAGAAAATGTAGACGGAACTCGTACTCATCTCAATATCGACTACTGCAATGAAAATATAAAGACAGTTTATCACGAATTGTTTGATGAAGCATTGGAAAGATACAATGCCAAGCAGATAAGGTCAGACCGAAAGATAAAAGATTATTATGAAAAAATCCGAAGTTCCAAGCAGGAAAAACCGTTCCACGAAATCATTTTACAGGTGGGCGGTAAGGGAAATATGAACGCCGATACGGAAAACGGAGAACTGGCAAAGCAGATTTTAGATGAATACTATCAGGGTTTTCAGGAGCGAAATCCACAGCTTCGGGTGTTCTCGGCTCATCTGCATATGGATGAAGCTACACCACATCTGCACATAGATTTTGTACCTTTTACCACAGGCAGCAAGCGTGGACTTGATACAAGAGTGTCACTAAAGCAGGCTCTTGCAACGCAAGGTTTTAAGGGCGGCAGTCGTGGCGATACGGAGTGGTCGCAATGGATACAGTCCGAAAAAGAACAGCTTGCGGCGGTGATGGAACGTTATGGGATTGAGTGGGAACATTTAGGCACACACGAAAAACATCTTTCTGTTTTGGATTATAAAAAGCAGGAAAGAGAAAAAGAAGTGGCGGCATTAGGTGCGAAAATCGAGCAGAAACAGATTGAATTTGATGTGTTGTCGGAACGAGTATTGAACTATGATAAGGCAAAAGACGAGCTGTCAAATCTTGAAATAGAGCTTGATACTGCACCGAAATATCAGTTGCCAGAACCAGAGAAATTTATGACTGCAAAGGCATATAAAACCAAAATGGCAGAGCCGGTTGTAAGGAAATTGAAGCAACTTGTCAAAACGGTGCTTGCCCGCTGCTTTGAGGGGTGGGACAACTATCATAGGCTGAATACAGCGAATGCACAGTTATACCGCACCAATCAGCGTTTGGAGAAAGTCAATGAAAGATTGACCGAAGAAAACAAAATCCTAAAAGCAGAAAATAAAGATTACAGCCTGCTCCGTAAGGTTTTTGGTCGCAAACAGATAGATGATTTGTTGGAGCAGGCAAGAACAGTTAAAGGTCGCAAGCGTGATAATACACGATCACGATAGACAAAAATCACAGGAGGAAAAGGAAAATGACAAAGACAATTTTTGAAGAAATGGGCGGAACTTATAGACAGGTGGGTGATTATTTATTGCCGAACATCACAGTACCAGCCGAAGAAGAAATAGAGCCGATTGGTTTATGGGGGAAACGACATGCAAGGCATTTAAAGGAACACTATAAAGTGTTATATATGAACCTGCTGACAAGCGGAAAGCTGCATAGTTATCTTGCAGAAGTCGATAAGCAAGCAGAGGATATGTTTCTTCGACTGGTAAAGGAATATGCCGACAGACAAGATGTGACGGAACAATTAAAGAAAGATAATCCCTACGAATGGATTGGAAGAATGAATAATATTCAGGCTTGTGTGAGGGAAGTTGTAGGAACGGAGTTGATTTACACATAAGCGTTTTACGGTATGGTGCTCCTGCGTTTGCTGGAGTGCTGTGGTTGTGGTTGTAAAGAGGTTGTGAAAGATTGAATTTCGTAATGGTTGGATGTATAATTAGGAAGTGAAAATTTTAATTTGCACTTCCATAAGGTGAAATGTATTGACACAAAAAATACAGTATGATAGTATTGCCATTAGAAGAAAGAAAGGCACATTTTGTGTAAGGTGAGGAAATGATTAATAGATAATTTGATTTAAGTAAGACACATATAGTTATTGAGCCTGTAGAGAATAGGTTTGTTTTGTGTACGCTTAAGTTGGATTATCGCAAGAGGCATTTCCTTTGTTTTCCTTTTGGAAAAGAAATAAGGGTCTATTTAGCGAGTCTATTTTTGCGTATGCAAAAAAGACTCGTTTTTGTGTGTTCAAAATAATAATTGGCTCAGACTTCGAAAAGGAGAAACTTTAATGTTGCAGATAAAAAAATTAAATTTAACACATAAAAAAGACCTGAGAATAATTCTTAATGATTTCAACCTTGTGCTAAATGATGGAGATAAGGCAGTTATTATTGGAGAAGAGGGAAATGGGAAATCGACATTAATGAAGTGGATATACAATCCGTCGCTTGTAGAAAACTATATAGAAGCAGATGGGGAAAGGATAATGGGACACGAACGTCTTGGTTATCTTCCGCAGGAGATGCTCGATGAAGATAAGGAAAAAACAATATACGAATATTTTTCTGAAGAGGAAATATTCTGGGAGAAAACGCCTAAAGAATTGTCTGTTATTGCGGGAAAATTTGGAATGAAAAATGATTTTTTCTACAGTAACCAGACAATGGGTAGTCTTTCAGGAGGCGAAAAAGTCAAGACACAACTTATGAGGCTTTTCATTCGCGATGTTTCTGTGCTGTTGTTGGACGAACCTTCCAATGACATCGACATTGCGACGCTTACATTACTGGAAAAAATCATAAATGACTGGAAGCACATTGTGCTTTTTATTTCACACGATGAAACGCTGATAGAGCGTACTGCCAACATGGTGATACATATCGAGCAGATTATACGAAAAACAAAGGCGAGATATACCGTGGCAAAGCTTCCCTATAGACGCTATGTGGAAGAACGGCTTCATAAATTTGAAATCCAAAAACAGCGGGCACTGAGTGACCGTAGGGAGAAAAAGATTCGCGATGAAAAATATCAAAGAGTTATGCAGAGTGTACAAGGTGCATTAAGAAGTTGTACCAGACAAGCACCGTCTGTTGCCAAAAACTTAAAGGACAAAATGCATACGGTTAAGGCAATGGAACGAAGATTTGAAAAAGAAGATGAAAATATGACTCAGATGCCGGAACAGGAAGAAGCAATCTTTGTCAAATTAGGGGATGAAAACTCACACATTCCCGCAGGAAAAACGGTCATAGAATATGAACTTTCAAAGCTTGTGACTCCGGATGGCAAAAGAATTTTAGCAGAAGGAATTCATTTAAAAATAAAAGGTTCAGAAAAAATCTGTATGATAGGAGCCAACGGGGCAGGAAAAACGACTCTTCTAAAAAAGATAGCGGAAGAAC
>ERZ772818.1182-NODE-1182-length-23748-cov-5.590681_pt1 | contig 23748 bp, 22 predicted proteins | sample MGYA00580837_ERZ772818 | MGnify/ENA primary metagenome ERZ772818 (study PRJEB29015, sample SAMEA2737671) | human gut metagenome | biome: human gut; feature: human-associated habitat; material: faeces | place: China | collected 2012 ...
CCACCGCTTAGTGCTCTACACACTTGAAGCGGGGGATTGCTTATTCTGCGTTCAACGTGATAATATATTAATTATACCACAGCCGCTTCAACAAATAAAGACATGGCATCCTGCTAAACTATCGTTAATCGCATGATTGTCATGTCTTTATTATTTTTAGCATACCGAACATCAATTTATGCAGCATTCCATATTATTCCATAACCAGTTCAACGCAATAATGGTATGACAATCCTGCGATTTAACGACAGTTTTAGCAGGATGCCATACCATTATACGTTGAACGTCCGTGATTATTTAATGTTCTTTCCGAAGCTCCCCGCCATGATAACGCAATCCACTCCAAGCAGAATGAGATACGTTCCTATGAGCACCGATGCCGAGAACAGTGCTATCGACGGCGAGAATATCATGAGTACTCCCAGGATGATTCCGATAATGTTGAGCACAAGCGAGAAGATGTAATACAACCTTCCCGCGCCGATTCTTACGAGCGGAAGATGTGACAGTCTCGATATGCTGTGCGCGATGAACCATATCGGTATGAGCATAACGATTATAAGCTGTCCCGCATTCGGATACATGAGAAGCATCGCTCCTGCAAGTACGCTCATTACACCGGATACGAGTGCGAGCACAGGTCCAAAGCCCGTGTATTTTTCCATTTTGACATAGAAGATTATGTCTGCAACGCCCGTCACTATCGCCATGATGCCGTATATGATTGAGAAGCCCCAAAATACACCTGTCGGACAGATAAGTGTGACTATGCCGAGTATGATGAGCAATACGCCCTCTGTCAACTCAAGCCATTTGCAGCGTGAGTATTCCTTCATGCCTGCTCACCTGCCTTTCCTTTACCATCATTGAGAATCCTCATGAACTCATCTCCGGTGATGGTCTCCTTCTCGTAGAGATACATGGCAAGCTCATCAAGCTTAGCCCTGTTGTCCTCAAGAAGCTTCTTTGCCTTCTCGTGCTGGCGTTTCACAAGCTCGACAACCTTCTTGTCAATCTCCTTCTGCGTGTCTGCGGAGCAGCTAAGAGATGTATCGCCGCCGAGATACTGGTTCGTGACGGTCTCCATCGCAACCATGTCGAACTCCTCCGTCATTCCGTATCTGGTAATCATCGCACGCGCGAGCTTCGTCGCCTGCTCTATATCGTTGGATGCACCGGTAGTAATCTCGTTAAAGACAACCTCCTCCGCTGCACGTCCTCCCGTGAATGTCGCAATCTTATTCTCAATCTCTTTCTTGTTCATGAGGTACTTGTCGCCCTGCTCAACCTGCATTGTGTAGCCGAGCGCGCCCGAGGTACGCGGAATAATGGTAATCTTCTGAACCGGAGCTGAATTGGTCTGAAGTGCCGCAACAAGAGCATGTCCTACCTCATGATATGAGACAATCTTCCTCTCCTCATCCGAGAGAACGGCGTTCTTCTTCTGATAGCCCGCTATTACAACCTCAATGCTCTCCTCAAGGTCTGCCTGAGTCACAATGGTTCTGTTGTTTCTTACGGTTCTAAGAGCTGCTTCATTTATAATATTGGCAAGCTCAGCGCCCGATGCACCGGAAGCCATTCGCGCTATCGTGTGAAAATCCACGTCGTCGGAGAGCTTAATCTTTCTTGCATGAACCTTGAGTATCGCCTCACGTCCCGCAAGGTCAGGGAGCTCAACAGGCACACGTCTGTCAAAACGTCCCGGTCTTGTGAGTGCAGGGTCAAGTGACTCCGGACGGTTCGTAGCAGCAAGAATGATAACGCCGTTATTTCCCTCGAAGCCGTCCATCTCTGTAAGAAGCTGGTTCAAAGTCTGCTCACGCTCATCGTTTCCGCCAAGCTGACCGTCCCTCTTCTTTCCGATGGCATCAATCTCATCGATAAATACGATACAAGGAGCCTTCTCCTTTGCCTGGCTGAAAAGGTCACGAACCTTGGATGCTCCCATTCCGACGAACATCTCAACGAATTCCGAGCCCGATATTGAGAAGAACGGAACATTTGCCTCACCCGCGACAGCCTTGGCAAGCATTGTCTTACCTGTTCCCGGAGGGCCTACAAGCAGAAGTCCCTTCGGCATCGAAGCACCCACATCCGTATACTTTGACGGATTGTGAAGATAATCCACTATCTCGGCAAGATTCTCCTTTGCCTCATCCTCTCCTGCAACATCGGAAAAATGTATTCCCTCTGTCGACTGCACATATATTTTTGCGTTGCTCTTTCCCATGCCGAATGCCATGGAATTCTTTCCGCCGCCCATCTGCTGCATAAGCTTCCTTGACATATACTGACCAAGAACGATGAAGATTACAAGCGGCAGAATACCCGTTACAAGGAAGCTGATAAGCGGCGATGTCGTCTTTTCAATCTCCTTTGCGAAGCTCGCCCCCGCATTGTAAAGGCGCTCCGTGAGATTAGGATCGTCCATCGCTCCCGTCTTGTAGATTGCGGTGTTATCCTTGTCGGTAAACACGATTTCCGAATTGCCGACCTCGACCTGACCTACATTCTTTTCCTCAATCATTCTCATAAATGTGCCATAGTCCACCTCAGTGACCTGACGCTCCATAAGAATAGGGGATACAATCAGATTAAACAGAATTAAAAGTAACAGAACTATGCCGTAATAGAATATTAACGGCTTCTTAGGTGACTTGATTTCCTTCATGCCATATTCCTCCTGCAGTAAAATTAGTGACTTTTGTTCATCTATTATATTATATCACCAATTTTATTAAGATTCTACGGACAAGGATTAAGGATTCATAACCTAATTATTAAAAAAAAAGCCCGCAGAAGCTATGAGTGAACCCTGACTGCGGACTCAAGACAAGAGGTGTCCCTGAGACAGCGGCAAGCCTGAAAAACATGGTTACCGCCGCCGGTGATTTTTCAAACAGCACCACCGCTTCATCAGAGTGATATTGTCAAGTGTGTATGTCAGATTTTTATATATTCATCGTCATATATGGTGGAATGCATATAATTCCATCTTTTACAATTAAATTTCTTGGATGAATAATATAACTTTCCCCTATGCGCTCCTTGTATTTTTCTCTGAAATTATTTAATGAGGTCGTTTTGTATTGCTTTCCTGACTTCACTTCAATCGGAAACATCTTATATTTTAATCTGCTGTTATTTGAAATAATAAAGTCAATTTCTATATCATTTCGATGCTTATTTTCATTATAGTGTGTATAAAAATATAACTTATGTCCATTCGCCACCAGCATCTTAGCTATTGCATTTTCATAAAGCATCCCTTCATTAATCTGTAATTTGCCTGCCAATATCTGTTTATACACTTCATCTTCAAGTAATTCATTCTCATCAAACGCATGGCTTACCAAAAGACCGGTATCTCCCATATAACACTTTACATAGCTTCTTGTCTCATTTAATGATAAGCCAACATTCGGATCATTACACAAAAAGCACTCATTGGATATCATAGAATCCGACAGCCAGAAAAATGTTTCTTCGTACTGGTCTGCGTAACTACCATCCTGTAGCTTTTTGAATACAACTCTTTTTTCATGCTGTGACAGGAATCCCGGAATCTGGTCATAGATTGCAAGAACTTTGCTTCTATATCTCATATCTATCTTCATAATATCTTCCCGATACAGTTTAAGAATGTCCCTTTTTTCTTTATCCGCTTCTGTAAAATCTTTTTTACTTTCAATAAATGCTACTACAGGCATAGGCATCCCACCAACAAGCATATATTGATGAAACAGAAGCATTGCCTGATTATGCATACTTCTTTCCAAAGGTTCTCTTTTTTCAAAGCATTTTTTTATATATTCAACCAGCAAATCTTCTTCTAATGCTATTGCAAATTCTTCGAAATCCAATGGATACATATTAATATGTCTTTCTTCTGATGGTATCACAATATTTTTTACATTTTCTCTGATTGATATCAGTGAACCAGTCTCGATATAATCATATCTTCCATCTGCCACTAAATATTTTATCGCAGCTCTTGCCTGTGGAAACATCTGTACCTCATCAAAAATAATAAGAGAGTTTCTCTCTGTCAGTTTTGTTCCAAAATGTGTCTGTAACAGCATAAAAAATGTATCCAGATCATTCAGATATCGCTCAAAATACATTTCGACTTCCTTATCTTTTTTAGCAAAGTCAATAAGGAGATAACTTTCATATTCATTTTTCCCAAATTCTTCGCAGATGGTAGACTTTCCAATACGTCTGGCGCCTTCTATCAGTAAAGCTTTTTTCCCCTGACACTCCTTTTTCCATTCCAGTAGTTTTTTATATATTTTTCTTTTTAATATCATGGTTCCTCCAGATTATGCGCATATATATTAGTTCTATATTTTATGATTATACGCATATTGTAATTTATTTTTTGATTATACGCAAGTATTATAACCATATTTTTTATGATTATACGCACATTCTATAAAGTCATATGTTCATGCTTTTCCTCATTTCAAATCTTAAATCTTACCTAATTATATCGGGAAAAGCAGTTTGTATTATATGCTGTGTTATTAATTTTCTGAAATAACCCAGAATGAATCCATGATGTCTCCGGAAGAAAAGATGATATATGAAGTATTCGGTGAAAGGGATACGATTATTAAAAATCTAAGGTTCCTCTAAACATCTCATAATACAAGGAGCATCCACCCAAAAGGCGGATGCTCCGATTAAAAGCCATGCTCTTTATTCAACTTCAATTCTTCTGTGCTCTCGCGTCATCAATATAATGTGCAATAATGTCCGCTGTCACCTCAACTCCGAGTCGGCTGTTGATACATATGTCATAATTTCTTGAGTCGCCCCACTTGCCCTGACAATATGTGTTGTGATAGGACTTTCTCTTCTTATCCTGCTGCTCGATAAGCTTCACAGCCTTATCCCTGTTCGTCTGATAGCGCTCCATGATTCTGTGAATCTTGTTCTCCATGTTGCCGAGTACGAAAACAGTGAAAAGATTCGGATTACCCTTTAAGACTTCCTCCGCGCATCTTCCGACAATGACGAAGGACTTACCCTCGTCAGCCATGCCCTTTAGGTACTTAAACTGCATCCATGCAAGATTCTCCTCAGGAGATGTACTGAAGCCTCTAACCGACCTTGTAAAAAATGAAGACTTTGATTTCTCGTCATACTTTCCGAGAGCCTGCGCATCAAGATTCTTCTGATTCGCAATATCCTCAAGCAGATTGCTGTCATATAGAGAGATATTGTACTTCTCAGAAAGAAGCTGTGCCACTGCGTGACCGCCGCTTCCGAACTCACGGCTTACTGCAATAATCAGTTGTTCACCCATATAAATGCCTCCTCTTCGCGTCATTGCATCTGTTATGAACGGTTATAACTTCCACAATATCGGTAAAAAAAAATATAACTATTCATAACCACCTCTGCAAAACTGCGGCTTCTGAATAGTTATATTTTACATTAAAATACCTGTTTTTGTAAATAGTTTTCTTATAATTCTTTAAATTTTCTGTCAATGATATTTGCAATCCGCTCTGTTCAAAAGCACGAATTTTTACAGATATCTCACATAGATGCTCAGCATCGAGAGAAGAATTACAATGACTGTCGCCGGAACGGCAACCTTACAGTACTTGCCCCAGGTTACAGGATAACCCTCTCTTGAAGCGATGGAGGTTCCGACTACGTTGGCAGAGGCACCGATTGGTGTCGCACTTCCTCCGATGTCGGTTCCCATTGCAAGCGTCCATGAAAGAACCGCTAGGTCTGCACCCGTTGTTGCAGAAAGTGTCTTTATAACCGGAATCATTGTTGCCGCAAACGGAATGTTGTCGATAAATGCACTCGCAATGGCTGATACCCAGATGATAATTGCTATCATTACCATTATGTTTCCTCCGCTGACCTTTCCGATAAACTGTGCAAATACTTCAAGAATACCTGTCTGCTCAAGTCCTCCTACAACAAAAAAGAGTCCGATAAAGAAGAGCAGTGTCTTATAGTCAACACCCTTAAGGATTGCCTTTATATTCTTTCCTGATGTGAGAAGCGTTATTAGTGCTATAAATGTACCGATAAACGCAACCGTGAGTCCTGTCTGTGCATGTGTGATGAGGAGTGCAACAGCGATAAAGAATATAACAGTGCTGATTGCAAATGCCTTCTTATCTGTTATGGCTGACTTAGGTGAAGGCATCTTGGATATATCGACGTCGCCGCCGGCCTTGCCAAGCTCCTTTTTAAAGCACAGGTAAAAATATACGACAATGACGACAAGCGATATTACCGCCATAAGTCCCGTGTTGGTCACAAAATCGGCAAATGAATATCCGAGTGATGTACCGATAATGATGTTAGGCGGGTCACCGCACATTGTCGCGGAACCTCCGAGGTTCGCACAGAATATCTCCGACAGGATAATCGGAACCGGGTTGAACTTAAGAAGCTGTGCAAGCTCAACCGTAACAGCCGCAAGGAACAGTATAACCGTGATACTGTCGATAAACATGGCAAGCACGAATGACATAACCATGAATGTAAGGAAAATCGGGATTACCTTGTACTTTACGAGCTTTGCAATCGTCATGCAGAGCCAGCGGAAAAATCCCGCCTTCGCCATTCCTTCCACCATTATCATCATTCCCGCAAGGAATATAATGGTCGCCCAGTTCACTCCACCGGTGCTCTCAGACGAACTTCCGGCTTCATACCAGAACCCAAGCGTAAATATGTTTCTAACATTAAGCGTCTCTGTAAAGGCACTCATGCTGTGCATGGACAGACCGAACACAAAAATCGCTGTCGCAAGTCCGCAACACAGCGTGACAATACACTTTTCAATCTTGTCCGTGATAATGAGCACAAACATCACTATAAAAATGGTGAGTGCCAAAATCTTTGCTATCATCATAGCTCTTTCCTCCGTTAAATCTATAAGTCTTACCGAGCTATTATACACTAGTAAATCTGTAATGTCACGTCAGAATAAATTTTTTTACCGTTTATTTTCTACCTTTGGAATTATTTTCTCTATTACGCCTTATCTCCTTCTCTGTATCAGGAAGGCTCTTGTAATCCCCGGACTTCCTGTATTCATCAAAGGCATCATCGTAGGCGGCTCGCAGCTCCTGCCTTGCAGGATCATCCTCAGATATTCTCGACACCTTATCAAGATATATGTTCTGCGCCTCCTCCTTAGACTTACAGCTCTTAAGCTGTGTCTCGAGTGCCTCCCTCTGTGCCTGAACCCTCGCAACCTTCATGTATGTCACGGGGTCATTCTGTCTCAGATATTGCATTTCATCCGGTGTCAGCTTCTTTCCGCTCTGTATCTTGGCATAGAGCTTCTTAATGAACCTTTCTTTCTGTTCATCAGTCATTCCGGCTGTCGGATCAAGATAATCATTCACAGCCACTCGCAGCATATTCATTCTCGAGGCAGACGTCGTCTGCCCTGCTGCCTCCGCACCGCAACTGCTGTCCGCACCATTTCCGAGCGCGGTCTTTATCTTGTCAAATGCGGTCTGCTTATCTCCTGTGATATTCGTCTTTAAGGTCTTTAAATTTACATATACGTTCTGTGGCATAAGGTTCCTCCCTATTACATAAAAACGGACAGCATCAATACATCATGCTGTCCGTAGCGTTCTTATACATCCGTGTATATATATGTCAGATTTCTTCCATATATAATATATCGGATACTTCTGTTAATAATTTAGCTGTTCCAGCGAGTATCCCTTTGCCCTTAACCCGTCTATAAGGTCGGGAAGCATTCTGGTGTTAGTCTCCGATTCTCCATGAAGAAGATATATGGCACCTCCATGCGCCTTATCAAGTGCATTCTGAAGCGAAGTTGAAATCTCGGGCTGATTATTTACATCCCAGTCCTTGTATGCAAAGCTCCAGAACACCGGTGTATATCCGAGTGCATTAACAATCGCAAGACTCTGCTCGCTGAATGAGCCCTCAGGATAACGGAATAAAGTCATTTCATAGCCAAAATTGTCTTTAACATACTGTGTAACCTGATCTATATCATCTATCTGCCTCTGAGCATCATATTGCTGCAATCCGCCTGCCGGATGTGTCGTCGTGTGATTCCCGATTATATGTCCCTCATCAATCATTCTCTGAACAAGGTCAGGGTTCTGCTTTGCATATGGCAGAGTTATAAAAAATACGGCTTTTACATTTTTTTCCTTGAGCGTATCAAGTATCTCCCCACTGAACCCATACTCATAGCCCTCATCAAAGGTAAGATATATGTTATTACTTTTAGGCATAATGAAAAGTGCCGTATAATTGCTGAACTTGTTCGCATACCATGTACAGCCGTCAGGGCGGTTGTCCTCGTCAACCTCTGCGCCGAAGCCGTACGGAACCTTCTCTGTCGAGTATCCGTCAAAGTCTGCCGCATTCAACTGTTCACCTGATATGCCGCCCGATGGTGCAGAGCTATCCGTTGTAATCTCTTCAAGTGTCGTTTCCGCTGTTGACACCTCTGTGGTAGCGGCTTCTGCCACTGTGGTTTCCTCCGTCTGTTCTTGTAATGTGTCAAGTTGAACAGTCGTCTCTACAGGAAGAACGATCTCACCCTTGGCATCCTTTTCAAACAATCCTGATATAAGCCTGATTACCGCTGTTGTAAGAAAAATAATTGCCGTCAGCATTATCACAACAATACTCCAAGATAACACTTTCCTTATTCTTCTCTTTCTGCGCCTCTCCTTTTTTCTTCTGAGCTGTTCTTCCGTCATGAGTAGTTCTTCCTTTCAAATTTTGGTCAATAATTTACTGCGTGCTCTCTATCTGCATCGAGGCGTCCGCAATTCTACAGTACATAACCTTCTCTCCATCCTCGGTGTAGGTCTCAAAGCGCCCTTCAATTGTAATATAATCATACAATTCCGGATATTCATCAGGATACTTATGTGAACCGTCATCCCACACAAATTCCATCCACTGAGCACAGCATGCTGATGCGTCTTCTATGAGGCAATAATGATAATATTTTTCTGTCGCTTCATAATATCCTGAGTAATATGCTCCCCTGATTCTGAAGGTCTTACCTTCATACATCTCAGGATACATCATCATTTGGCTGATTGTGGCATAAAGCATATCGCCCTTCATTACAGTCAGGTCATAGTCCACATCTCCCGCCTCATTGCCGATTGCCGTTGTCTCTTCCTGTTCTGCATCTTCCCGTGCTGTATTTTCCGGTGTTGTCTCCTCTTGTGTTATATTTTCCTGCTCTGACTCTTCCTGTGTTGTATTTTCCGGTATTGTTTCTTCCTGTATTTTTTTCTCCGATGTCGTCTCCGTCTGCTCCGTAATCTTATCCAACACAACAGTCCTTACAGCACTATTACCTCTGAATGCACAGCCGGATGATAGTGACATTGCCACGCAGATTAACATCAAAATCCTTAGCTTCTTCATCATGCTCTCCCCACAATCCTACTGATTATAAAGCAGCCGAAAAATACAACTATATCAGCCGCAACTATTGTAGCACCTACAGGAGTTCCGGCAAGAACGGACACTATAATCCCAATAACAGCGCATAAAACGGACAAAAGTGTAGCACACACCGTCACTCCAAAAAACGATTTATAAAGATACATTGCTGACACTGCCGGAAAAATCACAAGGGCAGATATCAGAAGCGAACCGACTAAATTCATTGCCAGAACAATAATCACAGCAGTAATAACAGCAAGAAGAAGGTTATAAAAGTCTGATTTCATCCCTGCAGCCTTCGCAAAATCTTCATCAAAAGTTACGCAGAATATTTTATTGTAAAATACTGCAAATATAATAACAACCAGCACTGACAGCACAAAGCACATCCTAACCTGCGTCATACTTAATGTCAGAATGGATGTTGAACCAAATAATGAGCTGCACACATCACCTGATATATTCGGTCCTGTTGAAAATATATTCATCAGCAGATAACCTATTGCCAAAGTGCCTACCGAAATCATGGCAATGGCAGCATCACCTTTGATTTTGGTATTCTGTCCTGTTCTGAGCAACAGCACTGCACTGATTACCGTTACCGGTAAAATAAACATCATATTATTAGTAAAATTAAGGACTGCCGCCACCGCCATTGCCCCAAATGCAACATGTGACAGCCCGTCACCAATAAATGAAAATCGCTTTAGAACAAGAGTGACACCAAGCAGGGATGAACATAATGCTATCATCACCCCAACCATTAACGCATACCGTACAAACGGATAGCTGAAATAAAAAATCAGTTTCTCAATCAACTTTTTAACCCTCTTCCACCCTTTACTTTACTGCAATGCTTCCTTTAAAACCTTGAGATTGCTCTCCATAACCGAAAGATAGGTTGTTCCGTTTGCCACATCAGAGGAAGTTGTCGACTGCATAGAATCCAGTGTAAGTATCTTCTGATTTTTATTTTTTGTATTTTCAATAATTGTCTTTGCAATTTTTCCATCCGACTTTTCAATGATCATAATATTTTTAAGATTAAGCTCATCCATTTTCTGTGCCAAAAATGAAATTGTTTCAAAGCTTGCTTCACTCTCAGCCGAACATCCTGCAAACGCCGCATAATAGCTTAATCCATACTCGTCTACAAGATACCTGAACGGAAAACGATCTCCAAACAACAATGTTTTCTGAGCTGCGCCGCTCGTAACTGCCCTGTACTGCTCATCAAGTACAAAAAGCTTTTCTACATAGGCTGCCGCATTTGCCTCATAAACAGCCTTGTTATCACTGTCTATTTCAACGAGCACATCCGCAATCTCATTGCATATAATTTCCGCATTTTTGAGAGACAGCCATACATGCTCATCGAGCTCCTTTTCTTCATGCTCAAGCATATCATCTGCGATTTCAGAACCGCTCATATCTGCCGGATAATATGTCGGCCAGTTTTCCATTTCCTCCGACAGTGCATCAAATCCATCATTACCCGCATAAATATGAAAATGCTCAGCTTTTCCCGGTGCAATTCCATGATCACTGAACTGCACATATTTTGGTGCATTCTCTGAACCGTCAACTGCTTCAAAGAAATACCTTACACCTCTGTTTCCTGATGAGTAATCATAAATTCGAAAACCTTTATATTCATAAGCTGCCTTTGCCGATACACCATTTTTTGTAAACTCTATCGTACCGTTTTCGCCATCTATAACTATCTTTTCAACATCGGTTTTATATCCCTGCTCATAATACTCCCTATACTCATCCGCAGTTTTATCACCACTCTCTGCTTTTTTTACCATAACCTCATCAAGAATGCCATCTTCAAGATATGGATACACCGACTGCCAATCACCGTCCCAGTCCGTCAGCTCCCTATCCTGTACATCGCTGTCTGCAAAATGTGTATATCCATGATTGTGTCCATCCTCTGCCTGCATTCCCGGCATCGCCTCTTCTGTCTTAACCGAATCATTCAGCACTTCAAGCAGATTTATAACGCGCATATTATCATTTGTCTTATTCTTTAATGCGTCCTCCACCCATGTGTCGGATTCTCCGCCCACATATATAAACAAATCGCAGTCCGATATTTTTAAAATATCTTCAACCGTAGGCTGATAGCTGTGTAAATCAACGCCGTTATCAAGCAACATTGTAAGCTCCATATCCGAAATACTGTCTCCGGCTATCTGTCGCACCCAGTCGAACTCAGGGAAAATAGTTGTTACTACCTTGAGCTTTCCCTCAATTCCTGATGAAGCCTGTGTCGAGCCTGCCGCTGTGGTATTCTCTGTACCGCTGTCAGAACTCTTATGTCCACAGGCTGAAAGGCTCAACAATGCCATTGTGAATACCAATAATAAAGAAATATATTTTTTCATGAAAAAATCCTCCGCTTATCTTAACTTTAATACATATAAATCGTGTGCATGATTTTACCTCATACATACACGCGGAGTTTTTCAATCGTCCATTTTTACCTTCAGACTTACCAGTGAATCGGCATAGAAATCTGTCCTGTATGCGTATCTTTGAATACGGTCTGTCAGTATAATTACGCTTATGGCAAATATTGATACGACACCTGCACTGACATTTTTCAATGTCTGCTCTGCCTGATGTATACATGCACAGACAGGACAGTCATCCCCTACACAGTCATGGTCAGCTTCCTTTATAATATAAAATAAGGAGGCGAATGTGACAAATATAAACATACAGCAAATTATGACATTCATGTATCTGCGTCTTCTATTCATCACATGCTCCTCCTTCCATTTGAGTGATACTAATAACAGCCGACAAAACGACCGCTTCTTTTTACCTAACCTATTTTAGCACTCAAATCTCAAATGTCAAGATATGAATTTGAAATTCATTTTCATATTCCGTTTTAACAACTTATTTTAGTATTCATGACTTAAACGCCACCGGTAAATTAATTACTATTAGTACTGCTTTCTCCTCATAACTCTCATGCTGCACATGACAGATACAGCAAGAATTATCATCGTAGCCGCCACCGCACCGATTATTCCATACAACGGCTTTATCCCGTCAACCACTTTTATGACCTCTGCCGCCTTCTGCTCCACATCTCCGACAACTCTGTCCATCACATACACGCTTGCAATTACGGCACCAATCAAAACCATAATAAATATTCTTGATTTTGAATTTCCGAACCTGAGCTGCACGGGTATTAAAAATGATTCTATAATCACAATAAGCGGCAATACCGCAACAGCAGCCATGAGCATATCCGATGTCACTACAGCATTTCCTCTTATGCCTGTGCCGATAAGGAAAAATACCATTGTAACCAGTCCTGCCGCAATTCCGCCTGCCGTGCAGAACATATACTTCTCATACACATAATCCTTATATGTCACCGGAAGTGTCATGATATAGCTGTATCCGTTGTCAACCTCATCAAAGCTTATCGTGCTCACCGAAAATATTGTCCCGAAAATGGTCATATATGGCAGAACCATATCAATACTTCCCGAAAAACTCATCATGAATGCCATAAAAGCAACCACTATCACCATCTGTTTATTTCTCAAAATCAGTCTGATATCTTTCTCAAAAAGTCCTGCCATCACATTTTTCCTCCCGAATACATAAGAATCAAGTCATCAATTCCGCCTTTTTCAACAACCATACCCGGATAATTCTCCACATAGAACTGCTTCTCATTTGTGAAGCATGAATATCCGAAGCTTTCCTTATTGGTCTTTAAAATATATGTCTTGTCAAGCTTTTCATAGGCTGCTTCATCAACCTTAAGCACCGCATATTTGTCAAGAAGTACATCTGTATCCTCGTGAAGCACCACATTGCCATCATGAATCATGTATATGTCATCGCATAAGCCTTCAAGATCGGTAGATATGTGGGACGTGATTAATATGCTGCTGTCAGGTCTTTTTTCCATATAATCGCGCAGCATATCGAGGAGCCTGTTTCTAGCGTCAACATCAAGCCCGGCTGTCGGCTCATCAAGTATGAGAAGCTTCGCGTTATGGCTGAGTGCCACCAGCATTCTCAGCTTTGCCCTCATACCTGTTGAAAAATCCTTTATATTCTTATCCAACGGTATGCTCAGCTTATCACACCGGCTTCTGAACTCTCCTTCATCAAAATCAAAATACAGCTTCTTCAATACTCGAATTATGTCCTTCACATTCAGATAAGTCGAAAAACCCGCCTCAGAAAGCGTAACACCCAGCTTCTGCTTATCCTTTCCCGTAAGCTCGCACGGCATTTTCCCGAGAACCGTTATACTTCCCGAATCCGGTCTTACAAGCCCGAGTATCAGCTTGATTGCCGTGCTCTTACCGGCTCCGTTCTTTCCCACAAGACCCGTAATATAACCTTCCTGAACCTCCATTGATATGTCGAGTTCGAAATTTCCATACTTCTTCACAAGATTATCTGCTTTTATCATACTTCACTCTCCTCCTCTGCTCACAATCGTTCACTCTTCAATTATTATGGCAAACAACTCCTTAATCTCCTCATCGCTCATCCCGACTGCCCTCGCCCTCGCGACTGCATGGCAGAAATCCTCCTCCACCGCATGCCGTCTGGCTTCTGCGGCAAGCTCCATGTCCGTAGCCGTGACAAAGGTTCCCTTGCCATGGACTGTGCTCACAAAATTCTCCTCCTCAAGCTTATCGTAAGCCTTCTTGACGGTAAGAGCACTTATCTTAAGCTCCCCCGAAAGCGTTCTGACGGAAGGAAGTGCTTCCCCCTCCTTAAGCCCGCCTGATATTATCTCATTTTTAATCTGCTCCATGAGCTGCTCATAAATGGGTATCATGGATGAGTTGTTAATTATAATATGCATATTAATCCTCATTTCCGAGCGAAAACAAATTGCTGATGTGGCGCTGCGCTACGCCACATATATCGCTTAACGTATAAACAGTATATAACAGTCGGCATCTGTTGTCAACTGTTATATGCTGTTTATTTTCACGCAATATATATTCACCAATGTTACTTATGCTCATCAATAAGCTTTTTAAGCTCCTCTGCCTCCTCCTCGCTTATCTTCCTGCCGCTGAGAAACGCAGCCAAAAACTGCGGAAGCGAACCGCCGAACGTCTGCTTTACAAAATGGTCACTGGCATACGCCACCACTTTCTCCTTCTTCACGACTGCCGTGACAACCGTGTTCTCATTCTTCGCAAATCCCTTCTCACACAGCTTCTTTAACGTCGTGTATGTGGTCGACTTCTTCCAGCCCAGCCCGCTTGCACACAACTCCACAAGCTTTCCCGAAGCAAGCGGCTCATTGTCCCATATAACACACATAAAGCGATAATCGCTCTCACATAATTTAAGACTCTCCACGAAATATACCTCTCTTTTTATATCTGTTCATTTCCGGTCTATTCTTACCGACCTCGTTATGCTCAGTCTATAGCTACCAACCAAATTTGTCAATACCATAATCACAAAAAGTCCAAATGCGTACACGCGCACTTGGACTTTTCATCTGATTTTATTATTTATGATATCAGGGTCAAAAGGTCAGAAGTCCGATGCAAGCTTGCTTGCGTGAGGATTTTTGACGTTGTGACCCGCCAAAAATATGAGTAAGTAGCCATTTTTCAAAGAAAAATGTGCGAATTACGAATGTTATTGAGAATTGTGGGAGCACGCAGTGCGGAGCAATTCGATATCATAGAGGTCAAAATACCTTTTGGCTTCAACATCATCGTAAGAGATTAAAAAAGCGGGAGAGGATTTGATATGCATATTCTTTATCGGGCACATATCATATGACATCCGCTTGACTAAAAAAGAAACAGAGGTAATGAAGGTGCTGAATGTAGAGAACTTGACATTGAGTGTAAATGACGGGGATGGCAGAAAAAGTCTGCTGAATAATATATCATTTCATGTGGATGACGGGGAGATGCTTGTCATAACGGGTCCTAACGGCGGCGGAAAATCGACACTTGCGAAGGCGCTTATGGGAATTGAGAGAGCGGACGGCGGTAAGATTGAGTTAAACGGTGAGGATATCACGGAATGTGACATCAATCACCGTGCGAATGCAGGCATAGGCTTTGCTTTTCAGCAGCCGCCGAGATTTAAGGGAATGACGGTTGCAAGGCTTCTCGCAATTGCGGCGGGAAGGGAGCTTGCCGAGTCTGAGTGCTGCAAGCTGCTCACGGATGTAGGGCTTTGTGCCAGAGACTATATCGGACGTCAGGTGGACGGAACACTATCGGGTGGTGAGATGAAGAGAATAGAGATTGCTTCCGTGCTTGCAAAGGAGCATTCGCTGTGTATATTTGATGAGCCTGAGGCGGGGATTGATTTGTGGAGCTTCTCGATGCTTATCGGAAAATTTGATGAGATTCACAAGCAGAAAAAGCAGAGCCTTATCGTAATCTCACATCAGGAGAAAATCATCAATATGGCGGACAGAATCATGATTATTGATAATGGTTCAATAACAAAAATCGGGACAAGGGATGAGGTTTTGCCTTATCTTGAAGGAACGGGAAGATGCCGTAAGTGTATGGACAGAGTGGAGGGCAGAGCATAATGGTACAGCTTGACAGTGTTACACAGGAAGTGCTTGACGTAATTAATGATAAGAGGTTCAGCCGGACGGGAGCGTTCAATTTAAGGCAGAACGGAACATCAATCTGTCACGGAGACAGCGAACATATCAAGATTAAGAAGAAGGCTGACAAGCCGGGAATTGATATTTACATTGACGGCAAAACGAGGGGTGAGGCGGTTTACATTCCCGTCGTTGTCAGTGTGTCGGGAATGAAGGACCTGGTGTACAATGATTTTTACATTGAGGACGGTGCGGACGTTGAGATAATTGCGGGCTGCGGAATACACAACAGCGGATGCAACGAGAGCAGACATGACGGAGTCCACACCTTCCATGTCGGAAAAAATGCAAATGTGCGCTACGAGGAGAAGCACTACGGCGAGGGAAACGGAAGCGGTGCAAGGGTTTTAAATCCCGTGACTAATATTTTTGTCGGGGAGAACTCGGTGTTCACGCTCGACACGGCGCAGATAAAGGGCGTCGACTCGACGATAAGGGAGACGAAGGTTGAGCTTGATAAGAATGCCAGACTCTATGTCACTGAGCGTCTTATGACCGAGGGGGAGCAGACCGCGGAGTCGGACATTGAGGTTCAATTAAACGGTGCTGACAGCTCCGCACAGATAGTCTCAAGGTCGGTCGGAAAGGGCAGGTCGGTTCAGACCTTCCACCCGATGGCTGTCGGCAACGCCAAGTGCCACGCACACATACAGTGTGACTCGATTATCATGAACAACGCCGAGGTCGGTTCAATACCTGAAATCAGGGCAAAAAATATCGACGCGGCGATAATTCATGAGGCTGCAATCGGCAGAATCAACGATGAACAGCTCGTTAAGCTGCGCACACTCGGACTCACCGAGGAGGAAGCGGAGAGCGTAATTATTCAGAACTTTCTCAATTAGCTTTCAGGCTTTGTCCGCCGCGCACCTTGCTGCGGTATTCGCGCGGAGAGAGCTTTACAGTGTTTTTAAATATATGTGAGAAGCTGTGAGTGTCGCTGTAGCCGAGCTGTTCACTCACGGCGGCTATTGGCGTGTCGGTATATTCCAAAATATGCTTGGCACGCTTTATCATTTCCGCTTTGAGATGTTTTTTCAGGGACTCGCCCGTCTCGAGGGTAAAACAGTGCGTGAGGTATTTTTCGTTGTACTTGAAATGTGCGGCGACGGCTGATACCTTTAGCTCCTCGCAGGGTGCAAGCTGTATGTAAGAGAGAATCCGGCGGCACAGCTCGGCACTGTTGCCTGTGGATATATTTTTCCCGCCATTCTTGATTTCAAGCAGGATTATTGCCATGATGTGGTTGGAAATCTCCTTTGAGAGGTTCTCGTCGGAGAGCAGGGCGTAATATTTTTCAATGGTGTCGATATCTTTATATTGACCAAAGACCGGATAGCTTTCGTCGTCTGCTATGTCACCGTACCAGTGAAAATAGTGAAAGGTGCACTTCGAGGCTTTCCAGCCGTGCTGATTTTCACAGGGCGGGGTTATGACGTATTCGCCCGTCCTTACGGTGTAATTGTTGTCATCGTCCGAGATGTACAAAGTTCCGCTCGTCACATAGAAGAGCTCAAAGCTCGTCATGCGGCGGCTCATGTGCATCCAGTCGGCGTCAGGAGCGCAGAATGTTCCGTGCATCATAAATTCTATTCCCGTACTCAATTCAAAATTCATAATATATAACCTTTTTTCACTTTTTACTATGCTTTTTGCATTTACTTATCATCACATGTAGTATAAACTTATTTACATATCAGGTCAAGAAAGTCTAACGGAGGGCGGTAAAAGATATGAAAGAACTTATTTTATCGAATGATGCATATAGGATGAATTGGATTGATGGAACTGTGGAATGGGGAACAGTAAAATCCATAGATGAAATTAAAGTGAAGGTGGAAAGCAGGAGAACCGGCGATTTAGTGGAGGAAAAATATACATTTATCAACATATCTGACAGGGATGTATTTACTTCACTCACTGATATAGGAATTTATACGCCGTTTAATGATGATTATGTTGACGCACAGACATGTCTCAAGCATAGGTGTCATACACATATATGGTGTGGACAAAATGTATCATATATTATGGCTATGAGAATGGGAGGAGAAGCACCGAATCTTGGACTTGTTCTAACTAAGGGGTCGCTGTCGGGGTACAGTGTTGAGAGAGATTTAACAAAAATGAGCAATGATAGAGGAGATTTTATATTGCATCCGACACCATTTTCACTTGCACCCGGTGAAAGTTATTCCGTGGAGTGGACGTTGTTCCCTTTTAGCAGCAAAGAGGATTTTTTTAAACAGGCAAATAAACATTGTGGACATTTTGTCAGAATAGAAGCGGACAGATATGTGATCTTCAAAGGGGAGAGTATTAATGTGGTAATTACACCTGAATTTGTGTATAACAGGGATAGCGTAAAGATTTTTGAGAATAATGTTCAGATACAGCCTGAATATGCGGGAGACGGAATTATTATAAAAAAGCAGGCTGATACCGTAGGTGAACTCAGATATGATATTTATATAGATGGCGTAAGAACTTACTGCTGTCTGCTTGTACAGCCTGAATTTACAGAGCTTGTGAGGGCGAGATGCCATTTCATTGTGAATAAACAGCAGTACAATAATCCGAAAAGTCATCTGGATGGAGATTATCTCATATATGATAATGAAGAAACGCATATGATGTATTCACCGAAAAATGATTATAACGCCGGGCGTGAGCGCGTGGGTATGGGGATTATGCTGGCTAAATATTTACAGAATTATGAAGATGACACAGTTGATAAATCGTTGAGAAAATATATCTCCTTTGTAAGGCGTGAGCTGGTAAACGAGGATACGGGAGAGGTATACAATGACTATATGAATGATAACAGCTATAAGCGTTTATATAATGCTCCGTGGTTTGCTCTTTTTTATACGGAATTGTATATGTTATATAAGGATAAAAAGTATCTTATGGTGTCGTATCGTATAATCAGACATTTTTATGAGGATGGCGGTACATATTTTTACGCTATAGAGCTCCCTGTTATTCCGATGGCAGCAGCATTCAGGGAAGCAGGTATGGAGAAAGAACTTGAGGAAGTTACGGGATATTTTATGGGTCACGCGGATTTGATGCTTAAAACCGGAACGGATTATCCAAAATCGGAGGTTAACTATGAGCAGAGTATTGTAGCTCCGGCGGCACAGATTTTGGAGGAAACCTATATTTTGACAGGTGATAAAAAGTATCTTGCCGGAATAGAACTTCAAAAATCAATCCTTGAGTTGTTTAACGGAAATCAACCGGATTATCATTTGAATGAGGTGGCTATACGTCACTGGGATGGGTATTGGTTTGGAAAACGAAGACTTTATGGGGATACTTTTGTACATTATTGGAGTGCACTTACAGGTATAGTGTTTGAAAATTATATGAAAATTACGGGTAACACAGATTATGCGGCAAGGGCGGATAAATCACTGAGAGCCGTATTATCAATGTTTTATCCTGATGGCAGAGCTACATGTGCATTTGTATATCCTGTGACAGTGAATGGCGAGAGAGCACATTATGCAGACAGCTATGCAAATGACCAGGATTGGGGGCTTTATTATGCGATGAGATATTTGCAGTAGGAAAGTGTCATGGGTAGTGATGCCAACATAAGTAATTGCTGAAAATATAGATGAAAGTGGAGCTTAGCGCATGATAAAATATCCTGATTACGACAACTGCATAGCGGGCATTCCAAATTCCGTTTTAAAGAGCATGGGACTGGAGCCCGGCAGAAGAACCTTGGAGCTGCTCGACAGACATTTGGAGGGCAGAAGTTACGAGAACGTGGTGGTAATTTTGCTTGACGGAATGGGAAAAAATATAATGGATGCGAATTTGTCGAAGGACGGATTTTTTGCCTCGCATCTTGCGGGAACCTTCAGTTCGACATTTCCGCCGACGACGGTTGCCGCGACGACATCCATACAGAGCGGCATGGAGCCGTGTGAGCATGGGTGGCTTGGCTGGGACTGCTACTATCCGCAGATAGACAAGAATGTGACGGTTTTTTTGAATAAAGAGACAGGGACGGATGAGCAGGCGGAGAGCTACAATGTCGCGTGGAGATATTGCGGCTACGAGAGCACGGTCGACAGGCTTTTGAAGGCGGGCGTGCAGGCATATAACGCAATGCCGTTTTTAGAGCCGTTTCCCGACACGTTTGAGAAGATATGTGACAGAATCGCCGGGCTTTGTTGGCAGCCGGGGCGAAAGTACATATACAGCTATTGGAGGGAGCCTGACCACCTTATGCACGAGAAGGGGTGCTTCTGCACTGAGTCGAAGGAACTTTTGCGAAAGCTTGAAAAGCAGGTAAACGAGCTGTGCAAAAGGCTTGAAAAAGCTGAAATGCCGCAGAAGGAAGGCGAAAGTTACGATATCTCCGGAGTGGGCGGCGGCAAAAAGAATCTGGTCATAGTGACAGCAGACCACGGACATATTGACACCAAGGGCGTGGCGCTCACGGACTATCCTAAGCTGTGCGAGTGTCTGCTAAGACTTCCGTCGATTGAGCCGAGAGCACTCAATTTTTTCATAAAGCCGGGGATGGAAGAACAGTTTGTAAGCGAATTTAACAGGAGATTTTCCGATAAATTCCTGATGCTTACGAAAGAGGAGGTGCTCGAGAGGAAGCTTTTCGGAGAGGGTGCGGAGCATCCGGCGTTTCGCGATATGTTAGGTGATTATCTTGCTGTTGCGACGGGGGATTTGTGCATTTATAATACACGGGAGGAAGCGGATTTCTTCATCGGCGCGCATGCGGGACTCACGGCGGAAGAGATGACTATACCGCTTATATTGGTTGAATGTTAGCAGATAGAGGTTTTTAAGAAGTATTTATCAAGAGGAAAAGGGACACATATGAACGAATTACAGCAGTATTTATCAATAATCTTGGAGACTGATTTTAATAAGATAATAATAAGCAATCCTGCCAGCAAGTCGGAGGAGTACCAGAAGCTCGTGATTGAACGCAGGAAGGATTTCTGCCAGATTTCCAAGTACACGCAGAAGCAGGTTTTCCATGAGAATGTGAAAAAAGAGCAGCTTGCGGACAGATGTGTGGAGCTTATCGCAGGGCATTACAGACAGGTGAACGCGATGACTGCCGATGCGGAGCACATCATACTCATTTCAAAGAACGGCAAGTGCAATTATAAGGTCAAGAGGCTTGCGACTGAGGCGATAAAGGCGTCAAAAGGTGTTGGCGCAGGCAGTGTAAAAGGAACTGCGGCGGGAAATATGGTTGACGCGGCAGGGGGAATGACCTTGGATAATTGGCACAACCGCAGAAAGAACTACATTCTGAGCGAGGGCATGAGCATTGAGCCACTCGTCGACATGGGAGTATTCACCAAGGACGGCAGAGTTGTCAATTCGATGTATGACAAGTACAAGCAGATTAACCGCTTTGTCGAGATTCTCAACGATGAAATCTCAAACCTCAAAGTGAAGAAATTGAACGTGATTGATTTTGGCTGCGGTAAGTCGTATCTCACATTTGTTGTCTACTACTATCTCACAGAGGTTATGGGGCTTGAAGTCAACATGATAGGGCTCGATTTGAAGGCAGATGTCATAGAAAAGTGCAACAGGGCAGCGGAGAAATATCATTACGACAAGCTTCATTTTGAGCTTGGGGATATCAACGGGTATAAGGCTCCGTTTGATGTCGACATGGTGATTACGCTTCACGCGTGCGACACCGCCACGGACTTTGCGCTTTTCAATGCGATTCAGTGGAAGGCTAAAATGATATTTTCGGTGCCGTGCTGCCAGCATGAGTTCAACAAGCAGATGAAGCCATCAACGCTTCCTATTATGTCACGCTACGGAATAATCAAGGAGCGCTTCGCGGCGCTCGCGACGGATGCGGTGAGGGCAAATCTTCTCGAGTACAGCGGCTACAGAACCCAGCTTCTTGAGTTCATCGACTTTGACCATACGCCGAAGAACATTCTCATAAGAGCCGTGTACCGCCCGATTGTACCGAAGTCCGTGAAGGAGAATGCGCTCAATGAGGTGCACGCACTTATGAAGGAGTTCGCGTTCGAGCCGACGCTCTATAAGCTGCTTGGGATTGGGGAGAAGCAGTAATTATTTTTTTTAAAAATTTATTTCAGGAGGACACCATCATGAACGAGGTAATGAAGAATATACTTACAAGAAGAAGCACCCGCAAGTTTACGGATGAGCAGGTTCCGAAGGAAATTCTCAAGGATATTGTTGACGCGGCTTTACATGCACCGTCGGGAATGGGAAAGCAGTCATGGAGCTTCACGGTTGTAACCAACAAGGACGTTATTTCACGCCTTGCCGAGACTATGAGAGTGGCACTCGGAAGAGAGCACTACGATATGTACAAGCCGACCGCGCTCATCATTCCGTCCAATCTCCGCGAGAACCCTCTCGGAAGGGACGACAATTCCTGTGCGCTTGAGAACATTTTCCTCGCGGCACATTCCTACGGTGTCGATTCCGTGTGGATTAATCAGCTCGGAGCTGTCTGTGATGATGAGAAGGTCAGGGCGATGCTTGATGAGTTCGGCATTCCGTCAGACCATGTAGTGTACGGAATAGCTGCACTCGGCTATGCTGCACCTGACGCGCCTTACAAGGACAGAACCTATGCGGGCGAGGTAAGATATATCGACTAGTTTTTATGCGTAAGTAAACGGTACTATAAACAAGAGGCTGCGCTATTGCAGCCTCTTGTAGTCTCTCCAGAATGCTATTGTCTCTTCTAAATCAGCATCATCTTTAAATAAATTCATTTTCCTGGCAACTTCTATTGCAAAATTCACATACCCGTTGGCACGCGAAGTTATTACATTGCCGGACACAGCAACATTAAGGTCTGTCGAATGTGTTGACTCAATTCCGGCTAAAATTCCGGCATGGTCGAGGACATCTACACCTGCACAGATTCCGGCGATGAGTCCGCCATTGTTTTTAACTTTTCTGATATAATCCCATACGATATTGTTGTCAATTTCTCTTATGTTTCCACCCGGAACAATCATAAGTTCAACATCCCCGGTATCAATCTCCGTAAGTCTGCCCGAAACATTCATAGAGTAACCTTCCATGGAAATTATCGAATTTCCGTCGGGAGAAGCGAAGATTACATTTTTTCCGGAAAATTTCAGAAAATAATTTGATATTCTAAAGGTTACAATATTCTCTATAACATCAAGCACTTCTGCCATTACTGCATTTCTATGCTCTTTTGAATCATTGTAAGCAACATATGAATATCCATCTTTATCTTTAACTGTTGAACCTGGTGTATTCCTCTTATATTCTAATGCTCTCTCAATAATATAATTTAACCCATAACCGTTTATCCATTGAAGAAGAATTACAGCATACCATCTCAACATACCATGAGAACCAGTATTTTTATTTCTATGTCCAAGAGTTCCTGATTCATACTGTTCCCACTTATATATTCTACAGAGCTGCTCTAAAAATTGTACAAGATTCGCATAATCTGTTGATGTATCTCCTGTCAAAACTGGATAAGATAGATTCTGGTTTACAGCACTTTGTAAATTACGAGCCTGATCCACTGATACATTTATATCATCATCAAGTGTACTTTCTTCCCTCTGAAAGTTTCTCTTTATCTGTGCTGTAGT
>ERZ772818.1195-NODE-1195-length-23537-cov-5.555021_pt1 | contig 23537 bp, 17 predicted proteins | sample MGYA00580837_ERZ772818 | MGnify/ENA primary metagenome ERZ772818 (study PRJEB29015, sample SAMEA2737671) | human gut metagenome | biome: human gut; feature: human-associated habitat; material: faeces | place: China | collected 2012 ...
CGATTCACCGTGTGCAGGACGGGCTGGCGATGCAACTCTCGGGGGATCTGGTTTCGCAGGATTTACGGGAGTGTCTGTTCCATCTGGCGGAGATTGTCGGTGGGGAGATTACGAATGATGAGGTGCTGGGGAATATATTTAAGCACTTTTGTGTGGGCAAATAGTTCTTTATTAGCTACAATTTGGAAAGGCGTTGATTTTCAACGCCTTTTTTCTTTTTATATCATCATAAAGTTGAATAAAACAGAAGCTATTATGGGAGACAGAACAGACAATCGGCATTATTATATCCCATAACTCACCGTCATTCTTTGAATTACAAAATAAAAACGGACTTTACAGATGGGCCTGTAGCGATCCCAACTGCTGGCAGATGTACAGCAAGAACGGGAAACCATGGACTGTATCCACCACAGGATTAAAGATAGTCAGACAGTTACCCATCTGGGTTATGGACACTTTCATCAGAGTTGGCATAGCGACATTGATAGGATTCTAATTTTATACATGGTAACAGCAAAAAGCCCTCACTGTCTACAATTCCCAAACGGAATATCACGACTGAATTGTCAAATTGGTCAACGATAATGCACACCGTTCCCTTGAAGCGAAGAAAACAGTATAATTTCCTGATATATGTTCCGAACCCCGACTTCGCCGTGAGGTGCAGCCGGGGTTATTCTTTCCATTTTGGCACACATCCCCCGGAAAATCATCTGCCGGAGGCTTCCGATTCAGACAAGCACTACTACCGTAATCCCCTATCGTTTATCCGTATGAAGCGGTTTTACACAAGATATTTACAGCACTGATGTTATGACCATTTTGTATAACCGGACAATTCCTGACCTGCCAAATTTTCATCGCAAAAAACTGTGAATGTCCGAACGACAAGTACCGATTCTCTAATGTGCTGCAGATTGGTATGACTGCCTTCCACAAATCACAGATTTGGGTATTCCACACAAATCTGTAGCCATTGACTTGGCTTACCATCCTTTTGGAATATATCCGTTCGATTAAGAATTCATGTTTTGGCTATTTGAAGACTTTACATAAGCCGATGGATTTGCCATGACTTTTTCCAGTTCTTCTTTTCGCCAATCTTCAATTGCCTTTTCAAGTAGTTCTGCTTGCGCTTTAGCTAGTTTTTCCATAACAATCTTGTTTGCTGCAAGTTCTGCTTCTAATCTACCCTTGTTCTTTTCTACAGATATATGAACTGCAGTATTGATTTCGTCGTTTATATCAGAAATACGTTTCTCTGCTAAAACTTTTACTCGATGCATTTCTGCCCTAAGCAAGTCATCATAAGGGCCGGAAGCAATCATCATCTTGAAGAATGTTGGAGCAGTCTCTATGATAATAAACAAAAGCATGATAAATAAAGAAGACATGTATGTTGCGGAACTTTCCTCTTTAAGTTCATTGAAGGCTTTCATCTTTGCTTGGAAACCTTTGTATTCAACATCAAGTTTGTCGCGGAAAGAACCTTTTTCTTTAATTTGCTTTTCCGTCCAATCTTTATGTCTTACATTTGCTTCGCTAATTATTCTATTTAATGAGTCAACTGCATTTTGAAGTCTTTGGCTTTCCTTTTGAGTCTCCGCTTGTTTATTATTCATCAAATCTCTAAGATTTGCGTCAGATGCCGCAGCCTGTCCTTGTTTATTTCTAATTGAAGCAGAAAACGCATTTCTTTTCCTAACTTCAGATGCTCTTTTTGACCTTAACTCTCCAAGCTTTTGAATAACACCTGCTCTTTGGGGATCATTCGAATCCATTGAGTTTAATTGTGTTCTTAAAGGATTAATCTGATTATCAAGATTTATAATAGTTGTATTAACCCCATTTAATTGTGCTTGAAGTTGATTAATCTCCGATAGAATATTATTAGTGACAGTACTACTTGTGGTGATTTGTGAGTCGAACATAGTAACACCGTTCAGAATATCATCACGTTTTTGTGCAATAGAGTCTCTTTCTTGAATAGTGCCGCTAATTCTTTCATTTAAGAGATTTTCCTTGTCTTGTTCAATTCGAATATCAATTGCATCTTCGAAAATTTTTAGTTCAAGAGGGGTGGAAATAACGATACCAAGGAATACCGCCATAATGATACGTGGTAATCCAGAAGTAAATTCTCTCCAACTTATTGTTACTTGACCATCAGAATACATGGTGTTCACAATAAATCTATCCAAGTTGAAAATTAACAAGCCCCAAAAGAAACCAAATCCAATAGCGGCTAGCACATCTTCGAAAACAGTAAACAATGCATATCCTCCAGAGAGCATTGCCATTAACGCTGTAAACAAGATTGTACCTCCGATACCTGCATATTTTGCATAATCAGTAGGACATTGACGTAATACCTTTCTGTCAACTCCTGCGCAAATCCACAAGAACTCATTTAGGAAACCTCCCCATGTAATAAGTTTTTCACTATCATAGATAGACTTTTGCAAATTATTATCTTTCATGACTAAATAATTTATTTCTGTAATACAAATATAGACTCTTTAAATCTGCCCAAAGGTTGATTTGTTTGCTTATGCGATTCGTTATCTTAACGTCTAAATCCAAATCTGTTAGTTCTGGAACCAAAGGGGCATTGAATTCGACTCCCATAACATTAATTTTTGGAAATGGAATGTTGACATTAGGCAATGAAGAGCTGACATCCACGTTCATTGTGTTGGAGAATTGGGGTGTAGGAATGTTAAGCGCTTTTACATGTGGCAATGGTAACATCTGAATCTTTAACTCGTGTTCCTTAGTTCCAAATGCATCCGTAACCTTTAATCTGTAGGTTTCTGTATTCTTAGGGGAAATAACAATAGAGCCTTGTGGCTTTACCTTACCATGACCATCCAATTCTATCTCTTTTGCATGTTCAACGTTCCAACTAAGTGTTATTGGAACATTGGGCAGAGAATAAAGTTTGTCGGCAGTAAACTCTACATTTGATTCATTGAAGGATGATATTCTAACAGACTTTGTAAATTTTCGTTTTCCATCCTTTCCTATAGCTGTTATTTTGACTTCAGTAGAGTTGTCTATTTGTAATTGCTTCTCGCCACTATTTTTGACAGATTCTTCTTGATTGCATATTGTAAAAGTGACATTGTCAGAATGTGTTACAGTCCATGTAATACGAACTTTATTTTCTTTACCCTTTTTGAGTTTTGTTGAACTTGCGTTTAATTTAATTGTAGGTTTAGCAATTACTTTGATTGAAAGTGTTTGTGTATTTTCTTTCAAACCATTAGAAACCCTAATGACATACTCCTTATCTTTATTCGGTTTGTCCTTATAAGTGGTATTCTCCGTAACGTCAATACCATTGATGAATACCTGTGTAGCATTTGAAACCTTCCAATTGAACGAGACTTCATCTTCTACATAAATAGTCGTGCCATTTACACAAACAAACTCTTCTATCTTAGGTGCTTTGGTTTGTAAATCAAATATCTGATCGTATAGAGATTTGTTAGAGGTATCATTCTTTTTAAGTATTTCACCAAACAAATCTAGCAATTTTGGGAATAATCCTCCCAATAACTTGAGCTTATTATATACGTTTGAATTGTAAAAGTCTTGATAATCCTCATGGGAGAACAACAGGCGATCTGGGGAACTGAAATCCTTGAATAGATTTCCATCCTCAGACATTGCTAGTAAGGAAATGGACATACTTGCCAAAGCAAAGTCGTCAATATTCTCGTCAAAGTCATTTCCTGTTCGAAGTGGATGTGAAAAGCCTTTTGTTCCTGTTGTAGGAGAAAGCATTCCAGATAGAGCCTTCACATACATGCCATCATAGTCAACCAAAATCAGACTACCATCTGGTTTGATCATTATGTTGTCAGGCTTTATGTCACCATGGGCGAAGGGCTTAGTCCTTAACCATAGAGCCAAGTCACAAAATTTTTTGTACAGATCTTTTATCGCAGCGGTATCTCTGTAATGTGAAGCAATATAGGTTTCCATTGTTTCACCATCCACCCAATCCATCTGCAAAACAGGAAATTCTGTTTCATTGGAGATGTTTGTATCAACAAAGAGCTCTTTAGGAAGATAGTTGACTTCCATAAGATATGGAGACCTGTTATTCCTTAGCTCCTTGCTTATCTCTTCATAGGCATGAGCACGATTATCTTGATCTTGATGGAAACATTTTATTGCATACTCTCTACCAGTGTCCACATCTTTCATTTTAAAGACAACAGCAAAGCCACCTACACTACGATATGGCTCGTCATGATTATCCATGACGGGACGCAGGTGTGATAACTTGTCAAAATTATCTTCTGCGTTACGAATTGCTTCGACGTATTCAGCTAGGTTTGGGAACTGCATATTTTGTTAAGGTCTTGAAATTACGAAATTTCTAAATGAATGAAGTGATAAATCTTTTTGTGCATACGATAACATAAAGTTACCAAACAATTGGCAGAGTTCAGAGTCTGATAAATACTTTTCTATCGCATGTAATGATGGACTTGCACCCAAATTACGGTAATCCTTCATGTTCAGTAGTAACCCATCAGCAGTTTTATATTGGTCGTACAAATCAGCATCCAAACAGATAGCTTTTAACGATAAGGATATCACGGCAAGAGAGAAATCATCTATCGTCTCATTAAAATCATCTGCGTTTCGAAGAGGGTGTGACAAGTCTTTTGAACCAAGAGTAGGTGACTTTTGACCTTTCATGGAAGGGACGTACATTCCATCGTAATCAATCAACGTAAGTCTGCCATCTGACTTTACCATTATGTTGTCTGGTTTTATGTCACCATGAGCAAAAACTTGTGAGTGTAGCCATGCAGCTAATTCGCAGAACCTATAAGTTAGCCATTTCATTTCGCTTTCCTTTTTAAAGTTCTGCGCAATATAAGTGTCCATTGTCATTCCGTCTACCCAATCCATCAATAGAACAGGAAACTCGTTTTCAGAAGTACATGAGCTATCAACAAATATTTCATCCTCATAATACTTTACGGATATCAGATAAGACGAATCTTGTAATTCAAGTTCTTCTGCAATCTTATCATAAGAATCTTGCCTGCCTTTCTGTTCTTCTGTAAAACACTTTAGAGCATAGTATTTTCCAGTACTTGGATCGACCATTTTGAATACAACTGCAAATGCGCCACTACTATGTAGCGGCTCATTATGACTATCCAAAATAGGTTCAAGATGTGACAATTGGTCTAGATTGTCGTGAGAATCTAAAATAGACTTTACGTATTCAGAAATCAATGGGTATTGCATAGTCTTAATCAATCAAATTTTACTATGGTGTAGTCATCAATGTCAATAAGTCCTTTTTTATTAAGAGCAACAATATCCTTTTGGAATTTTTCTTGGTTATCGCACCAATTAAGAATATCATTAATCAGGACATCAAATGATATTTCTTTTTGGTTAGCAAGTTTTAATGCCAAACTTAACATTGTCGCATCAGAAGATTTTGAGCTAATAATTTCATTTATGTCTTCCTCGTATTTATCTGAATGTGAAACCATGTACATCATCAAGACAAAATGAGAAATTGCATCACTTGCAGCAAAAACTACAGAATCGTTTTCAAGAACAAACTCCCCTTTTTTGAAACCTTCTTCTTGTAGTGGATCTTTACAGCTTATAAGATGCGGAGGATTTGAAAAATCTGCAAGTTTTGTGAAACTATGTTCAAGTTTCCCAGATGTTTTGTTATAGTGAAAGACTACACTATCACCATATGCAATGTAATAGCAATAATCAAAACGCAAACGCCAAACTACTGCAATAGTAGCGCAAGAACCTTCGGTATAAAATTTCTTCTGAAAAATTCCATCGTATTCTTTTGCTATTTCTTCATGTTTGTTGTAAAAAGGCTCCCATATAGAATCTATCCAATTGTCAAATTCCTCGAAAGATGTGATTGGTTTATGAGGTATTTTATCAATCAAGTATTTTGACCAATCAGACGCAAATACACCACACCCACCAGCTCCATCAGATATAGCTATTAGATCATCAATAGCAATACATGAATCCTCGTTGGGTGTGGTATCTGTATATTTAGGTAATGTGACTTTATGAGACATTATTAGATATTGTTTACGAGCGTGCTGCTCAAAGTTCCTATCTTCATGAATTTCGCAAGGAATTGCATTCCTGTATTCACGGCCATTGCTCTATGTCTAATGTCAGCATCAATATCTTCATTCAAGATTTGCTTCATTTGGTCATTGTAGCTCAATGGGAGTAAACTTGACATAGCGAAGAGTTTTTCTCCGTAATGGTCGCCATTAAGTTCGTGTACTTCTGATGGGAATGAAATAACTTCTTCTTGTTCTGGTACAATGTGAATATTAAAGAAGAGAACATTTCCATCATTGGTAAACATGGACTTAAGTTCATTTGATAACTGCATCATGTTATCATCGGTTGTTCCATTATATTCGCCATCAGTAATATTAATGATAGTAGGAGGGAAACAATCCCGATTTTGGTGGGTTGTCATCCAGTCTTCCAGAAGACTTTTTGCTCTCTTTAGAGCCTTATCCATGTGTGTCCAACCACCATCATGTCTTGCCACCATCCATTGTTTCTTTTCGACTTCCTTAAGAGTTATACCCTTACGAGTTTTAACTTCCTCTGTAACTGTTATCTTTTTGTAAGGATTGTCGCGTATTTCCTCTGGTGTCACAAAGTCTTTGCCTTCCAATGCACCATTCCAAGCACTATATGCTTCCTCTCCATAACCAATAACAGCAATATCAAAATAGTGTCTTGTTTCATTGTTCTTGACGCAACGCTGAACTAGTTCATCAATTTGAGAATTTACGATTCTTGCAACAGCTTCCGACAAAGTGATTCTTTCCTCGTTAACATACGTGTATCTATTCATAGAAACACTATGATCCACAAGGAAGATGAATGCTGTTGGATGTTCGCGGTCAATACGTGCAGTATATGCATTCTTGCTTTGGAGAGACAATGGCTGTGATGGAATAGGAATACCGAAGTTGCCTATGTTAGTGATTGCAGAGAGTGGGATGAAATTCTTTACTAAGATTTCTGCTTGGTAATATGGTTGTTCATCAATGTCTAGGTCAAAATGATTGCGTGCCTTTACGGTATCAAAGTGGATAGCCTTGAAAGCGGACAAGTCTATTCCAACGCTAACATCATTCCTTGTTGCATTCATGTTTGCATATTTGGTTTTGTCGTCAAAAATGACATCTAAATCTACCTCAAGTATAACAGGATTCGTTATTCTATTTTCTTTCATTGCAACATACATCATAGGATGATTACGTGTAAAGCTCACACGCACATATCTCTCCAAACCTTTTCTTGAATCTAAGCCCCATGATAACGATCCAGGACCGCCGCCACCTGGTTTTGGTATAATGATGTTCTTCTCTTCGCAATCTTTCCATGAGTAAAGACCGCCATTTTTGATAATGGCCTCTAAGTTGTCTCGGTCAGTAAAATGATAAAGCTTATGGATGTTGTGTCGATCAAGGACGTCCTTGAACTCTTGCCAATTAGTTCTTTTTGCCATGTTAATCGAATAGATTTAATTGTTTAGGTTGATTGAATTTCTTTGAACAGCTCTTTTTGGATACTTTCTTTGCTTCAATTTCCTCTTTAGAAAGAGGGGTATAAGTTTCATCTTCTTTAGGATAGTTTCCTTCAATAAAGAGCTTGACTAAACCAGCATGTGATAAAGGAGAAGAACAATCTCGAAAATCAGTATTTGTATTATAGTCAAGGAAAACTATGTCATGATTCTTTGCTCGTTCAGCTATTTTGTTTACTATTTCTGTTACAGTAGGGACATTTTCCAATACCCACTTGTATGTAGGGAGATAGATTTTCATACGAGCATCAAAGTAACCAAGCAAATCTTTTCCGTATGCTCCACTTCTATGACCTTTAGGAGTTCCGAGTGTTCGGACTGTTCTCTTAAGTCCTTTCATGGTGTCATTTTTAAAGGTTGAAAAGTTTACGTCTTCTGTTTCGAAAACTTTTAATCCTTGCCATACCGCTTCCACACATGTCGCTTTTAGCCCATTTGAATCTAATGGAATAGGAATATTTCCATGTGGATAGAATGGACTTAGCATCTGGGCATATTTTGTTTTAGAAGCAGATGTTATATCCAAAATATCTGCATTGGGATATTGCTCTTGGATACGTTCGAGTTTCCTTCTTTTATTTTCGATGTAGATCATATTATTCTAGTCTTCTGATTGAATAATTCGTTTTGGCACGAGCAATTCTCTAATATAAAGATTCAGTAGTTCTGCAATCTTATAAAGTGTCTGCAAATTTGGTTGAGGTGAATTCGTACACCACTTTGAAACAGTAACTGGGTCTTTGTCTAATTGCTCGGCAAGCCACTTACCTGTACGGCCTGTGTCTACCAATACACCTTTTATTCTATTTAGTTGATTCATTCTTAATTAATGTTGGACGCAAATTTACTAAATTTCTTTTTTATTAAATAAGAGAAAATGAAAGAAATGTAACAAAACCTCTTTGTTTTAATGACAATATGTAGATATCTGTAATCTGAATCGCAAATGCATGGTAAAAAAGGAGCAGACTGTTACAGCAAAAACGGCCATGCTGTTATAGTTCTGACTGATGGTCATTTTGTATAACCGGACAATTCCCGGCTTGTCAAATTTTCATCGCAAAAAAAACTGTGAATGTCCGAACGCCAAGTACCGAATAAAAGAAAAACTTAACTTCATTGCCTCCAAAAAAATTCTTCAAAATGATTACTAATTTTATCCATGCTTGTTGACGCTACAGAATAAAAAAATCCATCTATAATTTATGTTTTTCGTATTTATGACTGCATTTTGACGTTTTTTTGCTAAGTTTGTTTTTATATCTACTTATAAACCAACAGACGCTTTTGAGAAATATTAAGTATATTTTACAATTTCAAGCAAAGTAAAATTAATTTTGAGCCAATAATGATATTTGATAAAATATGAATATAACATATAAAGAACAATTAAGCAAGCATGTTGAAAACATCTTCATGGGATATTCGAAACATGGCCTTCACATCTGTGACATTGCTACAGGTGGTGGAAAATCATATACAATAGGTAAACTGACATGCCAATACTACCCTGAAAAGTTTGATCGCATTGTTATCCTCTGCGTTCAAAATAAACTGGTGAACAGCATGAACCGTGAAATAGACCATTTCATTAACTCTGAAGGAAGTCTTATATCCTCGTCTGACAAGATGGTAATAGAGAACAACCCCGAAGTTATCACTCAAGCCATCAAAAACGGGTACTTCAAGAAACTTCTAGAAGAAATGTGCTATCAGATTGGAGAACAGAAAAATGCAAATTACAAGGTCGATGAAATACAATACAGCTACAATGCCGTCAAGAAGATATATGAGGGACTGACAGGGTTGATAAAGACTCTTGACGAAAGTGGAAAGAACGACTATATTCTTAATCATATTAACGAAGGAGAAGCAAAACTTCGTAAGGTTGTTCGTGGATTCTTCGACACCTATAAAAGACACCTCGAAAAAACTAAACAGCTGAAAAAAGTCTCTCTCGAAACTATTTTAAATAAATTCCAGTCTCTCATTAAGGTTTATCCTCAGGTAGATTACAGACGGAAAAAGGTACTTCTTATGACTGTTCATAAAGCAATGTATGGAATTGATCCTATTCTTTCTGAGAAGATTTACCTGCAAGACATTGCAGAAAAGAACAAAAAGACGCTTATCCTCTTTGACGAATCCGACCAAGCTGCAGTAGCTATGCGTACGGCAATCATCGACCAATCTATTGATAATGCTGGAGGTAGCAAGAGATTTGCAAAGGGCTATAATGGTTATCTACAATATAAGGATTTGATTGATAATCCAGAACAAATAGCCAATCAGTATTACGGAAATTTGTTAGAAAAATGTCTTAACAAAGCTAAGGATATTACAAATTCAAACTGGAAAAAAGCTGTTGGCGACATTCTTCCCTATAAAAATATTTTCTTAAGCAATTATGAAGAACTAGAAACATACAGAAGAGGGGTGTTCTTTTCAGGCCCTGCACTGAAACTAAATATCTCCCCAAAAGGAAACAATGCCAATTCGTATATCTGCTATAAGAAAAACGACCGACATTTCTATCTCGTTCATGTAAAAGATGCCAGTATGCTTACAAAAGAATATGTTATGGCAATTCCATTAGACAGATTCCTTTCTCTCATCATCAGTAACACAACGTCAATAAAAGCACAGCTCAGAAAAGTCATTTCTGATTCACTGAAGAAAAGCCGGGAGCAATTCGAGGCAGAGGAAAAAAAGGTCTCTGCGAATACAGCAACAACAAACTACTATCTTGGCTATCCTACATTGGAACGGGAGATTCATACTTTATTATCTCGTTTTGAAACCACATCAGAATATCAATTTGAGCAGCAGATTAACGAATTCATGACAAACAGAAAGAACTTGTTTGTTTCTGATGGTAGTAGCAAAATGAAGCTACCCGATTTCTCCGTATATTCCCAAGGAGTGCAACTTTATCAAGAAGAAATTGATGAGCGTGATAACCTGCACAGGGTCAGATTGTCATGCCGAGAGATTTCAACAACCCCTGAAAAGATACTGATTGATCTCGTAAACACCGACGGTACTTCTGTTGTTCTATGCTCTGCAACTGCTTCATGCTGGTCTGTGGTAAGTAATTATGACATCAAGTACTTAAAGCAAACACTCGGAGAAAAAGTTCATGTACTTTCCAAAGAAGAACGTGAGACTTTTGACTGCCTTGTTGATAAAACATACCCCTCAGTACACCAGATTAAAGTTGTTCCTCTAGAGAGGTATGAATATGATGATAAAAGAGAGAATGCGATAGTGTTGCCGGACAGATACAAGCAGATGTTCTCTCCTGACGCTTTGGAGGGAGGATTGGCAGACAGATGGTTCAAAATTACATATAGAGAACTGAAAAAGACCACCAAGAACATAAATGACATACAGTTCCAACTGTACAGGCTTTTCCAGTTTATTGAAGCATATTATTGGTTTTTCACACACAATGATATTCATAGCATGATATTCTTCCAAAACCGTACAGGAGATAAAGACAAAGATCAAATTAACGTCCTTAGCTGTCTGATAGACGGAACTTTCAAAAACATGACTTGTACTTTGGAAGATGAAATTCCGTCAGATTGGGAAAATAAACACATCCGTATTTCTAAAGACTGGGAAGATGTGGAATCCAATATTCTATCAGAACTTAGTCAGGACAAAGATGCAAAATTGATGCTGATTTCTGCCTATGGAAGCTTTAAGGCGGGTGCCAACATGCAGTATGAAATACCCGAAGGTCTAGAATATACAAGTGGAGATAACTGGGTTAATGAAGGAGAAAAGCTAAAAAAAGACTGGGATGCCATCTATGTACAATCACCCACCTCATACCTTATGATAAATGAAGACGGCAATGAGATGACATTTGAAAAAAGCCTTTACAATGCCATGCTTACACTGATGATGCTGTATGAACGAGGATGCCTTTCCAAAGCTGATGTCACTCAGTGGCTCTATTATGCATTGTCCAATAATTTTATGTTTAGTGAGAAGCGTAATCCAGGCATAGTCAAGGATAAAGCGGCATGGGCACAAACGACAGTGGAACAAGCTATTGGCAGATTATGTAGGACAAGGAATAAGCCTTATACAACATACATCCTTTTCGATGAATCCATGAAACCTTTCTTTGATGCCTCGAATATGGAGAAATCGCTCACAAAGGAGTTCAGAGCTTTGGCGACATACATTTTATCACATCAAGATAAAAAGGAAGAAGGAATCGACCTAGAAGAGATCATGCGATGCAATGATGCCAACTATGCACAGGCACAATTGGATCGCTTACGCAGGATTGCGCTTCGCTATACTCCTCACAAACAAGACGAGGATGAATATGATGATGACATTGAGGAAGAGGACGAACTGCCTTACAACGTAAAAATCAGTCAGATAATGTACCAGAACTACAAACAAACCATTATCAGAAAACCTGTAATCGCTACTATTGAGGATTTGAATGAGAACAACAAACGACTGACTTTTATGCCAAAATGCTATGGCAACTGGAAGCGTAACTCCGCATCTGAATTAAATTACTATTGTGATGAAAGACTCAAGGTTTGTCCAAAAGAAAACGGGAAACTGTTCCCCTATCCTATCTCGCCATCCTACGTCAGGCTTGATGTGCTAATGAAAAATCCTATTATCAAATCCCATTTTGAAAAAAATGGTTTTGCAACAACTTGGGAGAAGAAGGGCATGATACTACACCCACAAATACTAGCCACAGACTATGCTGGAGAAATTGGAGAAGAGGCTTTCAAGGCAATCTTGTTACATTATACAGATTGCACTGAGAAAGACATCAAACATTTGGAAGGAAAAGATTACGAACTGGCTGATTTCGTTATCACGAATGAGGACGGAAACTATAGAATCGCATTTGACGTAAAAAATATGAATCCCAAAGTAGACCATAACGACAAAGAAAGCGACATGCCTACTACACAAAAACGAGAAATCAAACGCAAACGATTGGGATGTGAGCTGATTACGGTTAACATGCTGGACATGGATGCTGCCGGGATGGATGAAATACGTGAAATTCATGGAGTTATAGATGTGAATGGCAACATCATTCCTAGTGCTATCGAACGCATTCAGAAACTTGTAAATAAAAACAACATATGAAGTTAAACGAAGAATATATTAAAAATCTACCACTGACAACCAACAAGATTAACGTGATTTTAGATAGGGAAGCATTCTTTTCGAGATATTCCATCGTGTCATACTATGGCACCAATAAGGAACTAAAGAATCTTGCATACGAGCAACTAGCAGACGTACCTTGTCTGTCTGTAACTGGCGTAAGGGCAAGATGGTCAGGGTTACGTTTTCCTATGGTTCACTTCTTTATCCTAATAGCCAAAGGTAAAGAGAAACAGGTTTTAAATAGCCTAAGAACATATGAGCATATTCGTTCTAAAGTCGATACACTGGAGGAATACGACGATACACTACAGAAAAGGATTATTGCCTCTCTGGCCATCAACTCGATTGGCAAAAAGAGAAGCGATAAGATGATGTATAATGATGGAACACTACTCATATGCGATGACAAGAATTTCAATGTCCCCAAATCCAGACAAGAGCTTGTTTGTTTGAAGATAGAAATCAATGAATATATGAATCTTACAGCCAAGACCACATCATTCTCTAACCCATCTTCATACAATGAATTAAGAAAACGCAAAAACTGCGTCTTCAAAATCGGGAAAGACATTGAGGGGTACTTATGGGAAGGGCAATCTGTGAAACCTATAGTCATAAAGGATTTCAAGGATGGTGACTTCAACCTGAAAAAACTGTATGTACAGAAGAAAAGATTCAATGACAATAAGAACAACGTTCCCTATTGGCCATATAACAAAGAGAACTATACTCACGGAAAACTATTTGCCATTTGGCAAGTAGTACAATCCGTCAATGAAGACTTTGATGGTCTCGTCAAAATTGACTTTTGTGATTTTGAAGTATTGCACTATGATGAATGCAAGACTGGTGATGATATGCTCTCACTTCTGAAAGAATATCTATCAGGAAAATGCATTTTATTTGAAGACCCTTTTGGTACTTCCGCATCAAGAGAACTGATTGTTCAATTCAAGAACGAAGCTCTTTCGTTAATGGATGGCAAACTCGTTTTTCCACGAAAAGCTTCTGGAAATGACATGGTGATAAAACTGTGTGAACCTAAAGAGGAAGATGCAATTTGTACCCATTATACAAAATCCCTCTATCGGATGTCACATTCTGGTAAGGCACTTCAACATATCACATTCTACGGTAATCAAAAGGATGATAAGATAAGCAAAGCTAATACAAGAAGAATCCTCATTGAGTTGCTTGTAAAAGATTCGTTAATCAACAGAAAAATGCCCAACCAATTGACTGAACTGATAAACGATTGGAAATTCTTCCGATACAAGATTAATGAAGGCTTTGTGCATGGCGCTTCATTAGCCGTTAATATTTCAGGCACAATGAGTATAGAAGAATACGGACTGTCTCAAAACAACTTAGGAGAAGAATTCGAACAGTTTGTCCGCGATAAATTAAAATATAACGACCCTGATAAGATTCGTGGTGGACGGGATTATATGGCCATGGAGAAAAACGGCAACGTGTATCTGATTATCGATACAGAAGAGATACCAATACTCGATGCTAACCTGATTGATGATGGATATGGGAAGGTGGTCAATGAAGGAGAAACTATCTCTATGTTCAAACGCAAGAAAGTTGCGCATGAATACTTAAGAGGCTATATCGGTTTCCATTTGTGGAAGTCAGATGGTATCAATGGAGAAGCAAATGGCTCCTATTCGTACATATCAGGCACAAATAGCGAGAATATGCAAATAATGCAGAACACAAAAATGGATAAGATGCCTCGCGCACGAAGGATATTTGTCTTGAACAAATCGAATCCAGAAACAGTAGAAAACGAAATTATGGAAATCGCCTCCATGTTAAAATTCGGCTTCGGAAGATGGAATGAATTAATGACCTACCCCTTCCCCTTCAAGTTCCTTCTGGAATATCTGGATGACGCTTGTGAAACCGCTTTTTCAAAACACTGGAAAGACATTACTTACAAAGGTGAATTATAGACTATTATGCATAAAGAAACAGATATATTAAAAGATCATGTTCCATCTCCCCTAGAGATAACTGAATATGAACAAAAATGGAACACGTTAGCCGATTATGTCAATCAGAAGGAAAGAAAGATTACCGCGTAAAGAAAATCAAAAAACAAGGGACGGGCAATAAAGCCGTCCTTTTTCATTTCCCAAACGCTTTACGGAAATGGATGTCAGATGGAAAAACTGAATTTCATCCATATGAATTTGAAAAATATGGAGCTATATAATTCCTGTATTCCGGCTATATGGAAACATGCTTGATACCACCTACAATACATACAGAAGGAGGTACTTCAAACCTGAAGTAAGAATTCCTCAAATATGAAAGAGAGTTTATAAAGGATCTTAAACAGATTACGGAAAAACTAAACGAGTAAGTAATTTCAATGCCACTGTAAGTTCATATCTAATTCTAATAAATGATTCTTCAAAAAATGCTTCGTAAGCCTCCGGTTAAGTACGTATTTTACTATGAGGATTAGTTATAAAATGGATATAGGCTTAAGAAAGACAATATAGCCTCTTACTTACCAAGAACAATCCGAATAAATAATTCGAGGTATTAAACACAAAAATGGATTTAATATATAATTAGTTTATTTTTATGTATTACCCCAATAATAAAGCCCCCTAAATATTTTCTGTACAAACGTACCACACTTATAAATATTTGTGGTATCTTTGTACAGATTTAGATAGTAAGCAATGAAGAAACTTAATTCATACATATCATCATCAGACATGAAGGAAAAAGGGCGTGCAGCTTATTACAAAATGTTGGAAAGTGTACGCCAAGGTGAACTAATACAGGTTCGACGAGGACTGTATGCCAACATTGACCAACTTTCAAGCAGCATGATTGACATAGAAGCAATTATACCAGGTGGAATTCTTTGTCTCTGGTCTGCATGGAGCATACACCAACTTACGACTTCTATGCCACAAGCCTATCATGTAGCCATAAAAAGAGATAGAAAAGTAGTAACACCTTCATTTCCCTCAATAGAACTTCACCACTATACTGCTTCTATACTAGAAATTGGGGTAAGCAAGATGGTTTTGGAGGATTACAATATCAGGATCTATGATATAGAGCGATGCGTATGTGATGCCATTAAGTTTAGAAATAAAATAGGTATTGATGTCTGCTCAGAAATCATAGATAACTATCTTACACGACCGGAACGAAATATAAGTAAACTACTGGATTATGCCAGACAACTCCGTGTGGGCACAATCCTTGAAAACTATCTGCAAGTCAAACTATGAGTAAAGAACAAAATAAAAACTACGGAAAATCAATTCGTACAAAGCTCTTGAATGTAGCTAAAAAGGAAAATGTATTCTATCAGACTATATTGACACGATATTTTCAGGAGCGATTACTATATAGGATGTCACAATCACGCTACCGCAACAATTTCTACCTAAAAGGTGGAGCTCTTATGTATGCCTATGAACGTTTTGCTGCACGTCCTACATTGGATATTGATTTTCTTGGTAACAATATAAGCAATGAAGGTACTTCAATTATAGCAGCATTCAAGGAAATATGTTCCGTACCCTTTGAAGAAGATGGAGTGATATTTGACGTTGAGCACATTACTGCCCAAAATATCACTGAGTTCAAAGACTATCATGGAATACGCCTAAGCATACCGGTAAAAATGGATTCCATAGCACAAGTGCTGACTATGGATATTGGTTTTGGCGATGTGGTTACACCCTCACCTGTCAATCTGGATTTTCCTATTTTGCTAGAACATCTGCCTTGTGCTAATATCCTGGCATATTCTCTGGAAACAGTTATTGCAGAAAAGATGCATGCAATAATAGACCTTGCAGATCAAAGTAGTCGTATGAAAGATTATTATGACTTGCATAGAATACTGAAGGAAGAAAAATATGACCCAGAAGTTTTACAGGAAGCTATAATCCGTACATTCGAAAACAGACATACACCATATGATGAGAACACAATGTTCTTTCGTAAAGATTTTGGAATCAATCAACAAATGGAAGCAAGATGGAAAGCTTTTATGCGTAAAATCACAAAGGCCACTGATCTATCCTTCTCTGAAGTTGTGGGATTCATTCAGGAAACACTTCGTCCATATTGGGAAAACATACCGCATGAATAATACAGACTATAAAATATATGAATTTCCAGAATGTGAATCCATAGTCATTTCTGGGGATATTCACGGAGATTTCAATCTTCTTGTGAACAAAATGTGCGTACAATACAGTATGGAGAATACGCTTCTCATAGTTGCCGGAGACTGTGGATTTGGTTTTGAAAATAGAGGCTATTATGAAAATATCGTCAAGAAGAACGCCAAACGTATGAATGATAATAACAATTGGATCCTTTTCGTCAGAGGTAATCACGACAATCCTGCCTATTATGACGGTTGCACATTCAAGCATAAAAGATTTATTTCCATCCCAGACTACTCCATCGTAAAAGCATGTGAACACACATTACTCTGCATTGGAGGAGCAATATCCATCGACCGCTCATACAGACTTAACGCATGGGAACAGTTACAGAAGAAGCGCCATAAATCATCTCATGATTTAAGTAAAGGAACCTATGAGCGAAACTATTATTGGCCAGACGAAAAACCTGTCTTCAATGCTGAATTGCTTGATAAAATAACTGCAGAACAGACAATCGACACCGTTATAACCCATACATCACCGTCATTCTGTGAATTACAAAATAAGAACGGACTTTACAGATGGACCAATAACGATACACAACTGCTGGTAGATGTTCAGCAAGAACGGGAAACTATGGACTCCATCTACCATATGCTGAAAGAGAAGCAAAATATTACCCATTGGTGCTATGGACATTTTCATCAGAGTTGGCATAACAATATTGATGGGATTTTATTTAAAATGCTGGATATTATGGAGTTCTACGAAATAAAATAACATTTTACTACCAAATATCCTTATGACATCATAATATTATCTATACTTGACTTAAATAAAATAATATCAGCTCGTCCCAATGTAGAATACATAAGATAGTGAGGAATAATATATTCATAGTTACAGTTCAGGCTTTTTGTAAATTCTTTATTATTTAGTTTTTCATATACCTCCCTTCTCTTGTCAAAAAACATAGATTGCACACTCAGTTCGCTGAGTGTATCCTGTATTTCTTTCTTTAAATTTATATTTTCTTTTTTCCCTATGGGAGCATGTATATAAGATGTTCTCATCAGATGCGATATGAATGACAGCCAGTTTAAATGTATATTCTTGTGAGCGGCTTCGTTCAGATTGCGTAACAGTCGGATATATAATACAGTTGCAGGCAGTACGTGCAGAGGCATATACGAAGTAGTGACAGCATTAGCTCCAATCTGGAAAAAAGCGTTTGCTATTGTATTTATGGTATTGTAAGTGGTAAATGTGTTACATGCAGAGAGGAACACCAGTTGCGGACCTATTCCGCTGTTTACAACATCATCCCCGGTTACAATATCGTCTCCCATCATGATAAATGAGTCGTGTGTTGTTTCATCTACCCCTCCGTGCGTATCGATTATCAATAGTTCCGGTCTAGTTTCCATTAGGGTTTTGAAGAAGCTGGATTTATCTAGGCACGTTTTTATCTGAAATCCCAAGGTTTTTGCCAGTTCCCTGACAGGTGATTGTGCCATCACAAAATCCGGATCTTCATTTCCGAATACAACAAGTGTTTTTTGCAGGATATCCTCCGGTATGACATACGGTGTAAATTTTGCTTCCATATATTGTGCCAGCAAGCCTGTAACCGGTGTTTCAGGCAGTCTACACACCTCGTGTGTGAATCCAAGCGGTATACCGTCTATCATCATCCATTCTATAGGAAGGTCAGTCATGGCTACAATTTGTGAGCTGTACTCTTGCAACATTTCTACGGCTTTGGGCGAGAGCATTTCATCGGTCATTTTTTTCCCGATTTTTTCCATCACTCTCCGAATGTTTTTGTTTTTGCTTGGCGATGTAGCCAGCCTTTCGATATGTTTTATCCCTACGAATGAAAGTTCGGAGTTGATATTCTTACCCATAATCGGAAGTCGCAGATAAGGTGAGAATCTTATTGAGCAGTGCAGTTGAGCCACAAAATCAAAGAATATGCTTCGGGGAACAATAAAATTGTTTAACACATATATCATAGCTAGAAATAATTCTTTGGGCAAATTCGTTACATTATGAGCGATTGTATAATTATGAGTTTGATGATAACCCATTATTTTTTCAAGATTCTGTACATTTTTTTCTTCTTCCGGTAGCAGATCCATTTTTGAAAGTTTACGCATTTCAATACTTGTATAAGGTGCTACCAGAATCAGAGGAGCCCGGTAGTGTTCTTCCTGAAATTTGATATCTTGCATGGAGTAAGCTACTATATCTTCGAGTAATCTTATTTTTGTTATCTGTTCTATTAATAAATTCTGCCTTTCGAATCCCTTCGTATTGTTCAGAGCCGCCTCCGACGATTCCTGTTTCCTTTTCAGTATTTCATCTTTTGTCAGCAAAAGAGAGTAATCCCAGTTTCCCAGTATCGAATTAATCGTTTGAGTGTTTACTTTGGTCGGAGAGAATACATCTCCTGTGTCATAAACGCCTTTATCAAAACAAGGAACCGAGAATGGCAATCTGCTTTTGTCTATTTCATAGTTTTTGTTTGCGTAGTCGTAAAACCATTTCCAAATATCACCCAGTCTAGTTAGAGTAGTACATGGAAACTTGCATACATTACTCGCCTCGTTCGAAGTCAGGCAGACAAAATCCTCGTTTATGTAATCTTTTAACAGACTAGCGTAAATTTCGATGATACGTTCCTCTTCAGTACATAACAGTATCACATACGGCTGTTTGGGCAAATTGAGCAATGATTTTATAGTTTCTGCTGTAATATCAGGATAGACCATAACCAGTCTATATCCTAATGTCAGGCCATAATATTTGGAGAGCCGGTAATATTCTATGCCATAGATAAACTGAGCCATGCTTTGAGGCAGATATCCGATATAGTCTAACATCGGATGCTGTATAGATTCCTGTGGAATATTAGTAAACCTAATAGAATCTCTCTCTCCAAGTAAAGCTATATAAAATATAGGATTATTGATATTATTGTAGCCCATTTGTACATATATTTATATTAATTTCATTATTTAGTTTTCTTTGTTTTAAAATTATAAAGATTTATTTTATTCAGCAAATTCTTAATAAAAAGAGTAATTATATCATGAAAAACTACCCCAAAATATTAACCGTATAAATGATACATAGTAACCTTAAAAAAATAGCGACTGCTGTCTCATAATACTTTCCTCAAAAGTGGATTATTATCTAAAATGTCTTACAATTCATCGATTGTAAAGACAGTAATGTAAATTATATATTGATACATTAATACACTACACAACTACATGAATACTCCACTTTTTGTACCTTGTAGAAAATATTGAAAAAGCTTGGGAAATATACAATTTTTTCATACATTTGTATAGAGTCAAAGGCTTTCGGAAATCGCGAAGTATTTCTAATACTTTGATTATCAGATTTTTAAATGTTGCAATATTGTACCTCACGTGTATTTGAGTTTTTCAAACAAGTTTTGAACTTATTGAATACCAATGTTTGTCGAGATTTTCTAAATAACTGCATCGGGCAAATAATTCTTTATTAGCTATAACTGGAAAAGGCGTTGAAAATCAACGCCTTTTTTAGTTTCAAAAATCTAGCTATAAACAGTTGGAGACGGTTATTCCATTATGTAGAACGCTAACGGCATTTGTATTTCAGTCCATACAGAAGAAATGGTTATATACATCCATTTTAAAGAACATAGCTATAGTGTAGGTAATCACTCTGAATAAAACGTCATCATTACACGAGGCAACTTCAAACGGAACTAACAGGAAGATCTGCAAGATCTAACCCATTTCTTAAATTTAAAGAGTACTCCCAAAACTATAATTACAAATACCTATGTACTGAGAATGACGATTGCAAGTATTATCAGACCCTTGGCCTGAAACTTATCTACAAAGAATTTTTCAGACAATGTAATTACAAGTTGCGGTTGAAAAGTTGGAGATGTAATGTAATAGAAATATAAAAAGGGGAGGGTTTTTCCTCCCCTTTTTATATTTCTATTACATTATGTTTTATATCTTTGTAAAATATCAAAGGATTAAACAATGGATAAACCCAAGAATCGAATAAAAAAGGTGCTCGAAGGACGTAGAACTAAACAAACTTGGCTTGCAGAAAGGCTTGGTAAGAGTTTCTGCATAGTGAATTCCGATATTTGTAATCGCTATCAACCTAGCCTCGAAGTCCTTTTCGAGATAGCTAAGATTCTTCAAGTAATTAATTAGAGAACAGGAGAGATAGTTAAAATGGCAGAAGAACAAAATTATAGAACTATTGCTAAACCATTTGTAAAATGGGCTGGAGGGAAAGGTTCTCTAATAAAGCAACTCATAGAGTACTTACCACAAAACTTTGATGAGCAGCAGAATGTAACATACATTGAACCTTTTGTTGGAGGAGGGGCAATGCTTTTTCATATGCTAACTCACTATACTAACATAAAAAGGGCTATTATTAACGATGTTAATGAAGATCTGATCAATTGCTATTTGTTAATCAAAAAAGACCCGACAAGACTAATAGTATCACTACACAACATCAAAAATGAGTATTACAACTTAGATACTATAGAAAAAAAAATGCAATACTATTATCAAATAAGAGAAAGATATAACAATAATGAACTTACCATGATAGAGCGAGCTGCTTGTTTTATCTTTCTCAATAAGACTTGCTTTAATGGATTATATAGAGTTAATACTAGCGGTAAATTTAATGTACCATTTGGTAAATATGAACGTCCTAATATCTGTGATGAGGAACTAATTATGGCAGACCATAAAGTCCTACAAAAGGTAGATATATATTCAGGAAAATATAAAAACATCACAAAACACTTGAGTAAAGGATATAATTTTATATATATTGATCCTCCATACAGACCACTTTCGGGCTCAGCCTGTTTTATCGAATACACTCATAATATATTTGATGATACAGAGCAAGAAAAGCTAAAAGCATACTGTGATATGTTAACTCAAAAAGGATGCAAGATTATGCAAAGTAATTCTAATTCTATAGATGATGATGGAGTGCCTTATTTTGCTAAATTATATAACACATATACTATTAATCAAATTTTAGCACATCGATTCATAAACGCTCACGCAGGAAAACGAGAAAAGGAAACAGAATTGCTTATTATGAATTACTAATTCACTATAATGCTAACAAATAAATGAACTATATATGGCCTCTCTAACAATCTCTCAGATTCAAACAATCAAGGAGCATATGACTCATGATGAATCTATGCTAATTAAGAAGTTTAAAGCCAAGAAAACTCCTTACGATACACAGTCTATTTTGCTGAATGAACTGGAGGACTACCTATCAAAAGGATGGGAAGAAGTTTCTAGATCAAAATATAAAGCAAAAATCCAAAGACTCAAACCAGCCGGAAGAAGGTTTGAGGATGATATTTGGTGTATGTTTTATAACCTTGGTTTTAGACACCTAAATTATGATGAGAAACTAGAAGTACAATGGGGTGATAAGCCAGAGGATAAACACCAGTTAGATGTCGTTGCTATTGGTGATGAGGCCATATTTGTTGTAGAGTGTAAAGCGACAGAAAATATCAGACCAGCATCCTTCAAAAAGGATATAGATGATATGCGTTTATATAAGGATGGTGTAATGAAAGCTTTGCGTCAAATATATGGAGAGGACAAAAAAGTGAAATTTATTTTTGCTACACGTAATTATACATTTACTGAAGGTTGTGAAGACGAAAAACGATTGGCAGAAAATAGGATATTCCAATTTACAGATAATACATACGACTATGTCAATAGTCTTATAAAGGCATATAGAACAACTGTAATTTATCAGTTCTATGGTTTAATGTTCCGACATGAGCGTATTAATAATGATAAAATTCGTATCCCTGCATTAAAAGGCACAATGGGTGGGCATACTTATTATATGCTCTCTATGGAACACGCCACATTACTAAAGATCGGTTTTGTATTACATCGCACAAGAGTTAATACACAAATTACTATGCCAACATATCAGAGGTTGCTCATACCATCACGATTAAAGGGCATTGGAGAATTTATAGATAAGAAGAATGGATACTTCCCCAATTCTGTAATTATCAATTTTGACAATTCCGAACGAAAAAATAGAATTCAATTTGATTTGGCGTCAGGTGGCTCTGATGATACAAAAACAAAATTGGGATATCTAACAATTCCGAATGCTTATTGCATTGCATATATAATTGACGGGCAACATCGTGTATATGGTTATGCTGGATCTAAATACAAAGATACTAATACTATTCCTGTTGTCGCTTTCGATGGTTTGCCATCAGACGAGCAGCTTAGAATCTTTATGGATATTAACGAACATCAGAAAGCCGTCAGTCCAAGTTTGAGATTAGATTTAAACGAGGATTTAAACTGGGACTCTCCTTACCTAAATTCTCGTCTAAAAGCATTGCGCTCATCAATTATCAAACAACTTGGTAGAGATAATAGTAGTGTTTTAGCACGTAAAATAACGTGAGTTCGATATAAGAATAAATATACTTTACTGATAATTAGAAACATAGC
>ERZ772818.1208-NODE-1208-length-23371-cov-33.740393_pt1 | contig 23371 bp, 18 predicted proteins | sample MGYA00580837_ERZ772818 | MGnify/ENA primary metagenome ERZ772818 (study PRJEB29015, sample SAMEA2737671) | human gut metagenome | biome: human gut; feature: human-associated habitat; material: faeces | place: China | collected 2012 ...
AACTATTCATTTAAAAAATCAATTGTAGTTATACATTTTTTACAAAGTTAAGGTTTCGAAGTAACAACTAGAGTAAATCTTTTAAAAAAAAATTTACTCTATAGGTACAGGAAAAGAAATTAATGGATACATTTCTGATACATCAAACCGACTAATTACACATTACACAAAAAAGCATGTTGTTGCACCACTTTGGGTAATTCCAAATGCTTTAACCCTAGGTGAAGTATCAATACTATTTTCAATGCTTAATGAAATTTTACAAAATGAAATATATACGATAATGAAAAGAGAAAGTTTATATACAAAAAGTGGTAATTACGAATATAAAAAATTAAACAAATTTTCTGGCCGACTCGAATTCATTCGAACAATGAGAAATACAATCAATCATTACGAACCACTACTACCACTATTTGCAGGATGCATTAACAATCAAACTAAAGCAATAAAATCTTCTCAAGTTTATGCAGCATTATGTGAACTGAATAATACATGGCATTTTGAGCCTAATAAGTCCCAAACATTTTCAACAACCTTAAATATCAACACAAAACTAACAACATACAATATTCCAAAAATTCGGTTATTAGAAATGATGAAATCGTACAGCTATGACAAGAAATATTAAATAAAAAAACCTGAACTCCATCTCAATCAAGTTGAGGTAGGATTCCAGGGTGCGCATCTCACGCCTTCGTCTAGTTCATTGTACCACATATTTTTCAATGCTACAATCTATAAAATTACTTTCATACAATCCTCCAAATTAATTAAGGCACATCTAATCTTTAGGTTTTGCATCCTTTAGAAAACTAAAGACAATTATGACTATAGTTATTGAAAAGGCTACAATGATACTTACCCTTTGTAAGTTGTTAGACAAAGTTTTTATTGACAACAAACAAAATAAAATCTATACTTCGCATACAGAGTAATCCGTGAAGGATAAAGCAGGGTTCCCGAATGGGAGTATGGGCATAAGTCTTAGAATTCTCTAGCTCCTGGGATTACTTTTTTTTAAACTCTTTATCGCAATTTCAATATAAAATAGTACCCACAAATGAGTATCACAACTATCACATTGCTTTCCTACTTATGGGTACTGTTTTTTTAATCTCTTCTACTGAAAATGAAAACTACCAAGTTGATCAATATTTCTTTCTACCACTTCATACACAACAATATCAGGATCTTGTTTTTCTAGATCTTCATAGCTATATGTATTGAAATGACGCATATAAGATTCATTAAAGTTAGCGGCAATATAAGGTGCCATTGCCTCCGTAAATGAATCTCTCCAAATATATATCTTTCTAGGATCTGCATTTTGTGTTGAATACGAAAATACTTCAAATTCCGAATATTGTTTCGTCTTTACTTTGTTTGAACTATATCCAGAAAGTAAATAATTATAGTCTTTCGATTTAAATTCATCCACCAAACCAAGCATTTTCGATAAATCACCAATATGATGATCCTTCTTTGTGATTGTTAGATCCTTTAATGGTTTTGTTTCAATACCAAGCTCCTTTAATAAACAACTTGCACCAACATAACCACCAATTTGATTCCAATGCGTATCAGCAGAATAATATAAATCTTCTTTTACTTCTTTTTTCGCATCTAACATTTCCCTATATGGATATACAATACGAACATCCGTATGTTTCTTTAAATAATCAACGATCTGTAAAGTCTTAAAATAATCCGCTTTCTTACCATAAAAACTCGGAATATATTCTCCATAAATTTCTTCTTTATTCGGGCCAATAAAGATCACAAACTCTTTTCCCTGACTTTCCATGATATTCTTTTGATTCACACAATTATTGGCTATATTTTGAAGCTGTTCTTCCGTCAATAAATTCTTCCCTTTCCAACAACCAATCGAATCTCCTCGATTTACATGCGAATAAAATAACCAATTATCTTTACCAATCTTTACATTCTCATCCGAAGTTGTTCTAAATAAGAAACAATCAATCAATGAATTGAGTTCCACCAATTTATTTCGAAACGGCAAATGATCATTGATCCAATTGTTACAAGTATTTATATCCGTTATTTCAAACTTAGCCTTTTCACGATTCTCATAATTCGTTTGATCCATAAATGGACTCATAACTATATTCAATATCCAAGATAAACATATCACAATAATAAATGAAAAAAATATAATCTTTTGTGCAACTGTTTTATTTTTCATTGTCTACACCACCTTAGAATTGAAAATAAATAAACGGATTATATGTATTGCTCGCAATCGATGCCAAACATAAAATCAATAAAACTACACAATAAATCGCTTCTGGAATTGAATTTTTCCACTTCTTAGCTATTTTTTTAGGTACACAACAAGCACCCAATATTGCGACAACACCTATAAACACGACCTTAAGATTTAAAAACGTATACATCTCTATAGTTGAGTTATTATATTTAAAAGGCAAAATCATACGAGCAAGATAGCGTAAGCTATTTATAATACTTGTAGATCTAAATATGACCCAACCAAAGTTCACAACTAAAAAACAATAGATTGTCGCAAGTACATTATGCTTCTTCAACCATTTCTCAAAACCCAATCGTTCAATTATACGAAAGAAGCCATGATACAATCCCCAAAATACAAAAGTTAAATTAGCACCATGCCACAAACCCGTTAAAAAGAATACAATACATAAATTGATATAGGTTCTTATTTCACCTTTTCGATTTCCACCTAAAGGAATATATAAATATTCACGAAACCAAGAACCAAGAGAAATATGCCACCTTCTCCAAAATTCGGAAATACTTTTTGAAACATATGGAAAATTAAAGTTTTCTAAAATATCAAACCCAAACATCTTTCCTAAACCAATCGCCATATCCGAATATCCAGAAAAATCATAATAAATCTGGAAAGTATAAGCTAAAGCGCCAATCCATGCCACCTTGTAATCAATGAAAGAAAGATCATTTGAATAAATTGTATCTACACATAAACCAAGTACATTTGAAATCAAAACCTTTTTGGCAAGACCATATATAAATCGCTTAAATCCATCCGATACTTTTACCCAATTAACTTTACGCTTTTCTATTTGCTTATTAATATCCCTATATTTAACGATTGGACCCGCAATCAATTGAGGGAAAAACGCAATATATAAAGCAACATTCACAACACTTTTTGAATACTCTGTATCCTTTCGATATACATCTACAATGTAAGATATAGCTTGGAAAGTAAAAAACGAAATTCCAATAGGAAGTGCAATTTGTGGAACACTCATAATTTCATGATGTGCTAAACGATTTAGTAAACTCACCACAAAACCCGCATATTTATAATACCCTAAAAAACCTAAATCAAACACAATGCCTAGTGTAAGTATTAAACGCTTTAACTTACCCTCACTTTTGGCAATACCCATTCCTACAAGCCAATTCACAATAATGGAAAGAATCATGAGAAGAACAAAGAAAGGCTCTCCCCAAGCATAGAATAATAAACTTGCGATAAGTAACCATATATTGGATTGTTTCGTACTCAAGAACAAATTCACAATAAAGGTAATTGGTAGAAATACTAGTAAAAATACACCTGAACTAAAAACCATTTATTCTCCTTCTTTCACTATTCAAATAGTGATATCCAATAAAAACGATCCGTATATCGCTCCGCATTTTCCCATACGACAATATCCGGATGAAACTCATTTAATACACTCGCATCAAATGACCATACACCAACTGTTCTTACTTCCGCAAAATATTGACTCATAATACTTTCCATCTGTTCCGAAAAAGAATCCCCAATCACTAAAACACGTTTATTGGATTTTTTCTTTGTGTCTACACTTGAACTATTTAACTCATACATTGTATCCTCATTAAACGTATCTTGCATACCACATAAACTTGCCAAATCCCCAGAATAATGTTTGTTTGTGACATCAAACTTCACTTTATTGATAGACTCATCTTTTCCATCCATCTTATCTTTTAAAGCCTGTACCGTTAAGAATGCACCCAACTGATTAAAGTGCGTATCACTCTTATAATACACCTGTTTCTTTTTCTTGGCCTTTTTTAATACAGGTTTTGCGTCCACAACATTCAAATGCGTATTCTCCTTTAAATATTGAATAAACTGATCCGTTCTAGACGTTGTATTTTCTCGATGGATTGTATCCGGCATATATTCAGGATATACACTTGCCTTATTCGGAATCGAAAGTAAATATAAATCACAACCATAATTTTTAAATTGATTCATTTCATTGATCAATTTATCTGCCATAGCCTTCATTGTATCCTCATCATAATGGTTGATACCCTGATAATCCGCAATCGGATCCCCATCATCTGTAGCCTTATAGAATAACCAATCCTCTTTACCAAGTAAAACTTGCGTAGACTCAATATACGTATTGTTTGAAGTCTTCTTTGTGACTTCAACCGCAGCTTTAGCCCCTCTTTTTTACCTGTCAAATTCTCTGTAAACGAATCCACCATAGAATTCACTGCCGATTTATCTTTATTTTTATTCTGTTTCTCCTTTGAAATCTCATGCCCCTTCACTACATCACTTACCTTTTCATCTTTTTTAAATAATGACAGAGTTTGATTAAAAACAGTTGAAATAGAAATGCCAAAAATTACGAAACAAAATATGACCATCATCACTTTTTCTTTCATGATAAACTCCTTCTAAAAATTGAAATAAATAAACGGATTGTATGCATTCGAAAAAATAAATATAATACTCAAATACAAGATTCCACACATACATACAATGTAAACCAAATTATAAATCATATTCTTTTTAAAGATATGATTGATATTCTTGAATATTGGCATGCTACAAAGGATTCCCATAATGAAATACAAACCATATTGTTGACAATACTGAATAAAATAGGCATCCATAAATCCTTTACAACCAAATCCAAACATAGAACGAATATAGACTAAGGCACTACTTAAACTATCGCTTCTAAAAAGAACCCATCCTAACATAACGAAAAATAACGTATATACATGTTTAAATCTACCCATTTTTTGATCCACATGAAAGAACTTTTCTAAAATTAATAGTACAAAATACATTAAGCCCCATACAATAAAAGTCCAATTCGCACCATGCCAAACACCCGTTAAAAACCATACGACAAATATATTAAATACTAAACGAACCTTACTCTTTACTCTAGACCCACCTAAAGGAATATAAATATAATCTTTAAACCATGTTTGTAAAGAAATATGCCACCTTCTCCAGAATTCAGAAATACTCTTTGAAATATACGGATACTTAAAGTTTTCTAAGAAATGAAAACCAAACATTCTACCCAGTCCAATCGCCATATCCGAATAGCCTGCAAAATCAAAGAAGATTTGTAGCGTATAAGCTATAGCTCCCATCCACAATAGTAAAAATGAATTCGTAGTACTTGTTGAAGTCACATTGCCAAATACTGTATCTGAAATAACCGCAAATTGATTGGCCAACAAAACCTTTTTACCAAGACCAATAATAAAACGATTGACCCCAACCGCAAAATCATTTAAATTCTCTTTTCGATGCTCAATCTCATTGGCTACCGTTTCATAACGAACAATAGGACCTGCAATCAATTGTGGAAACAAAGAAATGTATAAACCCACATTTAAAAAGTTGGTTTGTACCTTTCCCTTACCACGATACACATCCACAACATATGAAATGGCTTGGAAAGTAAAGAAAGAAATTCCAATTGGAAGAGCAATCTTAAACGTATCCATCTTCCCTGTAAAAATAGAAACAATAAAATTCAAATATTTAAAATAGCCTAAAATACAAACATCAATAACTACCATCAAACATAAAATCAATTTTTGTTTCTTTTTATCATCCGAATATGTATTGACCCACAAACCCAAACCATAATGCAAAAGGATCATAAACAACATTAAAAATACATATTTAGGTTCTCCATATGCATAGAACAATAAACTCATAATAAATAGAAATATATTTTTACCTAATGTATGCTTTCTTAAACCTAAATAATAGACGGCAAGAACAAAAGGTAAAAACATAAACAAAAAAACTTCACTTGGAAATAACATACCCTTAACACTCCCTAAAGAAAAGAGTTCAATCAAGAACTCTTATTTACTTAATAATACTTTAACCATTCCTACAATATCATAACCATAGTTTTTAGCAGATGCCCAACCATGTCCATTTGGATTTTCTTTAATACCCAACCATTCCACATATGGTGCAGCATTTCGTGTAACATAGTTGAATCTTGGATCCACACACGCATTTTTTAATGGACTTGTTGAAGCATAAGCCTTTAAATGCTGAATTTGAGCTCGAATTCCTGTACGAACATTCTTAAACTTGGCTCCATGAACACCACCAGTTGCACCAATACCTGCAAAGTTATATTGGTTTGGTAAAACATCTCCACCATATTTTAAGAAGCCCGTTTCCTTCATACATTGTGTGAAGGCAACCTCTGCCTTAACACCTTCAGCATTTGCTTCTTCATAGAAGATTTGTGCAAACTGCTCAATTGTACTAGCTCCACCCTTGGCAAGACTTCCATCATATTTACCTTCATATCTTGCCTTGAATGTATCATATCCACTCGCATTCGCCTTATAATAACGAACCATTTGAGCTACATTTGTCTGACTTGTACCCATAATCTTTGTCAGACTAACCTGTACATCCTTACTAATATATTCAAAGACCCACTTTTGAGCAGCTGAATTATTTGAAGTATACAATTGAATGTTTGAACCATTCGAAATCTTTCCACCACTCACATCAATCACAAGTTTTGAATCCAATCCAGAAACAAGTTTAATATTTTGATTACTATCAAAGGCAACGATCCACTTTTGATTATAGTCATTCGATGGACTTTGTTGATTTACATTCGCATTATTACTACTACCTGTTGCTGTTAAATACATACCTGAATTGACATTTTTAAAAGATACATACCCCTTAGAATCATGTGAAACCAACCATTTTTGTGCATCTGTTTTGTTCAAAGCATATAATTGAACATTAGCTCCAGAATATGCACTAGCACTTGCTACATCTAAGACAAACTTCACATCACGATTTTTAATGTAGTAAACACCATCCTCCATCATGTTCTTATTTTGTGTAGCCATTTCATCCAAACGTTCACGCTCTGTTACATACTTATCAAATGACCATTGTTGAGCAGTACTACCATTTCCTTGATAAAGCTGAATATTTTGACTATTAACAACCTTTCCACCATTCAAATCCAATACATAATTTGAATCTAAAGCCGAAATGATTGTATAACCTAAATTACTCTTTTTAACAATCCACTTTTGAGCACGTGATCCATTTGAAGCATATTGCTGAATATTTTTTCCATTAATAGCTTTACCATCACTTACATCAATAACCTTCCCTGAATTCACATTTGTAAAAGTTACATATCCTTGAGAGTCATGTGTTACTTTAAATGCTTGTGCAGAAGTTCCATTACTTAAATACAATTGTACATTAGCTCCATTATTTTTTGAACCAGACGCAATATCTAATACATAATTTGTATTTTGTGAATTACTGATTTTATAAACACCATCATTAATCGCATTTTTATTTTCAACAGCCAAATTATCCAATTTTTCTTGTTTAGTCATATGTTTAGTCAAATTCCACTTTTGAGCATTTGAATCATTCGAAGAATAAATTTGAATATTTTGACCATTTTTTACTTTTCCAGAACTTAAATCCAACACAAAATTTGAATCTAGAGCTGAAACAATTATATATCCATTACCAGACTTTTTAATAATCCACTTCTGAGCTCTTGTTCCATTTGAAGTATATTGCTGAACATTTTTTCCATTAATAGCTTTACCATCACTTACATCTAAAACTTTACCTGAATTCACATTTGTGAAAGTTACATATCCTTGAGAGTCATGTGTTACTTTAAATGCTTGTGCATCCGTTTCATTTTGTATATATAGTTGAATATTAGCTAAATTTGATTTTGAAGCATCCTTTACATCCAATCCAAAAGAAGAGTTCAACGCTGTGGTAATCACATACACACCATCCGCAATTGTATTCTTATTTGAATTTGCCAAAACATCCGATTTCTCATATTTAGAAACAAATTTTTCAATATTCCAATTTTGTGCATCCGAACCATTTCCACTATATAACTGAATATTTGTACCATTATTAGCTTTACCACCATTCACATCCAATACATAATTTGAATCTAAAGCTGAAATAATCATATATCCATGGTTTGATTTTTTTACAACCCATTTTTGAGCACGAGTTCCATTCGACTCATACTGTTGAATATTTTTTTTATTTGTAGCCTTGCCATCACTTACATCTAAAACTTTACCAGATTTGGCATTTGTGAAAGTGATATACCCTTGTGCATCATGACTCACAATAAATGCCTGTTGATCCGTTTCGTTGTCATATGTAGAAAGTTCAACATTCGCATTATTGTTTGTTGAAGCATTCTTAACATTTAAAACATATTTAGAATTCAACATTGAAGAAATCACATATTTACCATCCGCAATTAGATTTTTATTTTCATTCGCAATTTGATCTAGGTATGCATTCTTTAAACTTAATCCAAGTGCATTTACAATACCCTTCGCATCCGCAACTCCTAATTGTTGCAGTTTTGCATCTGAACTTAAATACTTATTATATTCATCTGGATTGTTCAAAAAACAATGTTCAATAATCAATCCTGAAATATTTTGTTCTTTCGCATAACGAATAATACCATAATAATCTCTATCACTACTATTTGGATTTGATGAAGTAGATCCATCCATATAGTTTCTGATTTTAATACCACGATCATATAACCCTAAGGCAACCAATTGACTTTGGATAGCTTTAGCCATAGTTTGTCCATTATTTGATAAACTCGCATTCCCACTTGTATTTGGAAAATACACTTCAGCACCATGAGCCGAAGTATTCGCTGCTGAATTCAAGTGAATACTGATGATATAAGAAGCCCCTGCCTTTTTAGCCGTCATAACACGGTCCTTAAGATCCTGTGCTGCATTCTCACTTGGTCTTGTATCCGTTGTTCTTGTCATCACAACATTCACATCATATTTCTCTAATTCTTCCTTACAATAATTGGCAATCTTTAATGTTAAGGCAGACTCTTTTTGACCAAATGCATTGGCACCAGAATCACTACCACCATGTCCAGGATCCAAACAAATCGTCATACCACCAGTTGCAGCTCTAGAAAAATCATCAATTGACATAATCGAAGCCTCACTTGCCATGCCATTTGCGATTTCTTCTTCCGCTTTATTTACATCCGTTACTTGAATCACACCTTCTTGATCTTGAGAATCTTGTGTTAAATCCGGTAGTGTTTCATCATAACCAACATATTCTTGATCCACTCCAAATTTAATATCCATCCCTAAATCACTAAAATTCAAATAATAAGTTTGTCCATTATATACATAATGAAGCGAAGTTACTTGATATTCACCCTTATTACTAAAGACATTGGAAAACTTAACTAAATTACCAACTTGTTCCAAGCTTTCTAAATCAAAAGTTGTACCATCCTCTTTTTGAATGGTAATCTTAAAATTCGAATATCCTTCTGTATTATTTAATGAAAGAACAAAGTTTTCTGTTTCCTGACTCGATACAACCGGATTATCCACCAAGAAATATTCCATCATATTTGAATCACCCATTTGTTCTTCTACATTTGTATTTCCTTCAACAATTTCGTTTTCATCTGAAGTTGTTTCATCTACTGCATTCGTTTCATCTGCTGTATTTGTATCTTCCGTTTCAATGTCATCTGTTGTCGTTTCATCCACTGTATTTGTTTCTTCTTGTGTAATTTCATCTTCTGCAAATACAGTATATGTATTTGACAAAGTAGAAACAGACATAAATAAACTTAATACTAAAGCTAAAACTGGTTTTAATCTTTTATGCATTGTGTCTACCCCTCTTTTCAATACTTTTTATTTTAAAGGAATCTAAAAACATTTTCAATATAACTCAAAAAATAACCAAGCGCATAAATCGCTTGGTTAATGACTATACTCTAGTTAATTTGAATTTTTGAGCATTCGTACCATTACTTTGATACAATTGAATATTTTGTGTATTCACAATCTTTCCATTACTAATATCTAATACATAGTTATAATCTAATGCAGATACAAAAGTAAGAGTTCCATCCGTATTTTTCTTCGTAATCCATTTTTGTGCATATGTATCATTTACATCATACTGTTGAATATTCGAACCATTTTCCGCTTTTCCATCAGTAACATCTAACGCTTTATTTGAACCCACATTCACAAATGTAATATAACCTATAGAATCCTTTTTCAATATCCACTTTTGAGCATTTGTCGCATTCGTACTATATAGCCAAACATTAGCTCCTCTATTTGTAGAACCATATTTAACATCCAAACTATAATATGGATTGGATACCGTTGAAATCATATACGTACCTTCTTCAATTTCCTCATTATATTGTTTTGCCATGTTGTCTAATTTTTGGCGAACGGATTCATACGTTTGGAAATACCAACGCTGTGCGCTTGTTCCATTTTCTTTATACAATTGGATATTGGCCATATTTTTTACTTGTCCATTGCTTAAATCTAAAACAAAATTATCATTCAATGCAGATACGATTTTAAATCCATCGCCATCTTTTATAACGATCCATTTCTGTGCATACGTATTATTCGAGTCATATTGACTAATATTCTGTTCATTTTGTGAATATCCATTTTTTACATCGATAGCTTTACCTGATCCAACATTTATAAATGTTACATACCCTTTAGAATCATGATTTACTTTCCAGCCTTGAGCTACAGTACCATTGTTTTTGTATAATTGAATATTTCCAAAGTTTGCCTTTGATCCACCATTTACGTCCAATACAAAAGTAGAGTTTAAAGAAGAATTGATTGTATAGATACCATCTGAAAGATTATTTCTATTATTGACTGCCAAATCATCCAATTCTTCTCTAGTCTTTCCAATCTTCAATAATTTCCAAGCCTATGCACCACTGCCATTTTCAGTATACATTTGAATTTTGTTTTCATTATTCAATTTAGCTCCGTTTAAATCCACCACAAAACGAGAATCCCATGCAGAAGATATCACCCAATATCCATTACTATTTCGTGCAATGATAAATTGGCATGACTTACTAGATGCATTCACACCTTGTACCAACCGATTTCCATCTCGCATAGAATTCCAGTCAGCTTGAGCACCTAAATATAATCTTGAACCAATATTTTGAATTGTATAATACCCATTTTGGTTTTTACGAATATTATACTGTTGTGCTACACTACCATTCCAATCGTATAATTGAACGTATGCACCACTATTTAGAGAACCATTCTGAATATCTAATACTTTATTATTATTCATGGATGAAATAATTTCATAAGTACCATTTGTCATTTCATCTTTTATAATATCAAATGTCAACGTTAATTTACCCGTAAACATGTTTACACCAATAATTGTTACGGTTCCTTTTCCAATATTTACATTATTTGAGTAAATAACTTTATAATCACGCCCCTGAATCAAACCTGTGTTTTTGATTGAAAGATTCACTTCAGGCTCTACTTTATTTCCTGTATAATATACATTTCCTACATGTCCCGTACCTTTAGATACATCCAAATATAAAGTCGTATCCACATAGTTACCTAATGAAAAGAATGGACCGCCATCAATTTTATCTAATCCAAAACTAGAAGGATGACTAAAGATTTCACTAATATGTACACGACCATTACGTGTACTTGTATAAGGATCATAAACTGTAGTATATCCTTGTGCATCCAATCCAAATAATAAGATCTCATGTGAAATACCAGGCCAAGGACAGAATCTTCCACCCTCAACTGTAGCTGCGATCATATTTCCTTTCATTAACTCATTTTTAGCAGATTGCACATTTATATTGTTCTTATATGTCAAACCAAATTTATTTGAAATAAGTTTCCAAGTATCTCCACCTGCACCAATCTCACGCACATTATAGATACCTGCATTATATAATATATTCCCCATATCAATAGGTGTATAATTTGTTCCCTTAAGTGTATTGACAATCATGGCAGCCGTTGTTGGAACACATCCACTACTCGCAAACGTATAATTTCCATAGACTGACCAAGCCCAACGATTATCTCTTTGACAATAGTAAGAAACACCATTCCAACTTGCCTTAGTAATTAACCCATTATTATCTGTGCTATATGTTACCTTATCAATTTGGAAAGTCCCCTGTAATCTTTTACCAAAATTATCATAGTACTTAGCACTATTTCCATAATTCACAAAACCAACTGATAAAGTACCATCATTTCTAAAGTTGTACCAATTTCCATTCACTTGTTTTTCGCCAAAACTTGGAACTCCATTTTCAAAATAATAGATTTTACCATCCACATGCGCCATTCCATTAAATTCCATACCATTTTCAAGATAATAATGTACTTTACCATCCTCTTTCTTCAAAGAATAAAGAACGTTACCCGTACTTTCATCATGGTGCATCTGCATATTCGATTGTAAGACACCTGATTCATTGAAATAATAAGCATCTGTCCCAATTGTTTTAAAACCAGTTACCTTATTCCCATTCTCATCAAAATAATACTTCTGCCCATCAATATCCTCAAAGCTATTTGTAACATAAACACCATCTTTGGCAAACATTGTATAATCTGTATTCCAACCATCTAATAACTTCGTATTTGTATCAATACTATCTGTTGTGATTGAATCCTTTTCATCAGTTGAAACAGAAACATCCGGATTTACAACACTATCAATCACATCCACTAAGTGATCCGATTCTTGTGTATTTGTCGTTTCTTTAATTGGCTCAACATTATTTTCTTCGGCATGAACAATTGTATCCGCAAAATTGTAGCTTACAACTGACGCAAGAACCGCAAAACCAACCTTAACAATATCTCTTCTATTCATAATTATTTAACCCTCGCATATATCTATTTTAATACTTGAAATTAAGCATGACAATTAACGAATGTTAAAATTCAAACAAAAAAACATTCAAATCTAGTGTAACTTGAATGTTTTGAACATCTAAAACTAGATAGGGATAAATCAACCTTTAAAAGTCATAGGGATTTCAACCCTACAATTTTTAAAGTCAACTTTTAGCCGACCCTATATAATTGTGGATTACCATTTTTTATCAACAACGTTATATTAAGCTATTTTTACCTAAAATTCAATTTCTTCTAAATATCTCTTTAAAGCATCCTGCCAAGTAGGTAAAGGTTTAAAACCATTTTCTACTAGTTTTGATTTATCCAAACGAGAATTAAAAGGACGAGCTGCCTTAGATAAACCATACTCTTTCGTTGTTACTGGAATTACTTTATTTGTATAACCTGCTTGTTTAAAAATTTCACACGCAAAATCATACCAACTAATATAGCCACCCTCATTTGTCGCATGATAATACCCATATTTATCCGTTTCAATCATATCGATTAATAAACGAGCTAAATCATAAGTATAAGTTGGTGTACCAATTTGATCATTTACGACTTTTAATGTATCAAATTTCTTTCCTACATTTAACATTGTCTTAATGAAGTTATTTCCATTCTTTCCAAATACCCACGCAATACGAACAATGAAATACTTAGATAAAGTATTTGAAACAGCTAGTTCTCCACCAAGTTTTGTTTTACCATACACATTCAATGGTTTATAATCCTTACAATCAGGTTGCCAAGGATCTGTTCCTTGACCATCAAAAACATAATCCGTAGAAATATAGACCATTTTCGCATCTACTTCTTTACAAGCATCCGCAATATTTTGTGTACCATCCACATTAATCGCTTTTACCTTTGCCTGTTTATCTTCATCTTCCGCCAAATCAACTGCCGTCCATGCCGCACAATGCACAACAACATCTGGCTTTATAGACTTGATTGTATCCATTACAGCCTCTGAGTTCGTGATATCTAAAGATACATATTCAGCTGTTGTTACATACGTACCATCTTGAATTCCACTATAGCTTTCAGCTAAGTCTGTACCTACTCCAGTATATCCTCTTAAAGCCAACTCATTCATGGCATCATGACCTAATTGACCTGCAACACCTGTCACAAAAATTTTCATTCTAATTCACCCTCAAACTCTTTCAATAATTGAATCCATCTTTTATATGCATTCTCTTTACTAAACTCATCAAAATTATTTAGTGCACTTTTCGACACTGTTATTAAAGACTCTTCATCTAGTAAAAGGTCTTTTGTACGTTTCACAAATGCATCTACAGAATTTTCTACAAAGCCATCTACTTTATCATGAATCACTTCAAACACGCCATCTCCCCAGTTTGTGGAGATTGTAGGAACACCTTTAGCCTTAGCCTCTATAATTGTCATGCTCATCCCTTCAAAATCAGAAGTAAGCCATAATAAAGAATAATCATCGAAAATATTTTTATCATTACAGAAGCCACACAAATGAACATTCTCACTTAAACCGTTTTCTTCAATTAATTTCGCAATATCATCAACTAAAATGCCTGTACCATACATATCCAAAGTAAAATCCGAAATCTGTTGTTTTAATAATTTAGCGCACTCAATCATTTTAGGAAGATTCTTTTCCTTCACAAATCGGCCCATATAAATAATTTTATGTTTTCTTTTCTCTTTTCCGATACTAATCGTATTGTCAAATAAATCTCCATCCACAAAATTATAAGAAAATGTTGAGTTAAAATATCTGCTTCCCTTTTCCATATCTGATTTCGTTCTAAATACAGTTATATAAGGCTTTGACATCAACTTACTTTGTAGCGACCCCAAGAAATTATCTCCCCAAAAATATTCAAATTTCGTATGTATTTCTTGAATAAACTTAATATTTTTAGGAATATACATAGAAGCAGCTGGACTTGATGAAATCACAATATCTTGATTTGAAACAATTTTATTGATTTTTTTCTTTGCGAATGGAATAAAAGCTAAATATCGAACCAAATTAAAAATCTCTTTTAATACAATGTGAAATCTATATTTCTTGAATGCCTGTAGCAATACTTTTAACTCAGGAAAAAAATCAGTCTTCGCTAGATAATGCACGTTTACATTTTTCAACTGATCATGATTTTCATCCTCTGCATTCATAACACTAATAATTTCAATATCATAATCATTCTGAAGTAAATCATATAAGGATACATATGCAGAAACAAGACCTCCCGCTTCAGTTGAATGAAAACGATCAAAAACAATATAAATGTTCTTCATCTTAACCCCTATCTAATATCTTACTGATTACTTTTTTATCTTTATTCATATCAAATTTACGTGCAAACATATATTGTCCATTCATAAAATTATCCATATCATCAACACCTAGTGTTTTAGGACTTGCATTCAACCCTTCAAAGACAATGTATCTTGAATTATATTTCAAAACATTATCCTTATACTTTGAATTCATCAAGAGTACTTGAAAGAAATGTTCATCTGGACATGCTGTATATTCAAATTTAGAACAGTAATCATTTTCATGGATGTACGACAAGATATAATTCATACATTCATAAGTAATACTAAACCATTGAGATCCTTTATACAATTCAAATCCTTTAAAATTATTTCTATGAACAAAAGGCATTTGAATCAAACGAAGAGCGATATCTGTTAATCGATATAATTTCTTGCGATTATTTGGATTTTCTCTAAAAAAAGAATATTGAGTCAATCTCCATTTATAGCTATCAATATTATGCACTTCTACAAATTGTTGATCTGTACCTTTATTTTCAATATACGCATCCATTTGTGCATGCGACATCAAAGGTAAATCCTGCCCACTAATAAAATGAATATAATCATATGTCCTTTTAGTTGATTCCACCAATTCAAATAATTTAATAGTTGCTTGAACTTGACTAAAACCAGACCAGTTTACACTCACTCTATCTTCAACCAAGAAAACATTAGAGTCATTTTTATAAATTTCTTTTAATTGTTTAAATAAAGCATCTTGTTTTTTATCAACATGAATATAAACGTCTCCAAATTGAAGAGCAGTTACTAAGATTTGTAACTGCTCTAAATTTGTATGCACGCTCATTATAAAAGCATGTCTTAACATAAAGATTATTCCTTAGCTCTTCCTTTTTCTACATACATCTTTTCAAAATAGTTTTGGTATTCACCACTAATGATGTTTTCCCACCATTCCTTGTTGTCTAAATACCATTGGATTGTCATTGGAATACCTGTGTCAAATGTATATTTTGGTTTCCATCCAAGTTCTGTTTCCAACTTAGTTGGATCAATCGCATAACGCATATCATGACCTTTACGATCTGTTACATACGTAATCAAGCTTTCTGGTTTGTTTAATGCATGAAGTACAGTCTTAACAACTTCTAAGTTTGTTCTTTCATTGTGACCACCTACATTATAAACTTCACCAACACGTCCCTTACGAACAATTAAATCAATAGCGACACAGTGATCATATACATGTAACCAGTCACGCACATTTTCTCCAGTTCCATATACTGGAATTGTTTCATCATTTAAGGCACGAGAAATAATTAATGGAATTAATTTTTCTGGGAAATGATAAGGACCATAGTTATTTGAACAACGACTAATCGTTACTGGTAAACCATAAGTTCTGTGGTATGCCAACACAAATAAGTCTGCACTTGCCTTTGCACTTGAATAAGGACTTGAAGTATGAAGTGGAGTATTTTCTGTAAAGAACAAATCAGGACGATCTAATGGTAGATCTCCATATACTTCATCCGTAGATACTTGGTGATATCTTTGAATACCATATTTAACACAAGCATCTAATAAAGTAGTTGTTCCCATTACGTTTGTCTTTACAAAGATTTCAGGATCTTCAATACTACGATCCACATGACTTTCAGCCGCAAAGTTTACTACTACATCAAACTTTTCTTTTTCAAACAAATCCATGATAAATTCACGATCTGCAATATCACCCTTGATAAACTTGTAGTTCGGTTTATCCTCAACTGGCTTACAAGTCTCCAAGTTACCCGCATATGTTAATTTATCTAAGTTTACAATCATATCCTCAGGATATTTATTGACCATATAATGTACAAAGTTTCCACCAATGAAACCAGCACCACCCGTTACTAAAATTTTCATTTTTTTATTCTCCTTCATATACAAATTGATTATTTGATTCTTCTAAAGTAGGTCCAACCTGATCTTTTTCACTTAACACAGGCTCAATACCATTTAATAATGATCCCCAATCTACATTACAAGTCGGATCATCATAACGCATTCCACCTTCTGATTCTTTATTGTAGACATTATCTACTTTATATCTAAACTCAACATTGTCTGTTAGAGTTAAAAATCCATGCGCAAATCCTTGTGGAATGAAGAACTGTCTATGATTCTCTTCACTTAGTTCTACACTGACCCATTGACCAAATGTAGGACTACCTTTGCGAATATCGACCGCAACATCAATGACAGTTCCCTTTGTACAAGAAACCAATTTACTTTGTGCATAAGGCGGATTTTGCCAGTGCAAACCACGAAGCGTACCCTTTTGGGCACTAAATGACATATTGTCCTGTACAAAATCAACCGTAATACCCATCTTTTCATATTTAGGCTTTGAATACGTTTCCGTAAAATACCCTCTATGATCTCCAAATACATCTGTATCAATAATCAATACTCCAGGAATTTTTGTTTCAGTTACCTTCATTACTATACCCCCAATTACTTAATATACTTACGATCCATGATCTTCTTTAAATAAGCACCATACTGATTCTTCTTATAAATTTCATACGTAGAAGCCAATTCTTCATCACCAATCCATCCATTGTCATACGCAATCTCTTCAAGACAAGCAATCTTACGATGTTGGTGCTCCTCAATAGTCTTCACAAAATTAGTGGCATCCACTAAAGATTCATGTGTACCCGTATCTAACCAAGTAAATCCATCACCAAGTAATGTGACATTCAATTCACCATTCTCTAAATAAATACGGTTCAAATCTGTGATTTCCAATTCTCCACGAGCACTTGGCTTTAAGTTTTTCGCATACTCAACCACTTTATTATCATAGAAATAAAGTCCTGTTACAGCATAATTTGACTTAGGACAAGCTGGCTTTTCCTCTAAACTAATAGCCTTACCCTCAGAATCAAATTCAACAACACCAAAACGTTCAGGATCTTCTACATAATAACCAAATACGGTAGCTCCCACTTTATTTTCAGCAGCCGCACGAAGACGCTTTGTCAAACCATGACCATGGAAAATATTATCACCCAAGATCATTGCACAACTATCATCTCCAATAAATTCTTCACCCAAGATAAATGCTTGTGCAAGTCCATCCGGACTAGGCTGAACTTTATAAGAAAGCTCAATCCCAAATTGATGACCATCCCCTAATAATTCTTGAAAACGAGGTGTATCATCCGGAGTTGAAATAATCAAGATTTCACGAATCCCTGCCTGCATTAAAATAGACATTGGATAATAAATCATTGGTTTGTCATAAATAGGAAGCAATTGCTTACTTGTAACCTTTGTCAAAGGATACAAACGCGTACCACTACCACCAGCTAAAATAATACCTTTCATGTTGAGTCCTCCATAATTAACATAATTATATCATACATATACAATAAACCCTAACGTTACGTTAGGGTCAAGCTTTGAACTTTAATATTTTATAAATAGGCACCGTTAAATGTAATTTTATTAATAATTTGTATATTTTATATTTTAGCTCTAATCCAGAATATTTAATATGAACGTTCAGTAATCCAGATTGTGTCATATACATTTTCACTCGATTTAACCCATCGTTTGAACTCGGATTTTGGGATTCTTGATGAATAACCCCATACCAACACTTAATATATAAATAAAGAATATCATTTTCAGAAATCATATAGTCTGATTTCTTAGCAATTCTCTTTAAATGCTCTTCATAATTTAAAATGTGATTCGTATATTTTTTATTATACGTCCTCATTACAGAAGTTTCTCTTTGATAATAATGATACAATGTATCTTCTTTAAAAACTATTTTTTTACAATACTGCAAATACTCAATATTAAATAAGAAATCCTCTCCCACGCTTTGTCCTACTGGAAATTCAATCTTATTCTTCTTCAAAATTTCTGATTTATATAGCTTATTCAAACAAAACTGTTTGATTTTTTCATCCATATTTTTATGGATATACCAATTAAAGCCAGCATTCTCATCTAAACTAAGAGATTCTTCATTTAATAAATTTATTTTAGTTTCATACTTATCATATGTTAAATAATAATTAAAGCACAACAAATCAAAATCTATAGTTTCGATATACTCTAACAACTTAGACAGATACAATTCATCAACGTAATCATCACCATCTACAAAACCAATATATTTTCCTTTAGAAAGAGCAATTCCTAAATTTCGTGCCGAACTAACACCGCCATTTTCCTTATGAATATAATGAATATTCGAATAATTTTTCATTATATCCTTTACAATTTCACTTGAATTATCAGGACTACCATCATCAACAACAAAAATCTCAATTCTTTCATCAACTGTTATTAATGAATTCAGGCATTTGCCTATATAATCCTGAACATTATAAACAGGAATGATAATAGACAATAAAATTTCTCTTTCCATTTTTTTACCCCTTTATAAATAAACTTTTAACAACATTAAACGTTAAATTAAATGTCTTGCGATCAAAAAATAAATTCACTGATAATACAAATATACTGATTACCGCAAAATAAATAATTCCATATTTAACCCATGATAAGTAGTTATAAATATTTGGATTAACAAATTGTTGTAAAAAGAATACCACAACAATACTTGCAATAAAATTCAGAATCAGCTTTTTAAAAGTACCTAAGCTAGAAGTATCTAAAATGTATTTATGTGCATAGAAAATAAAATCAAAAGTACGATACGAAAAAGACAATACACAACCTAAAAGAATACCATTCAATCCAAAAAGTTTACCGAATACAAATTGTCCAAATACATTTAATGTCATTTCAAGAACAGCTCTCCATTTAGTTTCTTTAAAATGACCTGCACTCGTTACAATTGTAGAAGTTGGAATTCTTATATTGTTAGCAATACCCACTAAAATGAATAATTTAGCAAGTGTAGGATAAATATAATTAATATCTGTCATATTTACTGTATATATTTCAATAAACGGCATAATCAATAGATACGTACAAGAGAACAAAATTGAAATTAGAATATAGTACACAAACTCATAAATATTAAATGTACGAATCAACACATCCCTTTGTCCTTTTGCGATAACCTCACCAAAAGAGGCATAGATTGCAGTTGAAATTATTGAACAAATTGTATTGATTCCTTGGAAAACAATTAAATACACCGAAAACACACTCGCTTCTTTTAACCCTAAAATCAAACTAACGATTAAAGTCGAACTTCCCATAACAACCAATGTAGAAACCTGATGAACAATCGCATCATTTCTTTGCGAAATCTTTTCAAATGTTGGTTTAACTGTTGAGTCTAAATATTTATATTTCTTTTTTGCATAAACAGTAAGAATAACTATTCGACAAAGATAGACTGCACTCATTCCTAATTCTGCAATTACAATATTTTGTTTTAAACGAACTAGTACAATCAATAAAATCAAATTTGTCAAAGAACCAATAGTTTGTGCAATCGCAACTACATAGTTTTCTTGATTAGCTGATAATAGCGCATTGTATTTACCACATAAATAAAATTCTGAAGCACCACTAATCCCAATTACTAAAACAAGTGCAAACGCTATTACATAATCAACTTGATTACGTACTGTCAAAGGGTATATAATCGCAACTAATAATGTTATAAAAGAAAAAACATTTCCAGCATGTGTAAACATTTTACGAGTGGCATTATAGATTCCATTTAAAGAATCATAATCCTTATCAGCAATTGGCTTATACATCGCAAACGTACTTGCCTGTGCAATCCCTGCACCAGTTAGCTGAACATATTGCATAATTTGGCGAATAGTAGATACCAATCCATTTAAAGTCGACCCAAAAGTAGATACTAAGATTGGTGGCATCACAAAATTCACAATAATATTAACGACTTGCTGTAAGACGTTAAAAATTAGATTTTTTAAAGCCTTTTTAAATCTCATAAATACCTCTTTTCTAATGACAAATCTAACTATTTAAACTCAACATCACAAATCGATAGATTTTATTTAAATAATATTTTGAACTAAATAACAAACAAAAGCCATCCTTAATAAAAGATAATAATTGTTTATCTGACATTTCCTGCAACATACGATTAAAGATCACATTCGCCTTTAAATACTGGGTAGAATCTTTCTCAGTTAAATGCTGCTGCACATACATATACGCCTTATCCACACTAGCTACACGCTTATTTTTATATTCACTTGTGATATAAGACATATATAAATATTGCTCAAACAAATTATTTCTAGAAATAGAATTTGAAGTCATACGATACTTTAAAACAGGCTCATTTAAGTTTGATATTTTATATCCTTTTAGAACCGCTCTTAAAGTAAAATCATAATCTTCGCATAAAGGCATTTTACGATATCCATCTAAACTATCAAACACAACCTTTTTACCAAGCCATGTAGGATGTGCAATACACTGCCCATAACATAAAGCTTTATTGATCTTTTCAGGCTTAGTCGGTACACTTTTAATACTATATAATAGTGTACCATCCTCATTGATCATTTCAGTTATTCCACCAATCAAATCAAAATCATTTTTCTCTAAGTAATTCAATTGTCTTTCTAAACGATCCGGTAAACTTATATCATCCGCATCCATACGCGCAATATAATCACCATGGCATAAAGAAAGTCCACGATTTAAAGAATCCGTAAGCCCCATATTCTTCTCATTGATATAAAATTGAATTCGATGATCCTTTGAAGCATATTCTCTAATCACTCTTTTATGCATTTCATTATCAGGATAATCCAATATGATAATATATTCAATATCCGTATACGTTTGATTTAAAATTGATTCAATTGCCTGTCGTAACAAGCTCTCTTCTTCTTTATATGTAGACATCAATATTGAAATCATGCTAACTGCTCCTTTACATATTCAATAAGTATAGAATCTTTAATTGAATTCCAATCTCTGGATTTTGCGGTGTTTATACCATTTGTATATAAAACATCACGCAATGCTTGATCTGAAACGATTCTTTCAATACAATGAATAGCCTTATCTATATCTCCATTTGGATATATCAAACAATTCTTTTCATTTTCTAAATACTCTTTATTTCCATCATTTAACAAGGCCACTACATAACCACCAGTAGCCATCATTTCAATTGGTGGATAGCTAAAGCTTTCAAGTATTGAAGTCTTTAATAAAATGTCACAATCCGCATATACCTTTTGCACCTCTTCATAAGGTACTCTATGTAAGAATTTATCAACACGATACCAATCCTTTGGCTTGGCATTATAAGACATATACCAAATTTCATATTTAGAAGAATCTAACTTATTCGTTACCAAGAAAGCCTCATCTACATTTTTATGTACGCTTGAAGAATCTCCCTCAATCAAAATACGAATTTTATTCTTCAATTCTCTTTTATGCGGTCTATATTGTTCTATGTCAATACCATTATAGATCCACGTCGCATCCTGATGAAATTCAGACTTTAACCATTCCTTGCACCACTTGGAAATTGTGACATAATCAAATGGATATGAATAACTACGATTGGCTTCTATTTTATTTGAATCTTTAAAATCATAGAAATCAATCTCATAATTTTGAACTAAATACTTCTTCTTTTTAATACAACGAACATCATCCAACAGCTTAACCGTAGGCCACATGGTAGCTACACCACAATCAATATGCGCATCCAATTTATTATTATCAAAGGGCAATATCGGAAATGAATGTTTTAAGTAAGAAAACTCATTTGTTTGATCAAACAAAGACAATAAGCCAACTTGATACCCTGCATCCTGTAAAATTGAAGCATGACGCAAAGCTACCATGACTCCACCTGAAATCTCAAGTTTACTAAACGCAAAATAAACAATTGGTTTAATAATTTCTTTCAAACGCAACGCAAAAGAATTTCCTGTATACATTGTTGTACAACATCTTAAACTGTATGCATACGCATTACCTGCTAAAGTTTCTCTTAATTCCTTATTTTCAATCAAAC
>ERZ772818.1214-NODE-1214-length-23252-cov-4.601500_pt1 | contig 23252 bp, 18 predicted proteins | sample MGYA00580837_ERZ772818 | MGnify/ENA primary metagenome ERZ772818 (study PRJEB29015, sample SAMEA2737671) | human gut metagenome | biome: human gut; feature: human-associated habitat; material: faeces | place: China | collected 2012 ...
CTCGAACCGCCGACCCCCTCCGTGTAAAGGAGATGCTCTACCAACTGAGCTAATCGCCCATTTCGGAACTGCTGCGATAAGGTGAGAATGGTGGGCGATGACGGGCTCGAACCGCCGACCCCCTCCGTGTAAAGGAGATGCTCTACCAACTGAGCTAATCACCCCCGCTGTGTGGAGTCGCATTATAGGGAGAGTTGAAAATGAGTCAACGCATTTTCTAAAGTTTTTATTCGTTCGTCGTAAAATTAGTCAAAACGATCGCAAAACGGACTGTGGCGCATGATTTATAAACAAAAACAGCAATCTCGAACCGGATAAAGTGATCGACATTGAGGAATCGGCCCACAGTGATAGAATATTGCCCATTGTTTTCTTCCCGGAATTTGCCGATTACCGGCATCTTTATAACGTAAGGCCATTTCATGAAAATCAAAACTCGCTTCGCGCCGAGCCCGACAGGCTATCTGCATGTCGGTGGTGCACGTACCGCTCTCTACTCCTGGCTTTTCGCACGTCACAACAAAGGTGAGTTTGTGCTGCGTATTGAAGACACCGATCTGGAGCGCTCAACGCCGGAAGCAATTGAAGCCATTATGGATGGGATGAACTGGCTGAATCTGGCGTGGGACGAAGGCCCATACTTCCAGACCAAACGTTTTGACCGCTATAACGCCGTAATTGACGAGATGCTGGTGGCAGGCACGGCCTATAAGTGTTACTGCTCCAGGGAGCGTCTGGATGCGCTGCGCGAAGAGCAAATGGCAAAAGGCGAAAAACCGCGTTATGACGGTCGTTGCCGCCATGACCACAGCGAGCATGCTGCTGATGAGCCTTGCGTAGTGCGTTTTGCTAACCCGCAGGATGGCTCTGTTATCTTTGATGACCAGATCCGTGGTCCGATCGAATTCAGCAACCAGGAGCTGGATGACCTCATCATTCGTCGTACTGACGGATCGCCAACCTATAACTTCTGCGTAGTTGTGGACGACTGGGATATGGAAATCACTCACGTGATCCGTGGTGAAGACCATATCAATAACACCCCGCGTCAGATCAACATTCTGAAAGCGCTGAACGCACCTGTACCGGTATATGCGCACGTATCAATGATCAACGGTGACGACGGTAAAAAGCTGTCCAAACGTCATGGCGCGGTGAGTGTGATGCAGTACCGTGATGACGGCTATCTGCCGGAAGCGCTGCTGAACTACCTGGTGCGTCTGGGCTGGGCTCATGGTGACCAGGAGATCTTCAGCCGCGAAGAGATGATCGAGCTGTTCTCTCTGAACTCGGTCAGCAAATCAGCCAGCGCGTTCAACACTGACAAACTGCTGTGGCTGAACCATCACTACATCAATACCATGCAGCCAGAATATGTAGCGACTTATCTGCAATGGCACATTGAACAGGCAAACATCGATACCCGTACGGGCCCTGAACTGGCGGATCTGGTGAAGCTGCTTGGCGAGCGTTGCAAAACGCTGAAAGAAATTGCTGAAAGCTGCCGTTACTTCTATGAAGAGTTTGACGCGTTCGACGCCGACGCGGCCAAGAAACACCTGCGTCCGGTTGCGCGTCAGCCGCTGGAAGTGGTGCGTGACAAACTCGAAGCCATTACCGAATGGACTGCGGAAAATGTTCACCACGCGATTCAGGCTACCGCTGATGAGCTGGAAATTGGCATGGGTAAAGTCGGTATGCCGCTGCGCGTTGCGGTGACGGGGGCAGGCCAGTCTCCGGCGCTGGACGTGACCGTTCATGCCATCGGCAAATCACGTAGCGTTGCGCGTATCAACAAAGCGCTGGACTTTATTGCTGAGCGCGAAAGCCAGCAGTAATGCTCGTGTAATACAAAAAACGGCAGGGTAACCTGCCGTTTTTTTATGCCTGTTATTCAGCAATACCAAGACGCGTGAGAAAACCCTGCAACCCTTCACGAGCGAGCAACTTGTGCAAACGTTCCTGTTCGACAGTCGTCATGTTTTCCAGCGAGTCGATAATTTGTGGAAGCAGGCTGGATGAGGTTGCCACGCCGTAGTGGGAAGGGCTTTCCGCCACATGGTAAACAGCCCGACGGTTACGAATGGCAGGAAGGCTAATGATGTGCTCCTTAACGTGCGCATCAATACATATCACCCTCGCTCTTCCGCCTTTTACACCGTTGATACCTTCCGTTTTCCATCCCTTCTGTCGTATCCAGCGATTAACGGTTTGTCGGGCTACGCCCAGACTGTCCGCCAGCTCTTCCGTGGTCATTTTGCTGCGTAATCTTTTCATATCAGCGTTGGTCGCGAATCCCTAAACGTTGTAACAAGCCGGTAATCCCTTCCCGCAGTAACAGCGATGTCATCTGCTTTTGCTCTTCCGGCGTCATTTCATTCGCCAGCGTCAGGAGCAGGGCATGAAGCGAGCCCTCGTGGTACGTATCTGGCAGTTCCGGCGTCTCTGTAGCCCTGCGCGCGCTGCGAATAAAGTCGCGCACTTTTTCATTGACGTGTACCAGACGCGCCTTGCCACCCTGAACGCCTGGCTTTGGCGATGTAATCCAACCCTCTTTGCGTACCCATTTATTGATGGTCTGTCGGCTATAGCCAGTCAGCAGGGCTAACTCTTCTGGCGTCATTCGTTCCTTGATCATACAATTTCCTGAATATCTGTGGGGTTAATTAGTGGTTCATTTTATAGCACCGTTTTACGTGAAAACGTGACAAGCTTAACTCCTGGCTGCGAGCAGGCTCGCAAAGTGATTCATTTGCATGATTTTTCGGCGATTGAAAGGCGGAGGTTGAATTTGCCGTTGACACTCTGCGGCGGAATTCATATTATGCCGCCCGTCAACATGACAGCTTTACGACGGGGCTATAGCTCAGCTGGGAGAGCGCCTGCATGGCATGCAGGAGGTCAGCGGTTCGATCCCGCTTAGCTCCACCAAACTCTGAACCCAACAGAGTGCGGTAGGTAAAGTAACATGTGGGGCTATAGCTCAGCTGGGAGAGCGCTTGCATGGCATGCAAGAGGTCAGCGGTTCGATCCCGCTTAGCTCCACCAAAATTTAAACCCTCGTCGCAAGACGGGGGTTTTTTTATATCTTGTAAAATGTTTAGACTCTTTTTGTTGCCAGCAATGTCGTTTTCTATACATCACCTCAATCCAAATCAATAAACAAGTCTATAAATAGACCTGAACTTGATTCGTGCAATTAATAAACCTATTATCCATCCGGTCAATAAGACGATGGTTAAATAGATCACACGGATTAATGAATAGAAAAATTTACAATAATGTAAAAATATTTATGATTGTCCTGGCGTTAAGCCTGATTACGATCCCCTTTTCCCGTTATATCTCCCCGCGCGCTATCGTCAACGAAAATGATGTTTATTTAGCGTGGTTGCCCTTAAGCGCCATGCTCGCCATCGTATTGTTATTTGGACGTCGGGCAATCATTCCTTTACTGATTGGATTTAGTGTTACTAACATTTATTACTTTGATTTAGCATTACTACAATCTTCCGTGTTATTAATTTGTCAGACGTTTGCCGTCTTCGCTGCCTGTGGCGTCATCCGTCTGATGCTGGGCAAACGCTGGCGACACAGCATCCCGAATAAGTACATCGGTATACGTATTTTCTGGCTCGGATTTGTGGTTCCTGTAGGCATCAAATTATCGATGTATCTGGCGGGATATTTATTTGATTTTCCGGTGACAATCTCCTCCTATTTCGGCGAAGGCTCTGCAATTTATAACGTTATCGATATTCAAAGCCTGATTTGTGCCGCCCTGATTTTCACCATGATGTTCTACTACCCGTTAAGAATGATAATTAATCCCCGGTATGCCCGAACATTCTGGCGGCGAAGCGTGAAGCCCCTCTTTTGTCACAAAAAAGTGTTATTTATCGTTGTGTGGCTGATGCTGTTGGTCTCGATGATCGCTATTTTGTGCGCGCCTTTCGAGTCACAGTTTATTGCTGGTTATTTGATGCCAATCGTTTTTATTCTTTTTACCCTGGGGATTGGTCGTCTGAGCTATGCGCTCATCTCTTTACTCTGGGCGGCCTCGGCGCTCATGCTGTTGACCTACAATTATAATTTTCTTAATGGCGTTGAATCGGGCCACTCGCTCTCCTTTATCTTGTCGGTACTGATCTCTTTCGCCATCTGCCTGCTTTACATGTCGCGGATCTATCAGAAAAGTGAATGGCTGAAACAGGGGTGGCAGGAGAGGGCGCTTACCGATCCGCTCACCGGTCTGCCTAACATTCGTGCGCTGGAAGTGTTTTTACAGCACCATCCCGAAGCCAAAATCTGCTGCCTGCGCCTGGATAATCTGGAATTTCTGAGCCGTCATTACGGCATCCTCATGCGTGTACACTGTAAAAAGATGATCACCGCGTCGCTGCAACCGTTATTGCAAAAAGACGAGAAGCTCTTTCAGTTGCCAGGCAGTGAGCTGGTGGTGGTCTTGTTGGGTCCGGGCACGGCTGAACGTCTGCAATATATGGTTGATCATCTGAACAGCCGTAAGATTGTCTGGAACAAGACTGAGCTCGACATTGAGTTTGGCGCCTCCTGGGGCGAAGTGCCGGATGGGGAAAGCCTGCACCACACGCTGGGTCAGCTGAGCTGGCTGTCCGAGCAATCCTGTGGCGGGCATAACGTTCTGGCGTTAACCAACAGTCTGGATGATGTCTCTGGTCAGACGACGGACAGGGTGCTAATGCTGGCCCGCATAAAACGCGCCCTTGATATCGGCGGTCTTCACCTTTACGCCCAGCCAATTCACAACGCGCGCGGAGAAGGGTACTTTGAAATCCTCTCCAGGCTGGAAAGCGATGGCGAGATCATCACCCCTGACCGCTTTATTCCGCTGATTGCTCAGTTCAACCTGAGCCACCGGTTTGACCTGAACGTGTTGGAAAAATTGCTGATGTGGATGCGCAGCCATCCGTCCGGACGTGCAGGAACGCGCTTCTCCGTCAATCTAATGCCGCTGACGCTGATGCAAAATGAGATTGCGGCTGAGATCATCGCGCTTTTTGAACGCTACGCCATTGCGCCGCAAAATATCATCATTGAGATCACCGAGGAACAGGCTTTCTCAGACTCGGGAAGCAGCATCAAAAATATCCAGCAGCTGCGTGATTACGGCTTCCGCATTGCCATAGACGACTTTGGTACCGGCTATGCCAACTTTGAGCGCCTGAAGCGGCTGGAGGCCGATATCATTAAGATCGATGGTTGCTTCGTGAAAGATATCTGCACCGACAGCATGGATGCGATGATCGTGCAGTCCATTTGCAACATGGCAAAAACGAAATCGCTGTGTGTGGTGGCTGAATATGTGGAAACGGCTGAACAACGCGAGATGTTGTTGCAATTTGGCGTAGATTATTTGCAGGGCTATTTGATTGGTAAACCCCAGCCTCTGGCGGCGCTGGAAGCATAAAAAAACCGGGAGCGAGGACTCCCGGTTTTTATTACGCGGTATGAATTAGAGAACCAGTGCTGCAATAGAGGCAGACAGGACGCTCACCAGCGTTGAACCGTAAACCAGCTTCAGGCCAAAGCGAGAAACCACGTTACCCTGCTCTTCGTTCAGGCCTTTAATCGCGCCAGCGATGATACCGATGGAAGAGAAGTTCGCGAAGGAGACCAGGAAGACGGACAGGATCCCTTCCGCACGTGGGGAGAGTGTGCTGGCAATCTTCTGGAGATCCATCATCGCCACGAATTCGTTGGATACCAGTTTCGTTGCCATGATACTGCCCACTTGCAACGCTTCGTGAGCGGGCACGCCCATCACCCAGGCAACCGGGTAAAAGATGTAGCCCAGAATACCCTGGAAGGAGATACCGAGTACGGCCGCAAACAGGGCGTTCAGCGCAGCGATCAGCGCGATAAAGCCAATCAGCATCGCGGCAACGATAATTGCAACCTTGAAACCCGCCAGAATGTATTCACCCAGCATTTCGAAGAAGCTCTGCCCCTCGTGCAGGTTAGACATCTGAATGTTCTCTTCGCTGGCATCCACGCGGTACGGGTTAATCAGCGAAAGAACGATAAAGGTGCTGAACATGTTCAGAACCAGGGCCGCAACCACGTATTTTGGTTCCAGCATGGTCATATACGCGCCCACGATAGACATGGAAACGGTAGACATTGCGGTTGCCGCCATGGTGTACATGCGGTTACGGGACATCTTGCCGAGGATATCTTTATACGCAATGAAGTTCTCAGACTGACCGAGGATCAGTGAGCTGACTGCGTTAAAGGATTCCAGTTTACCCATGCCGTTAACTTTCGATAACAGGAAGCCGATCGCACGGATAACCACCGGCAGAACGCGGATGTGCTGAAGGATACCGATCAGGGCAGAGATGAAGACGATAGGGCAGAGTACCTTCAGGAAGAAGAAGGCCAGGCCCTGATCGTTCATGCTGCCAAAGACGAAGTTGGTCCCTTCGTTGGCAAATCCGAGCAGTTTTTCGAACATTTCGGAGAAGCCTTTCACGAAGCCGAGGCCTACGTTGGAGTTCAGGAAGAACCACGCAAGTAAAACTTCAATGACCAGCAGCTGGACAACATAGCGAATACGAATTTTTTTGCGGTCTGTGCTGACCAGCAATGCAAGTGCAGTAACGACAACAAGTGCCAGGACAAAATGAAGGACGCGGTCCATATTTGCTCCAAATATGAGGCAGGTTTAATTTCCGTGCACATTCTATGTAACAAGCACAAAGAAAACGAGATCAAGCCCACACTATAGTTACATCCTGTGACGAGTCTCAAAAATAGTGATCAACAATACATTTTTGTTATGTTAGGTAAATGAGTGAAAAGTTAAGTTTGTGTGCTACGCTTCACAAATGTCTGCGCATTTTCACATTCTGTGACCTTGCTCCACCTGCCTGTCTATCGTTCCTGGCTATCAGAGAAATCATGTTAACCATTTCAAATGAACTTGATAATCATTCTCATTTTGATAGCATAAAACATAGCAAAGGCTATATTTCCAGAGGCAGAAATGACGAATAGTCGCGTAGAGAGTAGCAGCGGCAGAGCGGCACGCAAGCTGCGGCTCGCATTAATGGGACCGGCATTCATTGCCGCGATTGGCTACATCGATCCGGGTAATTTTGCGACCAACATTCAGGCCGGGGCCAGTTTCGGCTATAAACTGCTGTGGGTTGTGGTCTGGGCCAATCTGATGGCGATGCTGATTCAGATGCTCTCCGCGAAGCTGGGTATTGCTACCGGAAAAAACCTGGCGGAGCAAATCCGCGATCATTATCCACGTCCGGCAGTTTGGTTTTACTGGGTTCAGGCGGAAATTATCGCCATGGCCACCGATCTCGCCGAGTTTATCGGGGCGGCGATCGGCTTTAAGCTTATTCTGGGCGTCTCTCTGCTTCAGGGGGCCGTGCTGACCGGTATCGCCACTTTCCTGATTCTGATGCTCCAGCGGCGGGGGCAAAAACCGCTGGAGAAAGTCATCGGCGGCCTGCTGCTGTTCGTCGCTGCCGCCTATATTGTTGAGCTGATTTTCTCCCAGCCGAATCTGGCGCAGCTGACGAAAGGGATGGTGATCCCGTCGTTACCTACTTCTGAAGCCGTTTTTCTGGCTGCCGGGGTGCTGGGGGCGACCATTATGCCGCACGTCATTTATCTACACTCTTCATTAACCCAGAATCTGCATGGCGGGACGAGTAAAGAGCGCTACTCCGCCTCGAAATGGGATGTGGCTATCGCGATGACCATTGCCGGATTTGTGAATCTGGCGATGATGGCCACCGCCGCCGCCGCGTTCCACTTTAACGGGCATACCGGGGTTGCCGATCTTGACCAGGCTTACCTGACGCTGGAGCCGTTGCTGAGTCATGCCGCTGCCACTATTTTTGGTTTAAGCCTGGTTGCTGCGGGCCTTTCATCTACGGTTGTGGGGACACTGGCCGGGCAGGTGGTGATGCAGGGGTTCGTACGTTTCCATATTCCGCTGTGGGTTCGCCGCTCGGTCACGATGCTGCCTTCCTTTGTTGTGATCCTGATGGGGCTGGATCCGACCCGCATTCTGGTGATGAGTCAGGTGCTGCTGAGTTTCGGGATTGCGCTGGCGCTGGTGCCGCTGCTGATCTTCACCAGCAACAAATCACTGATGGGCGATCTGGTGAATTCGACGTGGGTGAAACGCGCCGGGTGGGCCATTGTGGTCGTGGTGGTGGCGTTAAACTTGTGGTTGCTGATAGGCACAGCCGCAGGCCTGTAAAAGAAAAAGGAGCCGGAAGGCTCCTTTTTGTTGTTAATGGTGATGGCCGTGACCGTGGCCTCTGCCTTTTCCGTGACCCCAGCCGCCACGGCGGTCGTCACGATCTTTCCAGCCTTCGCGGTAGCCGCGTTCGTAAGCCTTACGCTTATCCCAGCCACGGTGATAGCCGTTATCGTGTTTCCACCAGCGGTTTTGACGCCATTCATAATGGCGATGCCAGTAGTCACGGTCGCGCCAGTAGCCACCGTCCCAGTATCTGCCGTAGTCATCACGATCGCCAATTTGTAATTTAATCGATGGCAACAGGGTGATTTCGCCCGCATTGGCGACCAGCGGGGCCGAAGCCAGTAATACCGCTGCAAGAATCAGTGACCTGAACATACTCTTCTCCTTCACGATCGGGGCCGCTGTGCGACCTGTTAACGCAATTTTACGAGTTGGTAAACATTCGTTTCATCGCCTCAACTCCTAAATCATGAACGAGAGCACTTTTTGCTAAAAGTGTTTTTAATCTGAACTGGACAGGATCGTATCTATCGTCTTGAGCTCTTCTGCCGTGAACCGACAATTTTCAAGCACGCCTGCTGCATCATCAATTTGTCCGGTCTTGCTTGCGCCGATGAGCACGGATGTCACCGCATCGTGGCGCAGGATCCAGGCCAGTGCCATTTGCGACAGCTTTTGCCCCCGTTTTTCCGCCAGCGCATTCAGCTTACGTACCTTTTCCAGCTTTTTGTCGGTGATCTGTTCCGGATTAAGGAACTTACTGCCGCTTGCTGCACGAGAATCCGCCGGGATACCGTTCAGATAGCGATCGGTCAACTGTCCGCCCGCCAGTGGAGAGAAGGGGATACATCCCACCCCTTTTTGCTGCAACACGTCCAGCAACCCCTCTTCAGGCGCACGTTCAAACATGGAGTACTTCGGCTGGTGGATCAAACATGGCGTGCCCAGATCCTCCATTATTTCAATCGCCTGCCGTGCCATTTCTGCCGGGTAGTTGGACAGACCGATGTACAGCGCTTTGCCCTGACGCACCACATGGTCAAGCGCTTTCATGGTTTCACGTAGCGGCGTGTGTGGATCCGGGCGGTGGTGATAGAAGATATCGACATACTCCAGCCCCATACGCTTGAGGCTCTGGTCCAGGCTTGCGATCAGATATTTACGCGAGCCCCAGTCACCGTAAGGCCCGTCCCACATGGTGTAGCCCGCTTTAGTGGAGATGATCAGCTCATCGCGCCAGGGCAGGAAATCCTCCTGCAAAATGCGCCCAAAATTACGTTCGGCCGAACCAGGAGGCGGGCCGTAATTATTGGCAAGGTCAAAATGCGTAATACCCAAATTGAAAGCACGCTGTAAAAGTTGACGGCTGTTTTCGAGCAACGTCGCGTCGCCAAAATTATGCCACAGCCCCAACGAGATGGCGGGAAGCTTAAGACCGCTTTGCCCACAGCGGCGATATTGCATTGTCTGATAACGATTTTTGTCAGGCTGATAACCCATTTGTGAGACCTCTGGCGCTGGAAAGAAACATCCGTGTATACGTTTACACTAATCTGAAGAAAATGAGCATAGCGCAGCTTTTTTCGTAAAGCATTCTTTCCAGCCCCTGATTGTCGTCAATTCTGGACACGCTTCACGCTTATTTAATACTCAGAGTGAGGTCAACGTCAGAAGGACACTTATAATATGCGTACCCCCTATTGCGTCGCCGATTACCTGCTGGACCGACTAACAGATTGTGGTGCCGATCATCTGTTTGGCGTGCCGGGCGACTATAACCTGCAATTTCTCGATCACGTGATAGACAGCCCGGACATCTGCTGGGTGGGCTGTGCCAACGAACTGAACGCGTCTTACGCCGCAGACGGCTATGCCCGCTGTAAGGGCTTTGCCGCACTCCTGACGACATTCGGCGTTGGGGAGTTAAGCGCCATGAACGGTGTGGCGGGCAGCTTTGCCGAACATGTTCCCGTCCTCCATATTGTAGGGGCCCCGGGTATGGCGGCGCAGCAGCGAGGAGAGTTACTGCACCATACGTTGGGCGACGGCGAGTTCCGCCACTTCTATCATATGAGCGAACCCATCACCGTTGCGCAGGCGGTGCTTACGGAACAAAACGCCTGCTATGAAATTGACAGAGTCCTGACCACCATGCTGCGGGAGCGCCGTCCGGGCTATCTGATGCTGCCCGCCGATGTGGCGAAAAAAGCCGCTACACCTCCTGTAAGCGCTCTCACTGTTAACCCCGCACCGGCCGATTCAGCCTGCTTGCAGGCGTTCCGTGAGGCTGCCGAAAAGCGCTTGTCTACGAGCAAACGCACCGCGCTGTTAGCGGACTTCCTGGTACTCCGCCACGGTCTGCGCGCGGCCCTTCAGACGTGGGTGAAAGAGGTGCCGATGGCACACGCCACCATGCTGATGGGCAAGGGCATTTTTGACGAACGACAGAGCGGTTTTTACGGCACCTACAGCGGATCGGCGAGCGCCGCGCCGGTCAAAGAGGCCATCGAGGGTGCTGATACGGTGCTGTGCATTGGCACGCGCTTTACCGATACGCTCACTGCCGGATTTACCCACCAGCTTACGCCAGACCAGACGATAGAGGTTCAGCCCCACGCGTCCCGCGTCGGCGACGTCTGGTTTACGGGTATCCCGATGAGGGAGGCCATTGAAACGCTGACAGCGCTGTGTAAAACCTATGTTCGTGATACGCGAGCGCCATCGGATCACAGCGGCTTTTCGTTCCCGACTATTGAAGGGGCGCTGACTCAGGAGAGCTTCTGGCGTACCCTGCAAACGTTTATTCGCCCCGGAGACATTATTCTGGCTGACCAGGGGACGTCTGCTTTCGGCGCTATCGATCTGCGTTTACCGGCGGACGTGAACTTTATCGTCCAGCCGCTGTGGGGATCGATTGGCTACACGCTGGCGGCGGCGTTTGGCGCGCAAACGGCGTGTCCGAATCGACGCGTGATTGTCCTGACGGGCGACGGCGCCGCGCAGTTGACCATTCAGGAGCTGGGATCGATGCTGCGCGACAAGCAGCGCCCGATTATTCTGGTGCTTAACAACGAAGGATACACGGTGGAAAGGGCCATCCACGGGCCGGAGCAGCGCTATAACGATATTGCCCTCTGGAACTGGACGCAGATCCCGCAGGCGCTGAGCTTGGCGCCTCAGGCAGAGTGCTGGCGCGTCAGCGAAGCGGAAGCGCTGGCGGAGGTGCTGGATAAAGTGGCACACCATGAGCGGCTTTCGCTGATCGAGGTCATGCTGCCGAAAGCCGATATTCCGCCGCTGCTGAGCGCGCTGACCAAAGCGCTGGAGGCGCGCAATAACGCCTGATTACCTGTCGTTTCGCCATGCCATCAGCATCGGTTTGCCCGCCAGCAGGAGCCAGGCGGGCAACATCACGATACAGAGCAGCGGCAGAAGCGTGGTATCCGGCACGACAACGGCCGCCATAAACAGGCTCAGCCACGCATCGCGCGTGACCACCAGTACCAGCCCCAGAATGGAGCAGGAGACGGTAATCGCCGCAGGGACAGCGTCAACGTGCTCATGCAGCATCAGCCCCAGCGCGACGCCAACAAATACCGCCGGGAAGATACGACCTCCCCGGAAACCACAGGCCGCCGCGACCACCAGCGCCGCCAGTTTCACCAGCGCGAACAGCAGATAATCTGAGACGCTGAAGACCTGGCTGAAGGCCAGCTGCTGCATCTCGTCCAGACCCTTAAACAGCGTAACCGTCCCGCCGATGGCGCCTAAAACGCCCAGAATAAAACCCCCCATGCCCAGAATCAGCACCGGATGCTTCAGCCTGTGCATCAGGCGATGCAGGCGAGGAAGACACCACACCGCGACCATCCCCAACGCAATGGCGATCGCGACGACGACGGCGCCGCTGAAAATATCGGTGAGTTGCATCTGGCCGTAGTGGGGAATGGAGAGTGAAAAATGGGGATGGAAAAACAGGCTGGTGGTGAGGGCTCCCGCAGCGGCGGCCATTAGCGGCGCGAAGAGTTTATCCCAAAGCGGCACCTCATGATCACTGCTGAGCGTTTGCGAAAAAATGAGCGCAGCCGCGACCGGAGTGCCAAACAGCGCCCCGATGGTGCCAGCGGAGGCCAGGATCGTCCAGTCCAGCGCGCCAACGCGCGGGAAAAGACGCGCCCCCAGAAAGACCGCCAGCGCGATATTCACCGCCATAATGGGATGTTCAGGCCCGAGGCTTACGCCGCCCGCAAGACCGATTATCAGCGCGATGATAAGCCCCGGCAGAGCCGAGGGGGAGACAGGCGCGCCAATCAAGGGTTCCAGTGCCGGGTCCGGCCCGGCATGGCCCGGGCTATAGCGGATCACCAGCCCTACGGCAATCCCGGTCAGGGTCAGCATCACCATGATCCAGCCCGGCGAGTCAATGCTGATGCCGAGTTTTACCGGAAGCGCGGTCCATAAAATCGTTTGCAGCACCGCCGCCACTTTCATGACGACGATGAGCACCAGGCTCGACGCCACGCCAATAATCAGCGCCGGGACAGCCAATAACAGCATGGTTCTGGCTCGCGGATGGAGCATGATGATTTCCTTGTACAAAACGGCTTAACGTTACTTTGCACAATCAGCATTGTGGCAATAGTGCAAAAGGTGCTGAAACGGTAAAGTTATTATGTGACGAAGATCGATAATCCATGGGCAGTCACCTTCTGGTCGTTGTTGTTATCACGCCTTGAATTTACAGTGTCCCAAAGATTTATTCTGACTTTAGCGGAGCAGTAGAAGAATGACAAAGTATGCTTTGGTAGGTGATGTAGGCGGCACCAACGCGCGCCTTGCCCTGTGCGATGTGAACAGCGGTGAAATTTCTCAGGCGAAAACCTATTCAGGGCTGGATTACCCAAGCCTGGAAGCGGTGGTTCGCGTCTATCTGGAAGAGCATAAAGTGAGCGTTGAAGACGGTTGTATCGCCATCGCCTGTCCGATTACCGGCGACTGGGTGGCGATGACCAACCACACGTGGGCCTTCTCAATTGCCGAAATGCGGAAAAACCTCGGCTTCTCGCACCTTGAAATTATCAACGACTTCACTGCGGTTTCCATGGCTATCCCAATGCTTAAACCAGAGCATCTGATTCAGTTCGGCGGTACGGCCCCGGTTGAAGGCAAACCGATTGCCGTTTACGGCGCGGGAACCGGTCTGGGGGTGGCGCACCTGGTCCACGTCGACAAACGCTGGGTCAGCCTGCCGGGCGAGGGCGGTCACGTGGATTTTGCGCCGAACAGCGAAGAAGAGGGCATTATTCTTGAGGAGCTACGCGCCGAGATTGGTCACGTGTCGGCCGAGCGGGTGCTTTCTGGTCCGGGTCTGGTGAACCTGTATCGGGCGATTGTCAAATCAGACGGTCGTCTGCCGGAAAATCTGCAACCGAAAGATGTGACCGAACGCGCGCTGGCCGACAGCTGTATTGACTGCCGCCGTGCTTTGTCGCTGTTCTGCGTCATCATGGGGCGTTTTGGCGGCAACCTGGCGCTGAACCTTGGCACCTTTGGCGGGGTCTATATTGCGGGCGGGATCGTGCCGCGCTTCCTCGATTTCTTTACCGCCTCCGGCTTCCGTGGCGGCTTCGAAGACAAAGGCCGCTTCAGGAGCTATGTCCAGGACATTCCTGTTTACCTGATTGTCCACGACAACCCAGGCTTACTGGGATCCGGCGCGCATCTGCGTCAGGTTCTTGGTCAGATCCTCTGACGCTCATTTCCCTCTCCTGCGGGAGAGGGAACGTGCTACAGGTGCATGAGCTGGCGGAACTCTTTCACTCTGCTGCGGCTTACCGGCACCTGAAAATCCAGATCCTTCAGCCGCAATATATAGGTGTTGTTAAACCAGGGTTCGATTTCGCGGATCTTGTTCAGGTTGACGCAGAACGAGCGGTGGCAGCGGAAGAAGTGGGCGGCCGGGAGTTTATTGCAGAATTCGGTGATGTTCATCGCCATGACGTAGGATTCACGCCGCGTATAGACAAATGTCATTTTTTCATGCGCTTCGGCATAGTAAATATCGTCGACAGGCGTGACGATGATCCGTTCGTCCTTCACCAGATTAATCGTGTCGTTTTCCCGCGCTGCCGGGCTGGCACTGGCGGGTAATGCTTGCTGCTGCCACGCGGCTTCCAGCTTATGCAGCATGCTGATAATACGCGACTCCTGGTACGGCTTTAGAATATAGTCAAACGCCTCAAGCTCGAAGGCCTCCACGGCATGCTCTTTCCACGCGGTGACAAACACAATAAACGGCTTGTGGGCGAACTGATTGATATTTTGCGCCAGCAGGACGCCGTCCAGCGACGGAATATTAATATCGAGGAATATCGCGTCGACCCGGTTATGCTGTAAAAATTTCAGCACGTCCAGACCATCCTCAAAACAGCCAACAATCTCCATCTGGCTGTGGGTTTTGATAAGCCAGCTCAACTCCTGTTGAGCCAGAAATTCATCTTCTACGATGATGACTTTCATCTGTTACTCCGGCCTACGGCAACAAGGATATGGGGGCATTCACGGGCGTTCGCTCATTCGGAACATAAAAGGCAATTTCGGTGCCCGGCTCAAGGCGGTGAATATGCAGCCCGTCACCGTACAGCAGTTTGACCCGGTGATGCACATTCAGCAGTCCGATCTTGTTGCCCGGCATTTCGTTTGATTTGACGCGTTCGATAACTTTCGGATCGATGCCGTGCCCGGTATCGCGCACGGCGATACGCACGCGGTTACCGCTTTCCGTTACGCTAATTGTTACCACGCCTTTGCCTTTACACGGCTGAATACCGTGAACAATGGCGTTTTCCACCAGAGGCTGGATCAGCAGGCTTGGGATCACGCAGTTGACCTCTTCATCAATATCGTAAATGACCGTCAGCTTATCGCCAAAGCGAGCCTGCTCGATCGCGATGTAATCCTTGATTTGATACAGCTCTTTTTTGATGTCGATCTGCTCGTCGTCTTTTAGCTCAATGTTGTAGCGAAGATAGCGCGACAGATTAAATATCAGCTGCCGCGCGGTGTCCGGATTCAGACGGATGGAAGAGGAGATAGCGTTCAGCGCGTTAAACAGAAAATGGGGATTGATCTTGCTTTGCAGGGCGCGCAGCTCTGCCTTATTTGCCATCTCGCGCAGCTGCTCTGCACGCGAAACCTCTAGTTGAGTGGAGATGATCTGCGACAGGCCAATCGCCATCTCCTGGAGCGAGGAGGTGATTTGGTGCGCATGACAGTAGTAAATTTTCAGCGTCCCCGTGACCACGCCTTTTTCCCACAGCGGGATCACCAGCATTGAGTGGATCTCTGGCGTCCGGTGGGCTTCGTCATTGTTTTTAATGATGATTTTTCCGTAGTTAATCGCCTGTCTGGTGGTTGGGCTGATGGTGTCGTCGCTGTCGCGATAATTGTGCTCACCGACGCCAACGTAAGCCAGCACGTGATCAATATTGGTGATAGCGACCGCATCGGCATGAATATCACGGCGGATGATATCGCAAACCTGACGTAAAGATTCGGCGTTAACGTGCCGGAAAAGCGGCAGCGTCTTGTTGGCGATATCCAGCGCCAGCTTGGCCTGACGCGCGGCGCTGGCCTCTTTTTCGCCTTCCACGCTTTGCACCAGCAGCACGATAAAACCGATACAGACGCTCCCGAGGATCATCGGAATACCGATCTTCGAGACGATATCCAGCCCCAGCGCAACGGTTGGCGCCCAGACGATGACCAGGATCATGGTCAGCGTTTCGCAGACCATCCCCGCGATAATCCCTGCACGCCAGTGCTGCTTTTTCGGGATTTTGCGGTTAATCCAGCCCGAGAGCAGCCCGGCAATAATGCTGGTGATAAAGCAGGGGACTGCCGTCACGCCGCCAATATCAATCAGGTATCGATGGGTGCCAGCGATAATGCCTGTGATAATCCCGACCCAGGGACCAAAGAGGATCCCGCCCGACATGACGGCGATGATGCGCACGTTCACCAGCGAGCCTTCTACCGGCACCCCGGACCAGGTGCTGAACAGGGCAAACATCGAAAAGATAAACGTGACGGCCAGCAGCTCTTTTGGCGAATGGGCAGATTTATGCAACAGTTCGCGGAACAAGCGGATGCGGATAAGGAAAAAGAGACAGATCAGCATTAATGCCGCGCGGTCGAACACCGCGAGGAGCATATTGAAGATTTCGTGCACGGTCAGGCCTGGGAAAACGGGAAAAATCTATGATAGAAAACATAGGGCCTGATGACCAGCTATCCATCAGATTTATCAAATGGGGAAAAACCATAATTCTCAAAGGGGATTGATGGCTTTTGACTGAAAGCCGGCGCTTTTCCGTTTGGGGAGAAACGTCAGGTAACGATACTGAAAATATTGTGTTAAATTGTAGAGCTTAAAACTGCCTGTTCGCGATAGGAGTTCCGCTTTTCACTGCAATCGCATTCCCGTTTTAGCGCAAAATATTGTTTTGCCGTTATCCTCTCGACAGCCTCTTTTTCTTCAGGTTATTTTCTAAGCATGCCACACGGGTGGCAGCGTCGCTCGGACGGTCCGGGCGCTAACGTGACTCTGAGGAATCTATGGCTGAATTCAGTCCTGAACGCCGTTTTACGCGTATCGATCGTCTCCCCCCTTATGTTTTCAATATCACTGCTGAACTGAAAATGGCTGCGCGTCGGCGCGGCGAAGACATTATCGATTTCAGTATGGGTAACCCTGACGGCCCAACGCCGCCGCATATCGTTGAGAAACTCTGCACGGTTGCCCAGCGTCCCGATACCCATGGGTATTCCACCTCGCGCGGCATTCCACGCTTACGTCGGGCGATCTCCCGCTGGTATCAGGATCGTTATCAGGTCGATATCGATCCTGAAAGTGAAGCGATTGTGACCATTGGCTCCAAAGAGGGGCTGGCCCACCTGATGCTGGCGACGCTGGATCACGGCGATACCGTACTGGTGCCGAATCCGAGCTACCCGATTCACATCTATGGGGCGGTGATTGCCGGGGCGCAGGTGCGTTCTGTCCCGCTGGTGGAAGGCGTCGACTTCTTTAACGAGCTGGAACGGGCGATTCGTGAAAGCTATCCGAAGCCGAAAATGATGATCCTCGGTTTCCCGTCAAACCCAACGGCACAATGCGTTGAACTCGAATTCTTCGAGAAAGTGGTCGCGCTGGCTAAGCGTTACGACGTGCTGGTGGTACACGATCTCGCCTACGCCGATATCGTTTATGATGGCTGGAAAGCGCCGTCAATTATGCAGGTACCGGGTGCCCGTGATGTGGCGGTTGAGTTTTTCACCCTGTCGAAAAGCTACAACATGGCGGGCTGGCGAATTGGTTTTATGGTGGGAAACAAAACGCTGGTGAGTGCCCTGGCGCGTATTAAAAGCTACCATGACTATGGCACCTTTACGCCGTTACAGGTCGCGGCCATCGCGGCGCTGGAAGGGGATCAGCAGTGCGTGCTCGATATTGCCGCTCAGTACAAACGCCGTCGTGATGTGCTGGTAAAAGGGCTTCATGAAGCAGGCTGGATGGTGGAAATGCCTAAAGCCTCCATGTACGTCTGGGCGAAAATCCCCGAGCCGTATGCGGCGATGGGTTCTCTGGAATTTGCCAAAAAACTGCTTCAGGATGCGAAGGTTTGCGTCTCTCCAGGCATTGGCTTTGGTGACTACGGTGACACGCATGTGCGTTTCGCGCTGATTGAAAACAGCGACCGTATCCGTCAGGCAGTGCGGGGCATTAAAAGCATGTTCCGTGCGGATGGCCTGCTTGCAGCGAAGAGCGTTGCGGAACAACCCGAGTCGTAACAGACCCCAAAAAAAACAGGCGCCAACGGCGCCTGTTTTTTTGACTGCATTTTCTTAACTAGATCATCAGAGCAAACGTTCCGGCCCAAACTAAAACAATAACCGAAATGCCCATAAAGAAATATTTCACGTTTCATCGCTCCGCGTATCTTCCGGTACGCATTAAAAAAACAGAGTCCAACTGAGTATAGAGAGTTGAAATCATGCGAAAGGGGAAATCGGAATTATCCCGTTACGTCGCTAACTTCAGCTCTGAATTCTGTGCTTTCCTGTCGCCAGACGGCGCTAATGTACGCCTAAATTTCAGGAGTGACAAGAGGCATTTTTTTAAATAATTTCCGACACTTACGAGTGTCGTGGAACGGCGACAGTTTGATTTCGGTACGCAATAAATGCCTGTTGAGCGACGGTCGATAAAAGCCGTTACGCACTGTGATTACAGGTGTTTGAAAAGGTTAGTTTCTTAGCGAAACTAACCTTCGAAAGGGGTCAGATATAGAGTGAGGCTTCGCCCAGGGGACGGGTTTTAAAGCGGCGGTGCATCCACAGATACTGCTCAGGCGCACGCATAATCTCAAACTCAATCACCTTATTGATAAAGGTCGCGGCTTCACTCTCATCTTCAGGATAGTTCGCCATCTCTGGGGAGATATGCAGACGATAGCCTGACTTATCCGCTTTTCTGACCATGGTCACCGTCAACATCGCGGCGCCTGAGAGACGTGAAATCACAAAGGTACCGTTCGTCGTAGCGACATCTTTAACCGCAAAGAAAGGGGCAAAGCTGCTGCCTTTAGGACCGTAGTCCTGGTCCGGGGCAAACCAGACGGCTTCACCTTTTTTCAGGGCGCCAACCATACCGCGCAAATTGTTACGGCTGATCATCGCCTTATTTGAACGCATGCGGCCCCGCGTTTGTACCCATTCCATCAGCGCGCTGTTATGCGGGCGATAGGTTGCCATCATCGGCTGACAAAGGCCCATAACGCGGCCACCCAGCTCAAGCGACATAAAATGCACACCCACAACCATCACGCCGCGGTTTTGCATCTGGGCACGTTTCAGGTTATCCAGACCTTCCACGTCAAACCATTTACGGACACGCTCGTCTGGCCAGAACCAGGCCATACCGGTTTCAAGCAGCGCCATACCGATAGATTTAAAGTTTTCCGCAATCAGCGTTTCGCGCTGCTGCGCATTGTAATGCGGAAAGCAAAGTTCGAGATTTTTTCGGGCAATGGACTCACGACGCTTAAGGAAGTGACGCGATGCGCTGCCGAGCTTCGAACCCAGGAAACGGATCACGGGATAAGGAAGTTGAACCAGCAGCCAAAGTACGCCAAGGCCAAACCACGTAAACCAGTAGCGCGGGTGCAGAAATGCCCGCTGAAATTTGGATTGAGACAAAATAGTGGAACCTATGTAAAGCCTGTGAAGGTAGCGCAGACTTCGCGATACCACGTGCCATTGAGACCGTAGGACGAGGTCATGGTTGCAGGCTTTACCGTTCTTTACGACGTTGCCTGGCCATTGCTGACTTGGGTGGGCGGCATAATGTAGCACCGTTATACATTATGAGCTATCACTCGTTTTTGTTTAAAAAAGCGGCAATTGCGGAGTGGTTTGATTTTGCTATTGTTAAATCTGCGTTCCCGCATGCCTCCTGAAGGTGCAGACCATGGAAACCTACCTGCAAACGGTGAAAGAAGAGTGGGTGAAGCTGATTAATGAAACCGATCCCGATGTGCATCGGCTTGCGACTGAGCTTGCCAGGGACAACGCAACGCCCCTGGTCGCTGAATTCTATCGTGTTGTGCTGGCAGATCCATCGGCAGCTGAATTCCTGACCACCGAACAGGTGGAGAGGCAGCTTCAGGAGGCGCTTCGTCGCTGGCTTATTGATGTGCTCTCATGCCGTGTGGAGCAGGTTGAAGAGCAGATGCGGGCGCAGCAGCGCGCTGCGGATGTTCATGCCCGTATTGGTATTTCGGTTGATTTAGTTGAAATGGGCTTCCGTGTTCTGAAAAAGCTGCTGTTACCTGTCATTACTACCAGCGCCCATTCGCCTGAGGTGAAGCTGCATATTTATCACTACGCGATTAACAGTATCGATCTGGCCATGGAAGTGATGTCGCGGGCCTATGTATTTAGCGAGAACAATGCGGCGAAAGAGGACGAAAATTACCGCATCTTTTCCTTAATGGAGAACGCAGAAGAGGAGAAGGAGAGACAGACCGCGGCGCTGCTGTCATGGGAAATGGTGCTTCTGTATAAGATCACGCTTAATTCCAGTATCGGCAACAGTCTGCCGCTGGGGCAGTCTGAATTTGGACTGTGGTTTAGCCATAAAGGTCGGCACTATTTCAGCGGGATCGCTGAGGCTGGTCATATCTCTCGTCTGATTCAGGAATTCGATGACCTTTTTAACGAGGTCCGTCTTTCAGGGCAGGGTCTGAGTGATAAAGCGCAGCGGGATAAATTCTTGCAGCGAATGCGTAATACGCTCTCGCAAATCATCACGCTTTTGCGCGAACTGTTTGACGAAGTGTCGCGACACGAGGTGGGGGTTGATGTCCTGACCCGCCTGTTGAATCGCCGTTTCCTGCCAACCATCTTCAAACGCGAAATCCTGCACGCCACCCGGGCGGGAACAAAGCTCTCGACGCTGCTGATTGACGTCGACAAATTTAAACAAATCAACGATACCTGGGGGCACAATACCGGGGACGAGATCCTGCGAAAAGTCTCCGGCGCGTTCTACGACAACGTGCGAACCTGTGATTACGTTTTTCGCTACGGCGGCGATGAATTTCTGATTGTGCTAACGGAAATCTCAGAGGTGGACGCGCTGCGAATCGCCGAGCGTATCCGCAGGCGGGTGGAAAAAATCAAGGTTAACTCCCCAACCGGCGATATTATCCCGCTCTCCCTCTCGATAGGCGTGGCGATGTTCAACGGGCATCCCGATTACGAGCGATTGATTCAGGCGGCGGATGAAGCCTTATACGGCGCGAAACGGCGTGGCCGAAACTGCGTGGAGCTTTGGAAGGGGGCGTAAGGAAAGACAGAAGTGTCCCCTGCAGGAATCATGTTTGATTATAATTTATTGATTTTAATTTATATACATTTTGTACAACATAGAAAGGGATACTTTGAGGGATATACTTTTCCTTCTCCCTCAAAGATGTCTTATGTGAAGGAATGATTACTTTATACGCTCGAATTCTAGTGAGTACTTCGTAGGAGACTTAACTGCTTGAAACCATTTTACATGCTCCCATTCTGCACCAGCTAACAAAGTTCGCAATGTCTGTTTGTCCCTCTCACTGGTTCTGAGCCCAAAAGCAATGGAGTTAACTGCTTCTGTTTCAAATTTTTGAGCGCCTGACTTGACAAAGACCAATCTCCGCTCTCGTTCATATTTCCAACTTGTGTACTTAGTTCCGAGGACAGAGTAAAGAATATCGCCAGTTATGGTATTCCAGTCGTTCATGCCAGGATAATGCTCAAAGAGTTTGAAGCGCTCAATGATGCCGTCAAAGGGATAATTATCCTGGTAAGTCACGTCTATAGGGTAGATATGTGAGCCTTCAGGCCTGATTTTGTGTTCTTTGAATCCTATGCATACCCCTTTATGTTCATCAGCATAATGAGCCCACATTAACTGATTTTTTCGAGCCAAGCTGAACGAACAGATACCCGCTGAGCTTAGTTTTTTTTGGAGGTAGTCTTCGTAAATCTCACGCTCTGTTGGCGGCAAGGGATAACGAGCCCATACCGCATCTAGAACTTCATCGAATGATGATTGTGCTTCAAATGGGTCGTTTAAAGTTGCTGGAGAAGCGAACCAGAGCTCTCGGTTCAGGAGTAGCTCTAAGCAGCTTTTATCAAATTTACGATATTTGAAAAGGATCCTACTTCTTGGCATGAGAGATTTCATCTTAATGTATCCATACTGATTTATTTGAGGTTGTTTATGAGCAAGCCGCCAGTAAGAGATGATATAAAACAATCCACTTCATCATCTAGCCCCCACCAAAGAGATTGCCGCGCAATTCCTTCATGCGGCGGGTAAATATCGAGTGCTTCGAGCGGGGAGGCTCCTTCAGGAATGTTACCGTCTTGGTATACTTCGTTATACTCGCTTGGATTATGGTATCTCCAGAGCTCCTCGTGAGTTATGCCAGATTTGATAAATGACATAATGTTAGTGGTGCAAGCTACGGACACTAGCGAGGTTGATTCCTGAATTATCAGTCCAGCAACCATAGGCGGGAGTTGTTCAGTGTCAATGCCAGCAATAATGGTCTGCGCATAACCCCTGAATTGTTCGTATGTTCCTCTATATCGGTAATTCTCAATAAAGTGAGCCATCAGGCATAGCGAGTCCGAAATCTCTCGTCTGTCTTTCTCTGCACTTCTCTTGAATCGTATATCCATCAGGTTGGTAAGGATGTTCAGATAATAAGGCTTAAGGCTGCAAAATTGGGAGGGCAGTGTCTCTACAGCGTTTCTGATGTATGTCTCATACTTCTTTTTACCTTCCGCGTTGAGGATCTCACGTGCTGCTATAAGCTGCCCTCTGACGTAACCAAGACCCCGAAGGTATTCGGTAAGTGTGTCAATGGAAAGCTTATTGTATAGCTCCTGAATCAACTGTGCCCGTATGCCGAGTGCATTGTTTGGTGCTGGGTCAAATTTTTCATGCTCCGCGAACATCCGGTTATCCTCTTGATGTTCTCGGAGTTTCAGCACGGCGGTGTTAACTTGCTTTGCCGTGTCCGTGCTTGTTCTGGCGAGCTTGTTCTGGTTCATGTAGTCAGTGTTATCTGTCAGCATGGTCATTTCTTGGCGGTTACGGGAAAGGGCGAAGTCATTACGATTGCGTGCCCAAGTTTGCTCGTAATGATAGTGATTTATTTAAACTAATATTTTGCATATCAAGGGAGAAATGTTGCTGACTTATTGATGAAGCAATATCGAGGTGGGCCTTTGCTGAGCAAAAGACAGGTCGCATAAAGCGGCCTTATTATTGGATAGAATTACAGGTGTGAAAAAAATCAGCTATAAGCCGATCATTTTGTTGAAGTTTCTTTTTAGCCTGGGTAGTATCCCGCTGTTGTGTGAT
>ERZ772818.1222-NODE-1222-length-23219-cov-4.652262_pt1 | contig 23219 bp, 12 predicted proteins | sample MGYA00580837_ERZ772818 | MGnify/ENA primary metagenome ERZ772818 (study PRJEB29015, sample SAMEA2737671) | human gut metagenome | biome: human gut; feature: human-associated habitat; material: faeces | place: China | collected 2012 ...
AATAATTTCACTTTTGGTTCTATGTTTTGAGACATTTTTACTTTATTATAAGCAAGGTGTTCCGTGGAAGGTTCAGAATTTCAGAACCTTCTGCGTGGTATCTGATAAATCATGTTACAGTTTACCGCATTTGCCGCAGGATTCAGGGCAGATGTTAATGAAACATACAACAGGAGGAACAAAATGATTGACAAACAGTTTGACAAAGAAACCTTCAAGAAAAGTGTAAAAGACAACGTTAAGTTTCTTTACCGCAGAAAGCTTGAAGAGGCAACTCAGGAGCAGCTTTTCCAGGCAGTAAGCTACACAGTGAAGGATGTGATCATCGATAACTGGCTTGATACACAGAACGCTTATGAAAAGCAGGATCCGAAGATCGTATATTATATGTCCATGGAGTTTCTTATGGGACGTGCCCTTGGAAACAACCTTTTAAACCTTGGTGCATACGGTGAAGTGAAAGAAGCTCTTGAAGAGCTTGGAATCGACATCAATGCACTTGAGGATCAGGAGCCGGATCCGGCTCTTGGAAACGGTGGTCTGGGAAGACTTGCAGCATGCTTCCTTGATTCCCTTGCAACACTTGGATACAGTGCATATGGCTGCGGAATCCGTTACCGTTATGGTATGTTCAAACAGGAAATCAGAGACGGATACCAGGTTGAGGTTCCGGATGCATGGCTTGAGGAAGGCTATCCATTTGAACTTCGTCGTCCGGAGTACGCAAAAGAGGTACACTTCGGCGGATATGTAAGAGTTGAATATGACCAGGCAACCGGTCAGAACAAATTCATCCATGAAGGATATCAGGCTGTAAAGGCTATTCCATACGATATGCCGATCGTTGGATACGAGAACAATGTAGTAAATACACTTCGTATCTGGGATGCAGCTGCTATCGAAGAATTTGGATTTGATTCCTTTGACAAAGGTGATTACAAGAAAGCCGTTGAGCAGGAGAACCTCGCAAAGGATATCGTAAACGTTCTTTATCCGAACGACAATAAAATGTCCGGTAAAGAGCTTCGTCTGAAACAGCAGTACTTCTTCGTATCTGCAAGTATTCAGGCTGCAATCGAGAAATATAAGAAAACACATAATGATATTAAGAAGCTCCACGAGAAAGTCGTATTCCAGATGAACGATACTCATCCGACTATGGCAGTTGCAGAGCTTATGCGTCTTCTTATGGATCAGGAAGGTCTTGGCTGGGACGATGCCTGGGCTGTAACTACCAAATGTGTTGCTTACACCAACCATACCATTATGGCTGAAGCTCTTGAGAAATGGCCGATCGAGCTGTTTTCCAGACTTCTTCCACGTGTATATCAGATCATCGAAGAGATCAACCGTCGTTTCATCATTGAAGTACAGAACAGATATCCTGGAAACTATGAGAAAATCAAAAAGATGGCAATCATCTATGACGGACAGGTTAAGATGGCTCACCTTGCAATCGCAGCAGGCTACTCTGTAAACGGTGTTGCACGCCTTCATACAGAGATCCTGAAGAATCAGGAATTAAAAGACTTCTATGAAATGATGCCTGAGAAATTCAACAACAAGACAAACGGTATCACTCAGAGACGTTTCCTGCTCCACGCAAATCCACTCCTTGCAGACTGGATCACAGAGCACATCGGACCGGACTGGATCACAGACCTTCCACAGTTAAAGAAACTGGCAGTTTACGCAGATGATGACAAAGCACTCCAGGAATTCATGAACATCAAGTTCAAGAACAAAGAGCGTCTTGCAAAATACATCCTCGAGCACAACGGCGTAGAAGTAGACCCGCACTCCATCTTCGATGTACAGGTTAAGAGACTTCACGAGTACAAACGTCAGCTCCTGAACATCCTGCATGTTATCTATCTGTACAACCAGATCAAGATGCATCCGGAAATGGAATTCTATCCAAGAACATTCATCTTCGGTGCAAAAGCATCCGCAGGTTACGCAACAGCCAAGAAGATCATCAAACTCATCAACTCCGTAGCAGATGTAGTAAACAACGACGCTTCCATCAACGGCAAGATCAAAGTTGTATTCATCGAAAACTACAGAGTATCAAACGCTGAGTGGATCTTCGCAGCAGCAGATGTATCCGAGCAGATTTCCACAGCAAGTAAAGAAGCATCCGGTACAGGTAACATGAAGTTCATGCTCAACGGTGCTCCTACACTTGGAACAATGGACGGTGCTAACGTAGAGATCGTAGAAGAAGTTGGCGCAGAAAACGCATTCATCTTCGGTTTAAGCTCCGACGAAGTCATTAACTACGAAAACAACGGCGGATACGATCCAAACGTAATCTACAACACAGACGAAGAAATCCGTCAGGTACTGATGCAGCTCATCAACGGAACCTTCTCCAGCGATACAGAACTCTTCCGTGACCTGTACGATTCACTTCTCAACACAAAGAACACAGACAGAGCAGACCGCTACTTCATCCTCGCAGACTTCCGTTCCTATGCAGACGCACAGAAACGCGTAGAAGCAGCATACAGAGACGAAAAAGGCTGGGCTAAGAAAGCGCTCCTCAACACAGCATGCAGCGGCAAGTTCACATCCGACAGAACTATCCAGGAATATGTAGATGATATCTGGCATCTGGATAAGGTTATTGTCAGAAAGAAATAATATGCTATATCTATAGAAGTAATTGCTTCTGAATAAAAATAAAGCCCCTGGCAGTACAGTTATCAGGACTGTATTGCAGGGGCTTTTTTTGAGTATGGTATATATTTAAAAGAACAAAAAGTTCTGAATGGTAAAGATCTGACTGGAAAAATGACAATGTATCTGTTAAAATAAAATACACAATTGTTATTGGAACAGGTAAAAAAGATAAAAGAAGAACAACAACTGTAAAATGAACGAATGGGACTGACACTTTATGCTTGACAAATCAATGGCAGAAGCAAAAGCTGGTGGATTTACTCTTGAAAAAGATGTTGGGAAGATAAAATAGGAAAAGTGCAAGCTCCTTGTGATAAACTGCGAAGCAGTTATTCGATTATGAGCAAATAGCGAAGCGGATGATTTTATCCGCTTGACTTTCTGTCTTGGTAAGAGAACACTACATCATCTTGTGATAAACAGGAAAAACTCACCATATTTGTAACAAGTTATAGATTTTAAACCTGAAAAATCAAGGAAAATAAATGCTTTTGAAGTGTATGAAATTTAAAAAAATCGTAAAATTCTTGAGCATTACCCTTGACAAAAACTGGCTAAAGCACTATTATTAACCATAACAGACAGATTATGTCTAGGAATCTTTACCCAAAAAGAAATAGTTATATTAAGGAAAGGGGAACTATAATCATGACAAAGATTAAAAACACAAAGAAGGGCATGGCAAAAAAGACATTAAGTATGTCACTTGTTGTTGCAATGCTTGCTACTTCTAATGTGCCGGTATGGGCTGCTGAGTTCAGCGATGGAACTGACGCAGCTGTAGCCACAGAAGCTCCAGCTGCTGAAGCATTCTCAGATGAGACAGCAGAAGCTCCGGTTGTAGATGATACCACAGCAAACGAAACAGATACTGTTGCTGCAACTGCAGTTACAGAAGCTGGTGACTTAATTCTCGATAATGTATCTATCAGCAAAAAAGCAACTTTTGCTACAGGAAGCGTTGACGTATCCGGTACTATCAAATACAAAGATGGATCAGACGTAAAGGAATTAACAAACTACAGTTATGGATGGCGTTTAAAAGATGCTAAGCAGGCTATTTATACTGGTACAGTTACTAGTGGAAACACTAATAATATGGGATTCACACCTGATTTCGCAAAGGCAAGTGGCAGTGATTCTGAAAAAGTAGACTGGTCTCAGTATGCCGGAAAAACACTGGAATTATATGTATATAACAATGAAACAAGTGATGACAGTAACAATGTTATCAATATCGCTCCGACTGTTATCGGCGAAACAACCATCAATAAATGTGAAATCAAAGGTACTCTGAAGTTAAATAAAACTTCCGATAAACTTATTTACAATGGAAAAGACTTCTACCTTACAAGTGACGATGCTGATACTTCTGATAATGCTATTAAATTAGCTGGAAAGAATAAAATTGCTCTTGAGGTTACTGACGGTGATAGCACTCCAGAGGACACTACATGGACAAGAGATGAAGTCCTGAAGTTCTTCGACGTAAATGCGTCAAAAACAGCTAAAAATGCTGATGATAAATTAGTCGTAACAGCAACTGCAAAAGCTGATTCACCTTATATCGGCACAGTTTCTGCTGAAACACTTACTGTACAGAAAAGACCTTTTAATATTTCTGAATTTGAATTAAGCGTAGCAGATGGTCTTTCCTATCAGTATACCGGTGATAAGATTTCTGTTCCGACAGATAAGGTAACATTGAAAGAGGGAGCTGATTTATCCGGAGCTGATTTATCAGCAGCAGTAAAGGAAGCAGTTACTACAGATAAAACAACTGGCATGCAGACTGTTACCGTTACCTTAAATTCAGATAAATTACCTAATTTCACTTTACAGGCTAATGATAAAACTCAGATTACAACCAAGGCAAATGTAGAAATCACCAAACGTGACTTAAATGCTGACTCAACATCTGTTACATTAAAATATGGACGTGTACCAAAGGGAACACCTGTAAGTGTATTTACAACAGATAATTTAGTATTTACAGATAAAACATCTGGCACTGCTTTAACACTTACAAATGATTCTGACTATGCGATCAGTATTAAAGATCCAGATAATCAGACCGTAACAAGCAACGGATCATTTGAGAAAGTCGGAGCATATGAAGTTACAATTTCAGCAAAAGAAACAGCTAACCCAACCTGCAAAAATGGTCAGATTATTAATGTAAGGGTTGCTAGCAATGTAATTGGAAATGCACATTTTACAACAGCTTATGCTCCATATTATACTGGTACAGCACTGACACCTTCAAAAGCAGAATTAGGAAAACTTGTTATCGAAAACGTAAATGCAGCTACCAATGCAGAAACATTAAAAGATGATGAGTGGGAAATTACAGGATATTCCAATAACATCAATGCTTCCACTTATAAAAATGGAGTTGCACAGACCTTTGGATATGTTGAAATCAAAGTTAAAGGCGACTCTTCTTATGCAGGACAGACTTATAAAGTTCCATTCGAAATCAAGCCATTAACTGTATCCGTTGACTCTGTAACTGTACCGAAAACTGTTACATACAATAAAGGTAACGGAGCAGCAAGCGATTACAAAGTTCAGTTAGTTGTAACAGCGAAAGATGAAAGCGGAAAGATTGTCAAGACATTAAATGCTGACGATTATACTATTAAATATGAATATAAAAATGGCAATGATTCTGGCACTGCTGCGGCAACAAATGAACTCCATGATTTCATTGCAGCAACTATCACTATCAAAAACACTAATTATGTAGGTGCTAATGGCACCGTAACATCCGTTGAGATGCCGGAAAAAGATTCCAAGAATAATTCTAAATGGACTGAAATCGTTGAGAAAGCTATCACAAGCGATATGATCAAGATCAATCCATCTACCTATACATACACAGGCGGTAATATCGTTCCTAACTTTGTTGTTATGGATGGAACTGTTGTGTTATATGACAGTGCAGAGTATCCAGCTAATAAGGCTGAATATAAAGTTGTAAGTATCACAAACAACAAGAACGCTGGAACAGGTACTGTAACAGTTGAAGGTCTTACTGGAAAATATTCCGGAAAAGCATCTGCTGACTTTACAATCACACCGGCAAACATCTCTGATGTAAAAGTAAGCTTTACAGATAATAGCGAATGCCAGTACACAGGAAGACAGGTTAGACCACGTACATTCAAGGCTACATTAAACGGCAATGATGTATCTGATCAGTTTGAGATTTCCGGCTATGGTGAAAACATTTCCGGTAAAGGAACTGTTACCCTGAAGCCAGTTGATGGAAATAAGAACTTTACAGGAAGCAGTATTTCTGCAGAATTTAACATTGTTAAAGAGTATGTAAAAGCTGATTTGAATGTATACAATTCAAACGGTGCAAACGTAACAATGAGTTATAATGCTGAAACAACTAGTGGACAGACTACAAGCTTCACAGTTCCAAATAAAAGCTTTGATTTTGATGGAACAGCCAAAACATTCGCAAGTGAAGCAATCAAAAACTTAACTAAGTCTAATGGAGATACTACTAAGGCCAAAGAGTCAGACTTCGAAGTTAAGTATATTGATAATGTTTCCGGTAAATATGTAGAAAGTTTGAAAGATAGCAACAATAATCAGTATAATATTGCATATGTATATGTAGTTGCTAAAGATGGCACTGGATATACTGGTACAAAGACTATCACAACTGCCGATGGTACAACTATTAAGGGTGTTGTGGACTATGTAGCATTCGCTATCAAGAATGTAAAATTTGTATCCCAGAACGTTTATGTTCAGAATGCGACATATGCTGGTGGACTTCCAGTGAAACCTAATGTACTTGTACAGATTAATGGAAACACTCTTGTAGAAGGCAAAGATTACAAACTGGCATTAGCTGGAGCTAAAGAAGGCGAGAACTATACCGATGTAACAGACGGTAAGGTTTACAATGTTACTGTTACCGGTATCGGTGGATATGCCGGATCTTCTGTAGCTAATATTAAATGGGGTATCGACAAAAAAGATATCAAAGACTGTGATGTAGCAGTTACTGATGGTGTTACCACTGTTATGAACGGATATATTCCTGTTCCTACTACAGAATACACATCCAAGAAGAATGATGATGGCACATATACAATTACTGCTAACAGCACATCTAAGAGCTATACAGGCTCTAAGACTGTGAAAGCTGACGGAAAAGCCGAAGATGAGAAACCAGATGCTCCAATGATCAGCAGCGTTAAAGTTGTCGGCAATAAAGCAACTGTAATCCTTTCCGGTGATTCCGACGGAGCTGCTGGTTACGATTATGTAATCTCTACAGACCGCGACTGCATCACAAATAAAGATTACACCTCTGTAAACAAGAACCAGGTTAAGACTAACACTACATTCGAATATGTAGGACAGGGAACATACTATGCATACTGCCATGCTTGGAAGCGTGATGAGAATGGTAAGAAAGTATTCAGCGACTGGTCTAACGCATATCCATTTGTTGTAAGCGCAATCACACCATCCCAGCCAGTGATCACAAGCGTTAAAGTAAAAGGTTCTACTGTAACTGTAACATATACAAAAGCATCCAATGCTGACGGATATGATGTAGTTCTCGGAACATCTACAAAGAAAGTTAACGGAGAAACACGTCCGGTAGAATACGGAAAACTCGTTAAGAAGAACATCAAAGGCAATGTTGTAACAGCAACATTCAAGAATGTGAAGAAAGGAACCTACTATGCAGGTCTCCACGCATTCAACAGAACTTCTGAAGACAGCAAGAAAGTATTCAGCCAGTGGTCTAACGTTAAAAAGGTAAATGTAAAATAATCCATTTGGGTAAAGAATAAGTTTATTGCATTAGCTGGAAAACAGCGGGATATGGCATTTTCTTTTGAAAGTGCCATATCTTATATGCAATAACATTTTACACCAAATGGACTTTTTATTGATAGGGGACAAGGCTATGAAAGATGGATACGCACGTAAAATAATCCTTGCTGGACAAGATTGGTATAAAATAGTCAGCAAAGCAATTGTGACTGATTGGGAGTTATCTCAAGAAGATAATTTGACATTTTGGAAGAATACCAAAAAAAATGTAAAAATACAATGGATATATAAGGGTATAACAGATTCATTTTGTCTTAGTGGAGCTGTCTTGCCTTTGTCTAGCGATTATGATAAAAATGATTATCAATCCAGTTATGATATGAGTGATAAGCAACCTTCTGATATTAGAGAAGATTTTATTTATTCAATGTGGCTTTCTATAAATAAATCTATTGAAAATGCGTCAGATATTGAAGAGTGCTATTGCGGATTAATTCCTGATCGTGCAGATTATTCATAAATTCATTGTTTTCGAAATATGGACTCATATAGATTCATTGGGGTCTGACAGTGCGTCCAGCAAAGGGTGTGCAATCCGACAGGTGGAAATCCTGCCAAATAAGCTGTTAACCACAGCATTTGAAGCGAGTCTTGGGTGCGTTGCAGTAATGTAACGTGCTAAGCGTAGACAGCAAGGTAGTAGGGAGAGCTATTGAGCACCGAAATCCCAAGTATTTCCAGAGTGCCGACTCTGTTGTCTGAGGGGAAGGCAATATGTGGGTTTATCGATACGGTGAGATTTCACACAACTCTGCGGTGTCGGAAGGAACTATTCATGCTATACAAGGATTGTACGTCAACTGGAGAGAGCCTATACTTTCTCTATTTTAGAGAAAAGAAATGGAGTATGCTTATTCAACCAAAAGAAGAAAAGCAAAGGAAGTATAGGCAGTCGGATGGCTTCATATTACTGATGAATGTGGGTAATGCCACAGGAGGGAAGGGAGAGACATTGGGGTCTGACACTCTGAAGGATAAATAAAAAGAATGAAGCAATTCCAAAAGATCTATAAAAGAAATATAAAATTAGGCTGTCCCTGTTGCAGACTTCTTAGTTTGTCATTAACCAGCTTCGCTCCTTTGTCACTGGATTGCCCTGGTCTTCTTGGACAGTTATAATGACTTTATTCTTCTTAAATTTGAAATATTTGCTGAAGCAAGGACCCTTGAATATATTGACCAAATGACACATTCCGACAAATTCTCTTACAGTGATAAGCCTGAAGGGTCTGACAATCTAATTTCCAGATAAAATAATTCTGAATTTTTCATAAAGGCAATTTCCTTAAAAAGGAAATACCATTTCAAAAGAAAGGCTCCGGTCATTGCGGCTGGAGTCTTTCTGAATACCAATATTACAATTGTATAATTTTTTCAGTACGTCCCTGCGTATGCAGTTCTTCCAAAATCAGTTCGCTTTGTAATTCATAACTATCAATAACGATAATATTTGGTGGAATATTCTTATGCAGAAACTGTTGCTGTTCATCTGTATGTGTACGGACAAGTATCATGAAGCAACATTTCTTTGCAGTCCCTGATTTTATCGTTTTATTGAAAGCCTCTTCAAAACTTTCTTCTTCTTTTTGAATCTTAATACTGACAGGCCTGCCATTAATATATTCTTTCAGAAATCCATCAATTCCGCTGTTTCTCTGTACCGGGATGGCCTGGAAGTGTTTCAGAGACCCGAAGGGTCTGACCATCTAATTTTCAAATAAAATAATTCTAAATTTTTCATAAAGGCAATTTCCTTAAAAAATAAAATAATATTTCCAAAAGAAAGTTTTAAATATACCTGCCAACTGACAGATTCATGCGTAAAATTTCGACTAATTCTTTTATAGAAATAAAAATGAGAGTATGATATAGTGATAGTAACAAAACAAAGGGAGGCAGTTATGGGCGTTTATTTAAATCCAGGGAATGATGCTTTTGCGGAATCTTTAAATTCTGAAATTTATGTAGACAAATCAAATATGATCCATTACACAAATCGTGTATTGGGTACAAAACAGAAATTCATCTGCATTAGCCGTCCGCGCAGATTTGGAAAGTCCATAACGGCCGAAATGCTTTCTGCATATTATGACAGCAGTGTAGATTCTCATCCTCTATTTTCTAAATTAAAGATCGCAGTAGATTCTTCTTTTGAACAAAATATAAATAAATATGATGTCCTTTTCTTTAATATCCAGAGTTTTCTAAGTCGTTCAGATTGTGCCTTGAATATGGTGGAATATCTGGAATTCAGGGTTATTCAGGAACTGGCAGAGAGGTATCCTGATCTAGGATTAGAAAGTGAACCCCATCTCACCAGCGCATTGGAAAAAATCTACAGCGTACATCGAAAGGGTTTTGTATTTATCATTGATGAATGGGACTGTGTTTTCAGAGAAAAGAAATCAGATGTTGATGCTCAGACAAAGTATCTGGATTTCTTGAGGGATCTTTTTAAAGATAAGGTATATGTTAAGCTTGCATATATGACAGGTATTCTTCCGATAAAAAAATATGGCACACATTCAGCTTTGAATATGTTTGATGAATTTTCTATGACAAACCCGAAGTATCTGGCATCTTATGTCGGATTTACAGAAGAGGAAGTCAGGGATCTCTGTCAAAAATATAATATGGATTTTGAAGAAACCAGACGATGGTATGACGGCTACAGATTTCGCAAAGCGGAACATATATACAGTCCTAAATCCGTAGTAGATGCCATGAGAAATGAAGCTTTTGACAGTTACTGGACACAGACCGAAACTTATGAAGCTTTAAAAACATATATCGATATGAATTTTGACGGGTTGAAAGATACCGTGATCGCCATGCTTGGCGGAGGCCACTGTCTGATTGATACCGGAACTTTTCAAAATGATATGACAACTTTTCACAGCAAAGATGATGCATTGACACTTCTGATCCATTTGGGGTATCTGGCATACGACATGGATTTACAGGAAGTATTCATCCCTAATGAAGAGGTACGTGCTGAATTTGCCCGTGCGATAAAAGCAAGTGGATGGCATGAAGTCATCCATGCTATCTCTATATCTGAAGAACTTTTAGAAAATACTCTAGCATGCAATAACGAAAAAGTCGCTCGGATAATTGATAATATTCATGAAGAATTTACTTCTATTCTCAACTATAACAATGAAATTTCATTGAGCTGTGTGATATCCATTGCTTATTACAGCGCCCGGCGCTATTATTCCATATATCGGGAGCTTCCATCTGGAAAAGGGTTTGCAGATCTTGTTTATTTACCTCGGATTCAATATCCGGAAAAGCCGGCAATAATAATAGAATTGAAATGGGATAAAACAGCCACTGGTGCTATCAGACAGATAAAAGATAAAAACTATATTAAAGGATTAAAAAATTATTCTGGAACTGTGCTGCTTGTTGGAATTAATTATAATAAATCTGATAAACATCATGAATGTCTGATAGAAACGATACAGATTTGAACCAATGGGAGATGACAATAATATGGGATTTTATCTGAACAGTGCGGCACCATGTTCTTTATATCGAAGTGAAGAACACATTGGGGTCTGACACTCTGAAGGATAAATAAAAAGAATGAAGCGTTCCTAAAAGATCCATAAAAGAAATATAAAATTAGGGTGTGAACTTCCAGAAGAAAGCTCCAGTCATTTCGGCTGGAGTCTTTCTTTTGGGAAATTATAAGGAGACACATTTTTACCAGCATGTGCGAGCTGCTAAAAGTCCCTGATTGATTTTACCTTCTATTTTTGCCCTGTTATAAATTTACTTTGTTCCTCTTCTGGCAAAGTATTAGTTAATGAATGAAGGCGAGAAGGACGGTTAGAGGGTATCCAGGCAACAATCAGTACCTGTAAAAGTTTTAACGCCAGTAAAGATGTTACAGTGAAAAACCTAATGAAGGTATTTTCATTATCAGAAGAAGATGCGGCTGGCTATGTGGAGAAATATTGGTAAACGCTATTTGGCAACGATATAAATAATAAATATGTTGAAATCAAGAGTGAATATACTCCCAGATTTTTCCGGGCGTTCTTGACGTAGGATATTAGTGCCAGACCACAATATTTCTACCACATCTTTCCAGTGTAAGCAAAACAAAGTAAGTACACGGGACGGACTGCATATGCACCTTAAATATCCAGACCACGCAGATAAGTTTCTGTCCAGTCTGGATATTTTTTATGTTTTTGATTATATAGCTAACCGTTCAATCAGACATTCATGTACTTTCGTTTTCGGGTTATAATTAATTCCTACCATCAGCAGATTCCCCTGGTAGTCTTTTAAAGTATGTGGATAATTACGCTCTTTTATCTGATTGATAGCACTTTCTGCATCCTTATTCCATTTCAATTCAATGATCATAGCTGGTTTATCCAGATGCTCTTTTCGCGGAAGATATACAATATCTGCAAAACCCTTTCCGGACGGCAACTCTCTTATTTCAGTGTAATAAGTCCGTGCGCTATAATATGCAAGAGAAATTACGCATGCCAGTGCATTTTCGTCATTATATGTCAGTATAGACGTTTCAAAATGTGCTTCCTGGATTTTCTCTGCGACTGTCTCATTTTCCCTTTTCCATGTTGCCTGAAGCAATTCTTCAGAATTCTTTATCGCCAGAATTACTTCCTGCCATCCTGCATCCCGTATGGAGGTAACGAACTCTGTTGTAATCTCACTATTCGGAATAAATACTTCTTTTTTTGAAAAATCATATCCAAGATATCCAAGATGGATAAATAATGTCAATATGTCATCGGCGCTCGAAAAGGTCGTCATGTCATTACTAAACGAGCTGACATCAACAGGCTGTCTTTTACCGGCCAGCAATTCAATGATATTTTCCTTCAGCCCTTTATAGTTCATAATAATATAATCCCGAAGTGCCTCGAAGGTTTCTGTTTTATTCCAATAATTATCAAAGGAACGGTTCAGCATTGCACTTACAACTGAACGTGGATTATAGATATGTCCCATTTCTTTGAAATAATAACCATCATACCAGCGTCTGGTCTCATCAAAATCCATATCAAACCGTTTGCACAGACCTTTTACTTCTTTCTCTGTAAAACCAACATATTCAGCAAGAGTGCCCGGATTTGTCATGGAAAATTCATCAAACATGTTTAAAGCAGAATGAGAGCCATATTTTTTGATTGGAAGTATTCCCGTCATATAGGTTAGTCCTACGTAATTTCTGTCTTTTAAAAGATTACGCAGAAAATCAAGATATTTTTTCTGCGCTTCCGTATCCTTCTTGTTTTCTCTGAAAATGCAGTCCCATTCATCAATAATAAAGACAAACGGAATCCTGCTTTCACTGTAGATCTCCTGCAGTACATCAATAATGTCCGTCCGATTCAAATAGTCCAGATCAGGATATTCACGTAAAAGATCACGAAGCACATATTTACTAAGAAGGGTACACATTTTATCTATATTGTGGGTACGGCTGAAAAAATCCTGCATATTCAGAAAAATAGTATTGTACTTATTTAAATGGATCAAAAACGAAGAATCCGACGATATGTCCTTATCCGCAAATAATTCCCTGGAATTACAATTTCGTTGATAATACGCTGCCAGCATTTCCGCCGCCATAGATTTTCCAAACCGTCGTGGACGGCTTACACAGATAAATTTCTGCCGGGTACGAAATACTCTATTTGTATACCGAATAAGTCCTGTTTTGTCTATATAAATCTCTGATGAGACCGATTCAAAAAATCCATCATTACCTGGATTCAGATATAATCCCATAACAGAAAATCACCCCTTTTTAAAATAGTATTATATTAGATCTTGTCATGATTCAAATATCCTTCATGCCATTATCATTCTCTTTAAGAACCATATATTACTGATACAAAATATTATAACAAATCATGATTATACTTGCCAGATTAAGTTTTCGACAAAGCACATCCCAGCTTTGATTAAACGCTTCTTTCTGGCATCTTAATATTTCGAATCAAAGAAGCAAAAAGCATTATAACTGTGTGAATTACTCGGCAACTGAGTTATCTGAGCATCTGAATTAAGGCATGATACCGCCTTTTTTCAGGGTGCATCCATGACACCACTACTGTTTGCTCTTTAGAGCTATACAGCTACTTTTATTATTTCCGGTGTTTTCAGTCCGGTTACGGACAGTTCTTTTTTTACTCCGGATACGGAGTGATATTTTCTCAGGATATTATATACGCCTACGGCATCTGCGTTATAAACTCTGTTTCCATCCCTGTACAGTCCTCTCTCTTTCCGGTTGGACGGTTCAAGAGGCATTGGGGTCTGACACTCTGAACATCACCAAATACGAATTAAAATAAATAAAAACAGATTACATGCTTTTGGATAAACTGTACCAATTTCTCAATTATTAGATTTGGAAATCCAATTTTAAAGGGCTATCTCAAAAGCTGTAATCTGTTTTTATTTTGTTTTATTTCACTTCAACCAGTTCGATTCTGAAATTCAGTTCTTTTCCAGCCATTTCATGGTTGGCGTCAAAGGTGATATTCTTTTCGTCCTTGGCGGTTACTTTAACCGGGAATGGCTGTCCGTACTGGTTGGACAGGTATACCTGCTGGCCTACAGTAAGGTCTTCTGAACCTGGAAGCTGTGCGATTTCCATGGTAAAGATTGCATTCGGATCAGCCATGCCATAAGCTTCTTCCGGCATCAGATGAACATCTACGATCTGTCCAACTTCCATATCTGCTACAGCAGCATCAAAACCTTTGATCATCTGACCAGCACCGCAGATGAATTCCAGCGGTTCTCCGCGGTCATAGGAAGAATCAAACTGTGTTCCGTCATTAAAGGTTCCTCTGTAATGTGTACGGCAGGTTTTACCCACGTTGCGTCCGGTGATGGTGCTCTGTGCTCCACAGTTTCCACCACAGCCACTGCCGCAGCTCTCTCCACAGGAATGTCCTTCTTCGTGAGAACCGCAGGAATGACCATCCTCATGGTGATGATCACAATTTGCACCAGAAGAAATTAATTCACCTTTCAGATAAAAATCTACCGCCTCATCCGCATCTCCCTGGACACCTGAGTATAATTCGATTCCAGCATCTGCAAGAGCAGCCTGAGCTCCGCCTCCGATGCCGCCACAGATCAGCACTTCAACATTCTGTCCGGCAAGTAATCCGGCTAAAGCACCGTGACCGCTGCCGTTAGATTCAATGATCTCGCTTGAAACGATTTGATCGTTTTCTACCTCATACACTTTAAAAGTCTCAGTTTTTCCAAAGTGCTGAAAAATAGTTCCATTGTCATAAGTTACTGCAATTTTCATGTGAAAAATCCTCCAAATTTATTACAAATATCGTTCAGACCAGTATAGCCTGTGGGCGCAATAAAATCAAGTAATATAAGACTTTTTGTACTGGTATGTATGCTTTGCGTCTGATAAAATAAAACTACATAACAAAGTAGTAGAAAGAAGGGAATGAAATTTATGAAAAGAAAAAAGAAAACATGGATAGTTTGGCTGATGTGCCTCTTACTTTGTGTCACGTCTTTGCCAGCTGTAAGCTTTAAAGACGTTCAGGCGGCTTCTGTGAGCAGTGAATTTACAGGATGGAAAACGGTGAATGGAAAGAAATATTATTACCAAAATGGTACAAAGCTCACTGGCCTGCACAAAATCGGTAAATATTATTATGGCTTTGCATCTGACGGAACGATGCTGACAGGATGGAATTATATCAAAAAACATTATCGTTATTTTGCAAAGCTGTCCGGAAGAATGCGTACCAGCCAGACGATTCAGGGAAGAAAAATCGACAGTAAAGGTGTCTGGACACCGGTTATCGTTTTGGATCCCGGACATTCCGGAATTGTTGCAGGCGGTTATGAGCCCCTCGGACCTGGTTCCAGTCAGACGAAGTCAAAAGACACTTCCGGAACGCAGGGCGTTGCGACTGGTGTGGAGGAATATAAGCTGACATTAAACATCGGATTTCAGCTACGCTCTTTACTTCGGGACAGGGGCTGTAAAGTAGTCATGACTCGCACGAACAGTAAGGTTGCATTAAGCTGCATCGACCGTGCCAGGATAGCAAATAAAGCAAAAGCAGATGCATATATCAGACTGCATGCCAATGGAAGTGACAATTCCTATGTAACCGGAGCGATGACTATCTGCACCACCAAAAACAGCCCTTATATTGCGTCCATGTACAAAAAGAATAAATCCCTGTCTAACGCCGTTTTGAATGCTTACGTGTCTGCCACAGGATGCCGGAAAGAGTATATCTGGGAAACAGATTCCATGTCTGGAAATAACTGGAGCAAAGTTCCGACAACACTGATTGAAATGGGATATATGAGCAACCCATCCGAAGACCGACTCATGCAACAGACTTCCTACCAGAAAAAGATGGTCAGGGGAATTGCAAAAGGAATTGAGAATTATCTGACAGATTTGTCGAAATCTTTAAGCTGACAAATATTCCTAAACAATGTTATAATCCATTTAAGGGAACATTTTATCCATTATCAATATGAAGAAGGTGAGTGCAGATATGGCAATGTTTTTGAATAATTCATACCCATATAAAAGGTATAAAAAGATATCCAACACAACATATTTTATAGATAAGTCCTGCATATTAGACGATATATTAAGATGTATGGAAGAAGAAACTCAGTATATCTGTATCACCAGACCGCGCAGGTTTGGAAAAACAGTCATGGCCAATATGCTTGGTGCATTCCTTGGAAGATCCTGGAATTCTTCAGATATCTTTGACCACTTAAAGATCTCCTCTTCTGAAAGATATTCCAGATATCGAAATCAATACGATATTATCTATATCGATTTCAGCAGACTTCCAGAAAATTGTGTATCTTATCAGCAGTATATAGACCGTATCATTAGTGGACTGAAAAAAGATCTGCTAAATGCTTATCCGGAATCTGCTTTAGATTCTGATCTTTCCGTATGGGACATGCTCTCAATGATCTCGGATCAGTCGGATTGCTCTTTTGTATTTATTATGGATGAGTGGGACGCGGTATTCCATATGCCGTTTATTACCGAAAAAGATAAGGCAGCATACATTCTTTTTCTGAAAGCTTTATTAAAAGATCAGGATTATGTTGCACTGGCATATATCACAGGTATTCTTCCAATTGCTAAATATTCCAGCGGATCAGAGTTAAATATGTTTATGGAATTCAAAATGACATCCATGGAAATGTTTGGTGAATATTTTGGATTTACAGATGATGAAGTAGACTATTTATATGAAAAATACAGTCAGTCATGCGAGAATCCTCACGTATCACGGAAGGGACTGCAAGAATGGTATGATGGGTATTTCACAGTGGCTGGAAAACGCTTGTATAATCCAAGGTCTGTAGTAATGGCTCTCAGCTTTAACCAGCTGTCTAACTACTGGACCAGTTCCGGACCTTATGATGAGATATTTTATTATATCCGTAATGATATTGATCAGATTCGAAATGACCTGGCACTGATGATTGCCGGCGAAGGCGTTACAGCAAAAATAGATGAATTTGCAGCATCTGCAATGAATCTTCAAACCAGAAATCAAATATATTCTGCAATGGTTGTATATGGACTGCTTACGTTTACCGACGGGAAAGTTTATATTCCTAACAGAGAACTGATGCTGAAATATGAAGAACTGCTCCAAAACGAAAAAAGTTTAGGTTATGTATATCAGCTGGCTCATATTTCGGAACAGATGCTTAATGCAACACTGTCAAGAGATACGAAAAAAATGGCAGAGATTCTTCAGTATGCACATAATACAGAAACTCCAATTCTGTCATATAACAATGAAGTAGAACTGTCTGCTATTGTGAATTTGGTTTATCTTTCCGCACGGGACAGATACCGTGTTGAACGGGAAGATAAAGCAGGCAAGGGTTTTGTTGACTTTATCTTTTATCCATATAAGGCAAATGGTACCTGTATTATCCTTGAATTAAAAGTAGGTCATTCTCCAGAACAGGCTATTCAGCAGATCAAGGATAAACAGTATATCCTGAGATTTCAGGGAAAACTTGGTGAAACACCTAAATATACAGGAAAAGTACTTGGCGTTGGAATAAGCTATGACAAAGATACCAAAGAACATAAATGTATCATAGAGACTTTGTCAAAATAAGTGTGCGATTCGCAAACTTTCTATATATCAGACGGTATAGATTGTCATACAGTCCTATATATGAGAAGAACCCTGACCAATTAATACTACGGTTCTTCTCATATGCGCATAAAAATCCAAACTCACAGATAAGAATTCCCATCCAGCTTGAATCTTTTAATTTTAACATGTCTATTCCTCTTTTTTATCACATAAAATTTCCTCAAAAATCGGTGTGAAATCAATATCTTTTATTGCTCCATACTGGCTGATAAAATATTTACTCATATAATCTTCATGCTTACGGACACCCTTATCACCTGTTGTTCCAAAATCAGATAATGCATATAAAACACTGTCATGTGTATCATCGTCTCTTTCAATAAACTTAATCTCATCCCTCCGGAATAAGTTTGAATTTAAAAAAATCGGATTATGTGTATTAAATACGAGCTGCGCATGATGGATATTTACATCATTGTGAAAGACATTAATAATGCTCATCAATGCCATCGGATGAATCGATGCATCAAATTCATCTACCACTAATGTTCCTCCCGTCTGCATTGCTTTAATCACAAGAGGAAACATATTGATAAAACGAATTGTTCCATAAGATTCGAAAATATCTGCTGCAATTGCTGTGGCCTTCTGATCTTTCATATTTTTAAATATAGAATATAATTTCGCATCCGGCTCATCATCACTCACTACATACCCAATTGCATTTGAATTGATTCCGAATAATTTTGCTGCTTCATCGGTTGTCTTTTCAACATAAACCGCTTTTTTCTTCGGATCTGCAAATCTTTTAATCAACTGCATCGAATCCGCACGATAAATTACCATGAATTTATTTGCAAACCAATCAACAATCAGTTTTGTGAATTTCGGTGAAAAAATTAATTTAAACCCATTCGTCAAAAATAATTCTTCCTGATTCAAACTGCTTTTGGCGATTTCATTTATGCTTCCTGCATTCTGTTCTGTTATATCAGATAAATAATCTTTGATTACATTTAAGTTCTCTACTTTCAAGTCTTCCTTACGTTCAAATATTCTTTTTCCATTGACTTCCAATACTTCTGCAAGAATTTTTCTTTGGTATTCCTCTTCGAGAAAAGTTCCAAGATCAATCTTCAATTTATAGTGTATTTTAAATTTATGCTCTTCTCCATCTTCCTCATAAAATTCTATATCAAAGCATACAGGCTTAGACTCCGGTTCATTATTATTTGGAATCAATTCCAATGCCGATGCAACCGGATTTGGTGAGGATTTCTCTTCGGAATTTCTAATATTTCCTCTTAAAACAATTGCCCGTAATACATCCATTGCACCAATAATATTCGTTTTACCTGCTGCATTTGGTCCATAAATAACTGAAGAACTCAATCCCTTTATTTCTTTTCCTTTTATTTTTGTCTTCATCAGACTATAATCTAATCCCTTTTGCTTTGGAGCAGCCACCATCGAAAAACTTGCCTCTTCCACAAAAGATTTATAATTTTGGGTTTTAAATTCCAGAAGCATTTTATCACCTACATTCTGCTTACTTTTTACAAAATCATATTCTCATTATAACTATATTGTATGATAGAGTCAATTTTTTATTCTTATTTTGAACTTTTTTTGCAAAACAAAAGTAATTACAGAGTGGATAGGAAAACTATGTCTATCAACGGAATAGTATTTGTTAAAGATGGCGTGATTCTATATAACTGAATAAAACCGGAATATTAATAGATAAAATACCATTTATAAATCTCAATATATATACCGACATCGTAAATTCTCTCCATTACTTAGTAAAGCTTTTCTCATTTATGAACCTGTACACCACCCAAAGGGGAACTATAATCATGACAAAGATTAAAAACACAAAGAAGGGCATGGCAAAAAAGACATTAAGTATGTCACTTGTTGTTGCAATGCTTGCTACTTCTAATGTGCCGGTATGGGCTGCTGAGTTCAGCGATGGAACAGATGCTGCTATAGCTACTGAAGCTCCGGCTGCTGAAACATTCTCTGCTGAGACAGATGCTACTCCAGTTGTTGAAGAAAGTACAGACGCTACTGCTGCTACCGAAACAGTTTCAGGTAATGAGTATACTGCTACTTTAACACCTATGATGTACAATGGTAATGGTGTAACTGATAATGCTGTTGTATGGAATGACACACTTTTAACAACATCGGTCACAGTGACTGATAATGGTGCTTTTGACAGTGCAACAGACAAACCTACATTACACGCAGTTTGGAAAATTGATGGAGATGTTATAGGAACTCCAGCTAATCTTACAGCTGGGACAGCACAGAAGTGCCAGAAAACTATTAGCGCTTCTTTAGTTGGAAAAAAAGTCACTTTATTTGTTTATGCTGTAGACAGTAAAAATGAAATCAAATGGAGCTATACTTCCAATGAAATTACTGTAAATCCTAAAAATACGGCAGATGTTGTAAAAGCTAGTGCAACAGATGTTGCATATAGTGGAGAAATTCAGAAAGCAACTCCGAGTTTGAGTGCCGTATCTGGTAAGTTACCAACAGAACTGGATTCTCTTGATGATTACACTATTGGATATGATGAAAATAGCGATTTCGTTAATGTAACAGAAAAACCAATCACGATTACATTAACACCTAAGTCTTCTGCATATACAGGATCCATCACTGCAACATACAAAATTATCCCGAAAGAATTAAAAGGTTCTTTCACTAATGAGATGGTTGCAACTTTAAAAAATCCTTCACTGAAGTATGATGGTACTGCTACCGGAACTGTAAAAGTTAAAAAATCTGACATTACATTAGTTGATGCTAAAACAAAAACTGTTGATTTGTCCGATTATCTTGCTGCTGATAAAGATGGATATGTAAATGTTTGGTGGGATAAAGATTCCGCATGGATTAGTTTGATCAATGGTACTCCAGAAAACGGAACTAATAAAAACTATAAAATTACTCCAACAGATGAATCAGCTCGAAGAATCAAATCTACAAATGTTTTTGAAGTAGCAGATCGCGATTTGAGTACAGTAGTTGCCACAATCAAACCTGTAAAAGCTACAGGAAACAAAATTGCATCTGTTGATATTACTTACAAAGATAAAGATACTAATGAAGTCTTGGCTATCGCAAATGATGTAGATGTTACTATACCTAATGATGCTGTAAAAGTAGGTAAATATACCGTTACAATTACTGCAAAAGCAGGTAAAAAGGTAACAGGAAGCACAACTGCAGAATTGTCAATTTATGCAACTAACATTGCGGAGACTACATTAAAAAAAGGAACTGTTTCAACTGAAACTGTAACCGGAAGCGGTTCCAGCGCTACATACAGTATCAATAGTTCAATTAAAAAGTATTATACTGGAGAGCCTGTAACATTCACAACTGATGAAATCGGTGTTCCAACAACAGGTACTGCATCTGCACCATTAAAAGATTCTGACTATGAAATCACATATTCCAACAATACCAATGCAGGTACTGCAAAGATGTTCTTAATTGGAAAAGACAGCTATGAAAACAGTATTAAGGAATATACTTTCACAATCAGCAAAACTCCTGTCAGCGAACTTACAGCTAATGATTATGTTGAAAAAATCGCTAATGCTAAAGCAGAAGACTATAAGACAGCAATGGGCTTGGCTGTTAAGGCAAAAGTTCCGGGAACAAATAAAGTTTTAACGCTGGAAGAAGGAAAAGATTATACTGTAAAATATGAGTTTGCTAACAACAACACACAAGTAAAAGCAACAGTTACTTTAAAAGCTAATGGCAACTTTGATAATGCCAATAGTATTAACCTTGTAAAAACAGTTGATATAACTAAAGCAACATTAAAAGCCGAAAATATCAAATTAAGAGAAACTTCTTTCACTTATAATGGACAGGCTGTTGAACCAGCATTCGATGTAGTAGTTGGTGGACATATCCTTCCAGGACCTGGTTCAAAAGACAGTAATAATAATGATATCTCCGCATATACATATACTTATACAAACAATGTAAATGCAGGTACTGCTACTCTTACCGTTAAAGGAACTGGCGACTATAAAGGAACTGCAAGTGTAACTTATACAATCCAGTCTGCAGATGCATCTAAATTAACAGGTGCTATTCCAACTCAGGAATACAGAGGATATTCTCTTGAAATCCCGGCAGATAAGATTGATCTTACATTAGATGGAAAGAAGATCGATGTTGCAAGCAACTTTAACTTAACTTATGGTGAAAATAAAGAAGTTGGTGAAGGTACTGTAACATTAACACCTAAGAACAATAACTTTACAGGAACCAAAACATTAACATTCAATATCTGTGGTGAGATGTTATCTACGACTACAGAAAGCACTTTCAAATATGTTGATAAAGACGGATTTGAGATCAAAGGTAATGCAAAAAAATTCAACTATGATGGTACTGCCCAGACATTTGCAAAAACAACACTGGTAAACAATACAGGAAAAACATTAACAGCAGGTACTGATTATGAAATCAAATATGTTGATAATGTATATGGTCAGAAAGGTACTGATAGCAAGCAGTATGCGGTAGTTCTTGCTGTTGCTAAAGGAAAATTTGGTGGAAATCTTACAAAAACATCAAATGGTATCACTGTAAAAGATGGTGTATATACAGATGCAGAAGGAAATAAAACTGTAAATGTATTTGCAATTGATTTCATTGAGATCAATCAGCAGGAAATTGCAAACAGCAATATTTCTGTTTCTAACGGAACATATGCAGCCGGACTTCCTGTTAAACCATCCGTAAATATCGTTGTTAAAGGCAGAACACTTGTTGAAGGTCAGGATTATGACTTAGATGTATCTGCTAACAAAGATGTTGTAAATGCAACAGAGAAGAAGAGTCTTGTTGTTACTATCGTACCAAAGAATGGATATAAAAAAGCAAGTGGTATGACGGAAACATACTCTTGGGGAATTGATAAATTTGACCTTGCAAATGCAGATGTAACTGTTAAAGATGGTAAGCTTTCTGTTAAATGCGGAAAAGTTGAAGTAGATACAGCAGAATACACAACAACTACAAACAATGACGGAACAACAACTATCGTAGCTGCAAAAACAAGCAAGAACTATACTGGTTCCAAGACAGTTAAAACAAACGGTGCAACTGAAGCTGAAAAACCAGCTGCTCCAATGATCAGCAATGTTAAAGTTGTTGGAAACAAAGCAACCGTAATTCTTTCCGGTGAATCTGAAGGCGCTGCAGGTTACGACTATGTAATCTCTACAGACCGTGATTGCATCACAAACAAAGATTACACTTCCGTAAACAAGAACCAGGTTAAGACTAACACTACATTCGAATATGTTGGTCAGAACACATACTATGCATACTGCCATGCTTGGAAACGCGATGAGAATGGTAAGAAAGTATTCAGCGACTGGTCTAACGCATACCCATTCGTTGTAAGTGCTATCACACCATCCCAGCCAGTGATCACAAGCGTTAAAGTAAAAGGTTCTACTGTAA
>ERZ772818.1224-NODE-1224-length-23193-cov-5.918576_pt1 | contig 23193 bp, 18 predicted proteins | sample MGYA00580837_ERZ772818 | MGnify/ENA primary metagenome ERZ772818 (study PRJEB29015, sample SAMEA2737671) | human gut metagenome | biome: human gut; feature: human-associated habitat; material: faeces | place: China | collected 2012 ...
ACCGCAGCGGGTAGCGCCGCCGACCAGGGCGTACCGGCCAGTGGCCAGGGGAAACAGATTACGGTTAAGACCGATGTGCTTGAGCTGACTATCAACACCCGTGGTGGTGATGTTGAGCAGGCGCTGCTGTTGACCTACCCGAAAGAACTGAAGTCTACCGAACCGTTCCAGTTACTGGAAACCACGCCTGAATTTATCTACCAGGCGCAGAGCGGCCTGACCGGTCGTGATGGCCCGGATAATCCGGCTAACGGTGCGCGTCCACTGTATAACGTCGAGAATGACACGTTTGTACTGGCTGATGGTCAGAACGAACTGGTTATCCCGATGACCTACACCGACGCGGCAGGCAACACCTTCACCAAAACCTTCAGCCTGAAACGCGGTGAGTATGCGGTGAACGTGGGCTACAGCGTACAGAACGCCGGTGCGAAACCGCTGGAAATCTCTACCTTTGGTCAGCTGAAGCAGTCCATCAATCTGCCGTCTCACCGTGATACCGGAAGCAGCAACTTTGCGCTGCATACCTTCCGTGGCGCGGCTTACTCCACGCCAGATACCAAGTACGAGAAATACAAATTCGACACCATTGCCGATAACGAAAACCTGAACGTCAGCTCTAAAGGCGGTTGGGTCGCAATGCTGCAACAGTATTTCGCGACGGCGTGGGTACCGAATAACGACGGTACGAACAACTTCTACACCGCGAACCTCGGCAACGGTATTGCAGCCATCGGCTACAAATCTCAGCCGGTTCTGGTGCAGCCGGGTCAAACCGGTAAACTGGCAAGCACCCTGTGGGTCGGCCCGGAAATCCAGGACAAAATGGCTGCCGTTGCGCCGCACCTGGATCTGACCGTGGATTACGGTTGGTTGTGGTTCATCTCTCAGCCGCTGTTTAAGCTGCTGAAGTTCATCCACAGCTTCCTGGGTAACTGGGGCTTCTCCATCATCGTTATCACCTTTATCGTTCGTGGCATCATGTACCCGCTGACTAAAGCGCAGTACACCTCCATGGCGAAGATGCGTATGCTACAGCCGAAGATTCAGGCTATGCGTGAGCGTCTGGGCGATGACAAACAGCGTCAGAGCCAGGAGATGATGGCCCTGTATAAAGCAGAGAAAGTGAACCCACTGGGTGGTTGCTTCCCGCTGCTGATTCAGATGCCAATCTTCCTTGCGCTGTACTACATGCTGATGGGTTCCGTTGAGCTGCGCCACGCGCCGTTCGCCCTGTGGATCCATGACCTGTCCGCACAGGACCCGTACTACATCCTGCCGATCCTGATGGGCGTGACGATGTTCTTCATTCAGAAGATGTCTCCGACCACCGTGACCGACCCGATGCAGCAGAAGATCATGACCTTTATGCCGGTCATCTTCACCGTGTTCTTCCTGTGGTTCCCGTCAGGTCTGGTGCTGTACTATATCGTCAGCAACCTGGTGACCATCATCCAGCAGCAGCTGATTTACCGTGGTCTGGAAAAACGTGGCCTGCATAGCCGCGAAAAGAAAAAGTCCTGATTCGGTAACTTAACGCTAAAATAAGGGCGGTCGATTGACCGCCTTTTTTATTTGTATTGAACGAGAGCAACCATGAGCCATAACGACACTATCGTCGCCCAGGCAACCCCACCGGGACGCGGTGGTGTAGGCATTCTGCGTATCTCCGGCCTGAAGGCGCGTGAGGTGGCCGAAGCGGTGCTGGGTAAACTGCCAAAGCCGCGCTACGCTGATTATCTGCCGTTTAAGGATGCCGACGGCACACCGCTGGACCAGGGCATTGCGCTGTGGTTCCCCGGCCCAAACTCCTTTACCGGCGAAGATGTGCTGGAACTTCAGGGCCACGGCGGCCCGGTGATCCTCGACCTGCTGTTAAAACGTATTCTGACCCTGCCTGGCCTGCGCATTGCGAAGCCGGGTGAGTTCTCCGAGCGTGCTTTCCTCAACGATAAGCTCGACCTGGCGCAGGCCGAGGCGATTGCTGATCTGATCGACGCCAGCTCCGAACAGGCGGCCCGCTCCGCGCTGAACTCGTTGCAGGGCGCGTTTTCCGCACGCGTGAATCACCTTGTGGAAGCACTTACTCACCTGCGAATCTATGTCGAAGCGGCTATCGACTTCCCGGACGAGGAGATCGACTTCCTCTCAGACGGTAAAATTGAAGCTCAGCTCAACCAGGTGATGAACGATCTCAATGCCGTCCGCGCCGAAGCGCGCCAGGGCAGCCTGCTGCGTGAAGGCATGAAGGTGGTCATTGCCGGACGCCCCAACGCCGGGAAATCGAGCCTGCTGAACGCCCTGGCGGGCCGTGAAGCGGCGATCGTCACCGACATAGCCGGCACCACCCGCGACGTGCTGCGCGAGCATATCCACATCGACGGAATGCCGCTGCACATCATCGACACCGCTGGCCTGCGCGATGCGAGCGATGAAGTCGAGCGTATCGGTATCGAACGCGCCTGGCAGGAGATCGAGCAGGCCGACCGCGTGCTGTTTATGGTGGACGGCACCACAACCGACGCCGTTGACCCGGCTGAAATCTGGCCAGACTTTATCGCCCGTCTCCCGGCTAAACTGCCGATCACCGTGGTGCGCAACAAGGCCGACGTTACCGGCGAAACGCTGGGCATCAGCGATGTGAATGGTCACTCACTTATTCGCCTGTCGGCCCGTACCGGTGAAGGCGTGGAAGCCCTGCGTAGCCATCTCAAACAGAGCATGGGGTTCGACACCAGCATGGAGGGTGGCTTCCTGGCGCGTCGTCGTCACTTGCAGGCGCTGGAAGAGGCGGCTCGCCACCTTGAGCAGGGTAAAGCCCAGCTGATCGGCGCGTGGGCCGGTGAACTGCTGGCGGAAGAGCTGCGTCTGGCGCAACAGAACCTGAGCGAGATCACCGGGGAGTTTACGTCGGACGATCTGCTTGGACGGATTTTCTCGAGCTTCTGCATTGGTAAGTAATTCCCGTTAATACAGGGTGATTTCCACCAGGGAAATCACCATTGTCCAAATGGCAACTCGCCTAATCCCCTTTCACCCCCTATCCTGCATGCCTGCATCTATGGGGGGTTTATGGCGCGTTTTCTGTTTTGTAGTTTCGCATTAGTTCTGCTTTATCCGTCCGGCATTGATATGTATCTGGTGGGGCTACCGCATATTGCCCGCGATCTGGGTGCCAGCGAGGCGCAACTGCACATCGCGTTTTCGGCCTACCTCGCGGGAATGGCGTCGTCGATGGTATTTGCCGGGAAAATCGCGGATAAAGCAGGCCGCCAGCCCGTCGCGATTACGGGTGCAGTTATCTTTGCGCTGGCATCAGTACTCTGTTCAGTGGCTCAGGAAAGCACAATGTTCCTGTCAGGGCGTTTTATCCAGGGCATTGGCGCAGGCGGCTGTTACGTGGTGGCCTTTGCCATTCTGCGCGATACCTTGAGCGCCCAGCGCCGCGCCAAGGTGCTGTCGATGCTGAACGGCATTACCTGCATCATCCCGGTGCTGGCACCGGTTGTAGGCTACCTGATTATGCTTAAATTTCCGTGGCAGAGTCTTTTCTGGACCATGGCAGCCATGGGCGCCATCGTCTTTATCCTGTCCGTGACGGTGCTGAAAGAGACCCATCCCGGTTCGCAACAGCCATATCACACCGCAACCCTCCATCCGGCTGAAAAGCTGGTGAATCGCTTTTTCCTGAGTCGGCTGGCAATCACCACGCTTAGCGTGGCGGTGATCCTCACCTATGTAAACGTTTCCCCGGTGTTGCTGATGGAGACGATGGGCTTCGATCGCGGTGAGTATTCGACGGTGATGGCGCTAACCGCGATGGTGAGCATGGCGGTTTCATTCTCAACACCCTTTGCGCTCAACATCTTCCGCCAGCGCACGCTGATGCTCACCTCACAGACGCTGTTTCTCGCCGCAGGCGTGATCCTGGCGACCGCCACCTCACACGCTGTAATGCTGGTGGGCATTACTCTGATCTGCGCCGGATTCTCCGTCGGCTTTGGTGTGGCGATGAGTCAGGCGCTTGGCCCCTTCTCGCTGCGGGCAGGCGTGGCCAGCTCGGTGCTGGGCATTGCGCAGGTCTGCGGTTCTTCGCTATGGATTTGGCTGGCGGCGGTGATCGGCCTTAACGCGCTGAATATGCTGATCGGGGTTCTGATTGGCTGTAGCATACTCTGCATTACCTTACTTATGGTCATCCAGCCCGCGGCGCACTATGAAGAAGCCCATCAGCAGTCTCGATCTTAATCTTTTACTTTGCCTGCAACTTTTGTTGCAGGAGCGCAGCGTCACCAAAGCCGCGAAGCGGATGAACGTGACGCCGTCCGCGGTGAGTAAATCGCTGGCGAAGCTGCGCGACTGGTTCGACGATCCGCTGTTTGTGAAAACGCCTTTAGGGCTACTGCCCACGCCGCTGACGGTGAGTCTGGAACAGGATTTGGCCGACTGGATGCAGATTGGCAACCAGATCCTCGATAAATTCCACCATAGCTCTCCAGGCGGGCTTAAGTTTGTGCTCGCCGCCGAAACACCGCTGATGCTGATCCGCTTTAATACCCTGCTGGAGCAGGTGAACGAGCGCTACCCACAGGCGACGGTGAAACTGCGGCAATGGGATTACGATTCGCTGGACGCCATTACGCGCGGAGAAGTGGATCTGGGCTTCACCGGGCGTGAAACGCACCCTCGCTCGCGCGAACTGCTAAAGCTGATGCCGTGGTTTATCGACTACGAAATCCTGTTCAGTGACCGTCCGTGCGTGTATTTGCGCGAGGATCATCCCGCGCTCCAGGAAGCGTGGGATCTGGAGACGTTTCTGCGCTACCCGCATATCAGCATCTTCTGGGAACGCAGTGACACCTGGGCGCTCGACGAGGTGCTAAGGGAGATGGGCCGGGAGCGTAACATCGCCATGAGTTTGCCCGGTTTTGAACAGTCGATGTTTATGGCGGCCCAGCCGGATCACAACTACATAGCCACTGCGCCGCACTACTGCCATCACTACAATCAACTCCACCAGCGTAATCTGGTCTGTCTGCCCATTCCCATCGATGAGGCGCAGGCAGAAAAGCTCACCGTACCCTTCACGCTGATCTGGCATAAACGGAACAGCCATAATCCGAAAATCCTCTGGCTGCGTGAGACGATTAAAGCGCTGTATACCGCACCAGATCAGGTTTTTGCCTAAGATAATGTAAAGTTCGGTGCTCAGGCTTCTCTTATTTCCATTTACTGATTAAAACAGAAGCTAAGTTAAGCGATAATCATGTAACCGTTTAACCGACTACGACCATTATCAAGGAGCGAAAAATGGCTACGCACTTTGCACGAGGAACATTAACGGAAGGGCATCTCGTATCGGCCAGACTTTCTTCAGCCTGTCACAGTGAGGCGCTCAAACTACCTGAACACCGCAGGACGCGGTTTTTAGCTTCCAGAGCGCTCCTCGCAGAACTGCTTTTTATGCTCTACGGCACTAGCGAACTACCGGACATACTCACCCAGCCAGAAGGTCGCCCGGTTTTTGCGGACCCGGCACTCCCCCATTTTTCCATTGCGTACACCGGCAACATTGTTGGCGTCGCGCTGACGACTGAAGGTGATTGTGGCCTGGATATGGAGCTGCAACGCGTCACGCGTAGCTTCCATGGTGCTAACGCGCTCGATGAATACCCGCTCTCCAGCAATGAAAAGCTGTGGATACGTAACCAGAACGACCCTGTTGAAGCCAGAGCGCAGCTCATCACCCTTCGCCAGAGCATCCGCAAACTGAACGGCGCGGCGTCAGACGACGCCAGCCTGTTGCAGCTGCTCCCCGGCTCCGGACGCCTGCGCGCGACAAAAGCCTCGCTGGTAGAGGCGCTCAGCGACGCTGAGGACGTACTGATCTGGTCCGTTGCGGTGAGCCCCGCCATCGAACGGCTGAAAATCTGGGAATTTGACAGTATTCGCGGTTGGCGTAGTCTTCCGGATGTCCCTGAGCGCGCCAACGAGCCCGCCGCGCGCCTGATGCGATTAACCAGTTTACCGGCAGAAAAAGCATACACCCATAGCTGATCCGTCCAGGATCATCATGATGAAACAGGAGTAATCATGTCTGATACGTTGAAAGTTGTTACGTTACTGGGAAGCCTGCGCAAAGGTTCTTTTAACGGGATGGTTGCCCGTACGCTGCCGCAGCTGGCGCCTGCGGGAATGGAGATCAGTGCCCTGCCGTCCATTGGCGACATCCCGCTTTATGATGCTGACGTTCAGCAGGAAGAAGGGTTCCCGCAAAGCGTGGAAGCGATAGCCGAGCAGATCCGTCAGGCTGACGGCGTGGTGATTGTGACGCCTGAGTATAACTACTCGGTGCCGGGTGGTCTGAAGAACGCCATTGACTGGCTGTCCCGTTTACCGGAGCAGCCGCTGTCTGGTAAACCTGTGCTGATCCAGACCAGCTCAATGGGCGCCATTGGCGGCGCGCGCTGCCAGTATCACCTGCGTCAGATCCTGGTGTTCCTGGATGCGATGGTGATGAACAAGCCGGAATTTATGGGCGGCGTGATTCAGAACAAGGTCGACCCGCAGACGGGTGAAGTGGTGGATCAGAGTACGCGTGACCATCTCTCTGGCCAGCTGACCGCGTTTGGGGATTATATTAAGCGGGTGAAGGCGTAAGCCTTCGCCCTAACCCTCTCCCACAGGGAGAGGGAACTTTGCCCGTAGGTCAGGTAAGCGAAGCGCCACCTGACACCACCAGCATCTTAGTGTGAATCAATAAACACAATCTTCAGCACAAACAGCAGCGCAACAATAATCACGCACGGGCTGAGTTCGCGGAAGCGGCCGGTACCCATCTTCATCACGCAGTAAGAGATAAAGCCCAGCGCGATACCTTCGGTGATCGAGAAGCTGAACGGCATCATCACCGCGGTAATAAACGCCGGAACGGCTTCCGTCAAATCTTCCCACTTCACGCGCGCCAGGCTTGAGGTCATCAGCACGCCGACGTAAATCAGCGCGCCAGCTGCCGCGTATGGTGGCACCATCCCCGCCAGCGGAGAGAGGAAGATCACTAGCAGGAACAGCAGACCCACAACTACCGCCGTCAGGCCAGTACGACCGCCCACGGACACACCGGAAGAGGATTCAATGTAAGCGGTAACAGACGAGGTGCCGATGAAAGAGCCAGCGACGGACGAGATGCTATCCACATACAGCGCCTGCTTCATGCGCGGGAATTTGCCTTTTTCATCCGCCAGACCCGCTTTGTCGGTCACGCCAATCAGCGTACCGGAGGAGTCAAACAGGTTGACCAGCATGAAGGAGAAAATCACCCCGGCCAGACCCAGGTTCAGCGAGCCCGCCAGATCAACGTGGCCAATCACGGTAGAGACGCTTGGTGGCGCAGAGACGATACCGTTGTAATGTACGTCACCCAGCATCCAGCCCAGCAGCGTGGTCACAATGATAGAGACCAGCACCGCAGCATGGATGTTGCGCGACGCCAGGATCGCGATGATAAAGAAGCCCAGCACGCCCAGCAGCACGCTGTGAGAGGTCAGGTTACCAATGCTCACCAGCGTTTCCGGGTTCGCCACGATAACGCCAGCGTTTTTCAGCCCCATCATGCCGATAAACAGACCGATACCGCTGGTGATACCCACGCGCAGGCTCACGGGAATGTTCGCAATCATCCAGTAGCGCACGCGGAAGATGGTCAGCAGCAGCAGGCCGACCGCGCCCCAGAAAATAGCGCCCATCCCGACCTGCCACGGCAGGCCCATCGCCTGAACCACCACGAACGCAAAGAACGCATTCAGACCCATTGCCGGGGCCAGCGCCACGGGCAGATTAGCGAAAACGCCCATCAGGATGCTGCCAAGCGCCGCGATCAGACAGGTGGTCACGAAGACGGCGCTGGTGTCCATGCCAGCCACGCCCAGAATTTGCGGGTTAACGAAAACGATATAGACCATCGTCAGGAAGGTAGTAAAACCGGCGATCACTTCGGTGCGTGCCGTTGTGCCGTGCTCGCGCAGTTTGAACACGCGCTCAAGCAGCCCCTGACCAGACGTCTGGGTAGTGTGTTGTTGACTCATCATCAATTTCCGAACAAGGAGGGAAAATTCGTCGCTATCCTATACCAAAATGCGACAATAGTGGCGGTTACGGGATACTTTTTTCATTGATTTTGCTTATACGGCAACGATTGCGTCCCGGTGAACTGCCGTACGAAAACGTTAAACTTGTTAAAAGGGAAAGGCATGTCCGGAATTGAAGCGGTATTTTTCGACTGTGACGGTACGCTGGTCGACAGTGAGGTCATTTGTTCCCGCGCGTATGTCGCCATGTTCCAGGAATTTGGTATTACGCTCGATCTCGAAGAGGTGTTTAAACGCTTTAAGGGCGTGAAGCTGTACGAGATCATCGACATCATTAACGAAGAGCACGGGGTGGATCTGGCGAAAGCGGATCTGGAACCGGTGTACCGCGCCGAGGTCGCACGCCTCTTCGACGCCGAGCTGGAAGTTATCGCTGGCGCTAACACGCTGCTGGATGCGATGACGGTGCCGATCTGCGTGGTCTCTAACGGCCCGGTCAGCAAAATGCAGCACTCGCTCGGCAAGCTGAACATGTTGCACCACTTCCCGGAAAAACTGTTCAGTGGCTACGATATCCAGCGCTGGAAGCCGGATCCGGCATTGATGTTCCACGCGGCGAAGGCGATGAACGTCAACGTGGAGAACTGCATCCTGGTGGATGACTCGTCTGCGGGCGCGCAGTCGGGGATTGATGCGGGGATGGAGGTGTTTTACTTCTGCGCCGATCCGCACAACAAGCCGATCGATCATCCAAAAGTGACGACCTTTACCGATCTGGCGCAACTGCCAGCGTTGTGGAAGGCGCGCGGGTGGGATATTACTCGCTGAGTTTTCCCCTCACCCCGGCCCTCTCCCACAGGGAGAGGGAGAAAACCGAATGGTCCCCTCTCCCTGTGGGAGAGGGTTAGGGTGAGGGTAAAAATCACTCTTTCGGATCTTTGCCCGCCAGCAGCTTGTCCAGCTCGTCGCCGCCCACGTGTCGGAAATCCTGCCCCTTCACGAAGTAGAAGATGTATTCGCAAATGTTCTGGCAGCGGTCACCGATACGCTCGATTGAGCGCGCGCAGAACAGCGCGGTGAGTACGCTTGGAATGGTACGGGAATCTTCCATCATGTAGGTCATCAGCTGACGCACTATGCCTTCGTATTCCTGGTCAACTTTCTTGTCTTCACGGTAGATACGGACCGCTTCGTCCAGATCCATGCGCGCGAAAGCGTCCAGCACGTCGTGCAGCATCTGCACGGTGTGGCGACCGAGAGACTCCAGACTCACCAGCAGCGGCTGGTGCTGCTGGGAGAATTTCTCCAGCGCGGTGCGGCAGATTTTATCCGCCACGTCACCAATACGCTCCAGCTCGGCGATAGTTTTGATGATCGCCATCACCAGACGCAGGTCGCTCGCCGTCGGCTGACGCTTCGCAATGATGCGCACGCAGGCTTCGTCGATGGCGACTTCCATCATATTGACGTTGTGGTCGCCTTCAATAACGCGCTTCGCCAGCTCGCTGTCCTGGTTGTGCATCGCCGTGATCGCATCAGAAAGCTGCTGCTCGACCATGCCGCCCATGGTCATCACCTGGGTGCGAATGCTTTCCAGCTCTGCGTTAAACTGGCCGGAAATGTGTTTATTAAGATTGAGGTTGTCCATGGTTTCTCCACATGCACTAAGGCAAATCAACCGTAGCGGCCAGTAATATAATCTTCGGTTTGTTTCTTCGCCGGACGGGTGAACAGCGCATCCGTATCGCTGAACTCAATCAACTCGCCCAGGTACATAAACGCCGTGTGGTCAGAACAACGTGCAGCCTGCTGCATGTTGTGGGTCACGATCACCACGGTGTAATCCTGCTTCAGCTCGGTGATCAGCTCTTCGATACGCCCGGTTGAGATCGGGTCCAGGGCTGAGCACGGCTCATCCAGCAGCAAGACTTCCGGGCGAATGGCGATACCGCGCGCAATGCACAGACGCTGCTGCTGACCACCGGAGAGAGAGTACCCGCTCTGGTGAAGTTTATCTTTGGTTTCGTTCCATAATGCGGCCTTGGTCAATGCCCACTGCACGCGCTCGTCCATATCCGCACGGGAGAGCTTCTCAAACAGACGCACACCAAAGGCGATGTTGTCATAGATCGACATCGGGAACGGCGTGGGTTTCTGGAATACCATCCCCACTTTCGCACGCAGCAGGGCGATATCCTGGGTATTGGTCAGGATGTTGTCACCGTCCAGCAGAATTTCACCTTCTGCGCGCTGCTCCGGATAGAGCGAATACATTTTGTTAAAGGTGCGCAGCAGCGTGGATTTACCACAGCCGGACGGACCGATGAATGCCGTTACCTGGTTCTTCGCGATATCCAGATTGATATTCTTCAGGGCATGGAATTTGCCGTAGTAGAAGTTCAAATCACGAACCTGAATCTTACCCGGGGCAGTATCAACCATACTCATTGACTCATTTCCTCATTCGGCGCCGCGAGCTGCCGCGCCGTAAAAATTTAACCGTGTTTCTTCTTCGCGAAAATGACGCGCGCCAGAATGTTCAGCAACAGTACGCAAAGGGTGATGATCAGCACCCCGGCCCAGGCCAGCTGCTGCCATTCCGCGAATGGGCTCATCGCAAATTTAAAGATCGTCACCGGCAGGTTGGCGATCGGCTGCATCATGTCCGTGCTCCAGAACTGGTTGGAGAGGGCGGTAAACAGCAGCGGTGCGGTTTCACCGGCGATACGGGCGATAGCCAGCAGGATACCGGTCATGATCCCCGAGACGGACGCTTTCAGGGTGATCGCCGAAATCATTTTCCATTTCGGCGTGCCCAGCGCGTAAGCCGCTTCACGCAGGCTGTCCGGCACCAGTTTCAGCATGTTTTCAGTAGTACGAATAACGATAGGCACCTGCAACAGCGCCAGCGCAATCACACCCGCCCAGCCGGAGAAGTGTTCCATTTGCGCCACCACGATGGTGTAAACAAACAGACCCACGACAATCGACGGGGCAGAAAGCAGAATGTCGTTAATAAAGCGGATGACTTCAGCGATCCAGGACTTGCGGCCATATTCCGCCAGATAGATACCCGCCATAATGCCCAACGGTGTACCGAAAACGGTCGCCCACAGGATCAGCAGGCCGCTACCCGCCAGGGCGTTTGCCAGACCACCGCCCGCCGTGTTCGGCGGCGGCGTCATTTCCGTGAACAGCGCCAGGGACATTCCATCGATGCCGCGGGTGATGGTTGACATCAGGATCCAGATCAGCCAGAACAGGCCAAACGCCATCGTCGCCATGGAAAGCGTCAGCGCAATGCGGTTTTTAATCCGGCGCTTTGACTGCATTTTGCGACGGGATTCCGCAAGCTGAGCGGTATTTTGCATATCGAGAGTCGCCATTAGCGTGCCCCCTCGTTTTTAGCCAGACGCATAATCATCAGCTTGGAGATAGCCAGCACAATAAAGGTGATAACAAACAGGATCAGGCCCAGTTCCATCAGCGCCGCGACGTGCAGCCCGGATTCCGCTTCGGCAAATTCGTTCGCCAGCGCAGAAGTAATACTGTTCCCCGGCATATAGAGCGAAGCGCTATCGAGCTGGTAGGTGTTGCCGATGATAAAGGTGACCGCCATGGTTTCACCGAGCGCGCGACCTAAGCCCAGCATAATGCCGCCAATCACCCCATTTTTGGTGAACGGAAGGACGATGCGCCAGATAACTTCCCAGGTGGTGCAGCCGATGCCGTAGGCGGACTCTTTCATCATCACCGGGGTTTGTTCGAAGACATCGCGCATGACCGCCGCAATGTACGGAATAATCATGATGGCGAGGATCACACCCGCCGCCAGAATGCCGATACCGAATGCCGGGCCGGAGAACAGCGCCCCCACAAACGGAACGGCAGAAAGCACGTTACCGACCGGCTCCTGGAAGTACGTTGCAAACAGCGGAGCAAAAATAAACAGGCCCCACATGCCGTAAACGATACTTGGGATGGCCGCCAGCAGTTCAATGGCGATACCCAGCGGACGCCGCAGCCAGCCTGGCGCCAGTTCCGTCAGGAACAAGGCAATACCGAAGCTCACCGGAACCGCAATTAGCAGGGCGATAAAAGAGGTCACCAGCGTGCCGTAAATCGGCACCAGCGCACCGTAAATATCGTTCGGCGCATCCCACTCTTTGGTCCACAGGAAGGCGAAACCAAATTTTTGAATGCTCGGCCAGGAGGAGAAAATCAGGGACACGATAATGCCGCCCAGCAGCAATAGCACAATCAGCGCAGCCAGTTTCACCAGCGCGCTGAAAATCATGTCACCTTTTTTACCCGGAGGGTTAAATGCAGGCTTGGTTGCAGCCATAAATTACTCTTCTTTATGAGACGTCTTACGAATATGCCCGGTGGCGCTGACGCTTACCGGGCCTACAGAGTAAACCGTAGGGCGGGATCGCTGCGCGCCACCCGCCATCTTCGTTAAAAATATCCTGTTAGTACAGCGCTTTACCGCTGCTGTCTTTCACGTTGGTTTTCCATGCAGCACGAATCTGCTCAACCACGCTGTCTGGCAGGCTGGCGTAATCCAGGTCATTAGCCTGTTTGCCGCCGTTTTTGTATGCCCAGTCGAAGAACTTCAGCACTTCTGCGCCCTGCTCTGGTTTCTTCTGCTCTTTGTGAACCAGAATGAAGGTGGTAGAGGTGATTGGCCACGCGTCTTCACCTTTCTGGTTAGTCAGGTCCTGAGCGAAGGATTTGCTCCAGTCAGCGCCTTTGGCGGCGTTGGCGAAGTTCTCTTCGGTCGGGCTAACCGGTTTGCCGTCGGCAGAAACCAGTTTGGTGTAGGCCAGATTGTTCTGCTTAGCGTAGGCGTACTCTACGTAGCCGATAGAGCCAGGCAGACGCTGTACGAAGGCTGCGATACCGTCGTTGCCTTTACCGCCCAGACCGGTTGGCCAGTTAACGGTAGAGCCGGAACCGACTTTAGATTTCCACTCTTCGTTCACTTTCGCCAGGTAGCTGGTGAACACGAAAGAGGTACCAGAGCCGTCAGCACGACGAACCACCGCGATATTCTGCGAAGGCAGCTTAACGCCCGGGTTCAGCTTAGTGATGGCTTCGTCATCCCATTTTTTGATTTTGCCCAGGTAGATGTCACCCAGGGTTTTGCCGTCCAGCACCAGCTCGCCTGATTTCAGGCCAGGGATGTTAACAGCCAGCACAACGCCGCCGATCACGGTCGGGAACTGGAACAGGCCTTCCTGATTCAGTTTCTCATCAGACAGCGGAGCGTCGGATGCGCCGAAATCAACGGTATTCGCGGTAATTTGTTTTACGCCACCGGAGGAGCCGATACCCTGATAGTTGACCTTGTTACCGGTCTCTTTCTGGTAGGTATCCGCCCATTTGGCATACACCGGCGCAGGGAAGGTTGCACCAGCGCCAGTCAGGCTTGCTGCTGCGAAGGCAGAGAAAGCGCTCATCGATAAGGTCGCGGCGACAACAGTTGCGACAGTGGTACGCATAACTTTCATAATGTCTCCTGCAAGGATTTCGTAAATCATTGTTTAAGTGGCTACGATGAGCAAAATAGGACAAACAGGTGACAGATAAATGTACGAAATATGACAGTTTTATGACAATCAAGGCGTTGGATATAAGTCATTGAAAATGATAATTATATATTCAACCCCCTGCCATAAAATTGTCACAATAAGCATGTTTAGTCTGGTTCAAAAAGCGCAATATGACAACGGCTGTCATAAACAGCCGTTGACGAATCAGTTTTTAATTTCCATCGTAATGGTGGCAGTCGCGGTAAACGTTCCTGGCTCAGGCCTGGCTCCCGTCGCGCTCGCCGGCGCAGCAGAAAAATTAAACTCACCCGTCTCCACACCCAGTCGAGAACGGGTTCCCATGTCCGTTTCCATGCGTCCGCCGTTAACATCCACTTCTTGATTAAACTCGTCGTAGACCTTAATACCCACATCCTGGTTTGTTGTCTCAATCATGGTTGAAAACGCGCCTGCCTGGGTGGCATGGAGTGAAACTTCAACATCTTGCCCTGAGCTCATCCCAGTGCATCTTACCGACGCCTTGATGGGTATTTTCTTATCGGAAAGGCCAGTGCCCGCTACAGATGAAAATGAAGACGCAGAGATTTTACCAAAATCCACTTCAATGATTTGACCGCCGTTAACTTCACACTCCTGCGGCGCGGTAATATCCCCTTGAATAAAAACATCAGCCAGTTTATTGCCATAGTCGGTGGCTAATACACTAGAAGTATTAGCATACAGCGAAGCGAGTAACGTCAACGGAATAGTAACGGTGCCGATAAACGGTTCTTTGACATAAAAATAAATGGTTGCGTCGGAACCGCTTGTAAAGGTGGTCGTATTAAGGGAATTAACGCAGTTGTAATAACCACTGGGGTTGTTAGGCCGGTCCTCAAAGGGAACGTTGATATAACCGCGCCCCATGATCATGATCGACAATCCAACATCTAAATACTCATCTAATACATAGTATTGCACTTTATTTCGGCTGACGCTTTTCTGCAAGGCGGGGTTATCTTTGGCTGTAAAGTAAACATAGTTATAATCGCGATTACAGTGGCATACCCCTTCATACTGACCACCGTTATCTACTTGTTTGCTAATTGTCTGGCCAGCTTTATTCTGTGAGGCGCTGAGCGTAGTGCCGGAAAACGAAAGTATGCTGTGGTGTGTACCGCCTTTAGCTTCGCAATATGTATCCGCAGACCATGCGTGCTGGCACACTGCGCAGATGCACAGCACGATGATTAATTTAACGATATTCAATTTGATACTCCGTTATTAGCGCATGTTACCGGCAGTTGTAACAGCCCATTGTCCTTTGGCGCTTCGAGATGATACTCAACCTGGCAGATGGATTGACCAGTAATATTAAAACGGCCAACTAAGGGCATTCCTGAAAGATAAAGCTCGCCGTTATCCCCCACAATCCCGGTTACCGTTCCCGTATCCAGATCGGCCGTCGCCATTGCGCCAAACGGCGCAGGTTTGCCGTTAGCCATAATGACGCTGAATAAAACGCGATAGCCGATGCGAGTTTTAAACGCTGCTTTCACTACCGCGCCGCGGGTAGGTACAAGATTAACAACGGTATTATCCAGTTCGACGTTAGCACGTGAAAAATAGTTGCTGTTAATCGCTATACGGTTTTCTTCGTAAGGATTAAGCTGCGTTTTGACGGTGTATCCACGCCAGTCCGTCGCTACCCCGGTCGTGTTTTCAACCGACAGGCCGCCCGCTCCTGGCGCTTCCACTAGCGCCACCGTTTCACCCAACTCCTGGGAAAAGGTCACGCCGTCGCGGTGAATCAGAATACCGCCACGCGCCCCGTAGTTTATACGCTGCGAATCCTGGCTATAGGCGTAGCTGCCATTTACCGATCCGTAGGTGCCGTCGTAGTTCAGGCTGGCATTGCTGCTATGGGTATTATTCGATGTATTCGTCCAGGACTCCTGCACGCTATACGCCAGATTGTGGCCTTCCAACAGAGTGCCGCCGATCCCGGCCTGCATGCTACTGTCGTTATGATTATTCTGGGTCATGGAGTAGTTAACGTAACTCCCTTCCAACCAGCCAGAGAGCGGCAAAGAAACCGTGAACATAAAAATATGTTCGCTATCGGTGTAGTCGTCGCTGTGGCTGCCGCTGGAATAGCGGTTGATCGAGTCGGTATAATTCCATGTCAGGTTCCATGATATCTGCCGCCAGTTATTGCTGTAACCAAGCTGAAGCAGACGCTCGACCTCATCGGTGTGCCAGTACTGCTGACGGCTCAGCGTCAGGTAGAAATTTCCCCGATCGGGCCCCAACGATTGGGTCCAGGTACCTTCCAGGCGACTACGCCGGTTTCCCATGTTCCAGAAATCAGAAACATCATTCTGGCGAGATGCCCACTCGGTTAGTGAATAAAAGCCTTCTGTAGAGTACCGGTATCCTACGAGACGAAAATTGGTATCTGTATCATCAAATCGTTTGGAATAGAGGAAACGGTATGATTGCCCTTTTTCCTCGTCGCCATTGTCAAAAGACGAGCGAGCCTGGGTTATATCTAGCGACATCGCACCCAGCGCACCCATATCCTTCCCCATCCCTATAGCTGCGGAGGCATAATCTTGCGCAACCTGCGTTCCACCGTAGAGCGTTAATCCCCACGGCATCCCGTGTAATACCTGCGCCTGTAACACATCGGGTGTAAAGCCGCTCTCAGCGCGCATTTCACCGACGCTGACATCAACGTCGGTCTGTCCTTCGCGTTTCAGTATTGCCAGAGAAGCGTAAGGCTGTGTAAAACGCTGCTCGCTGCCGTCTTCCTCTTTGATTGTTACGTCCAGATCGCCGCCACCGCTGGTGGTATTCAGATCGGTGATTTCAAACGCGCCCTGCGGTACCGCCGACTGATAGATCACATAGTTATTCTGGCGGATCGTCACGGTCGCGTTGCTTTTTGCGATACCGCGCACTATCGGCGCAAAGCCATTCTGACTGGACGGTAGCATGTCGTCATCGGTATAGAGTCTGACGCCGCGGATCTGCGTACTGTCAAAGATGTCGCTTGCGGTCCAGGTATCGCCAACCATGATCTGGCTGCGTAGCGCGGCGATATCTCGCTGCACATAGCTGCTGATGGAGTGGTACTCAGCGCTGCCTGCTGTCGAATCCACTGTGCTGTAGTTGCGAAGCCGCCAGGACCCGAGATTAAGACCATTGCGCAAATTCAGGTAGTAGCTGTCATCCTCCTCAGAATCATAATTTGATCGAAGAGTATGCGAACCGGAAAAGTCATAGTTGGTCATCAAGGCGTTAATGCCTTCATCCCATCGCGAGGGACTAATATAATCATACGCCGCTGAATCAAGATAAATTTGTGGAATGGAGATGTTCAACACCAGCTTGTTGCCGTCGAATAGCCAGCGTGATCCCTCCACCAACGGAGCGGGGTTGACGCAGGCGGTGCTATCCACTCCACGCAGCGTTTTCAACGCCTCAACCTTTACGCCGTAAGATATAAGGACATCATTGATAGCGACGTAGCAAGGATGGAGTTCGTCCTCGGGAGCATCCTGCACAAACGTCACTTCCTTACGTTCAAAAAATTTGCCGTTAATGAATACATCAACTTTATAGCTGCCAGGGGGAAGCGCGTTGGAACGGTTAAATTGACGAATATCGACATCGACCGGATGATCGATTTCCAGAAGTTTCGGGTTAAACAGGCTGTCCTGTGCTAATGACTGAACAGGAATGCTCAGACATAACCCCGATATCATGGCAATGCAGTGACGTAAGCCAATCATTAAGACATCCCTATCAGAATATTAAAGCACCTGTTTTACTGGGTTGCTGACGGCGCCGTAATCATTAATAAAACGCCAAACAAGCGTATGGCCTGCACTTCCTGGTGGTAATGTCAGCGAGAGTTTTTCAAAGGGTTTGATCATATTGACTGGTATGTCTTTACCATCAACTGATACATCCATGATATTGATATGGATAGGATTATTATTCTGAACAATAAGTTGCCGACCTTGTTTTGACCATGCGACGTTCGCTACCGCCTTCTCAGGGATTAACGTAATAGCCGCCGGTCGCCAGAACAGTTTGATACGTGTCTTAATCGCAATTTCCAGCGAGCTGGTCTCTTTTTTACTGCTGGATGGCGGAATATTTTTTATGTTCAGCCAAAAAACGGATTCGCGATCGGTGGGCAACGTCCCGGCCATTTTAAGTACGCGTAAGACCTTTTCTTGCATTGGCTCAAGCCTGGAAACGGGTGGTATGACGGTAAAAGGCGGTTTATGTTTATCTTCTTTGTCAAAGGGGTCGACCCAGGTTTGTATCAGGTACGGCAGATCGCTCTCTTTGTTGTAAATCGATATGGTGGCATCAGGACTATCAGCCAAAAAAATGACGCGCGTGCCGCCGACAATGATGCCTGCACAGGCTATTGACGAGCTGAGACACATTGTCGCAGCCATGAATGTTTTAAATAAACGTGTAAAAGCAACCATACAGCCTCTCATTAGTTGACGCCCTTAAAATGTTTATTATTAGCAACGCGAATAAGGGCGTCTTTTAACTAATAAATGTAATTATTTCACATATTCAACGGTGAACTGAGAGTCAGCGTTAGCTGTACCTGGCGTTACGGTCGTAGAGGTTGCAATATAACGTGCAATGAATTTTAAATCGGCCTTAGTATCCACAATATCAGTTGTGGCAGAATCTTTGTATAACTCAACCTGAGAGTTGTCTGCACGGTTATAGATACGAATCGCTACGCCCGTTGCAGTGACCGCGTCGCCTGTACCCGTAAAGTCGCCTGGCGTGCCTGTTTTTTCCGGGTTACCTATCGCCAGATCGCCATTGCCAGCTTCAGTACCGTCAAATCGAACCGATGCCTTGGTATAGGTTGGCGGGCATTTCTCCAGGCTGATAGTGAATTGCGTTGGTGCGGAGGTGCTGCCTACACCGTTGAATGCCGTTTTACTGACTTTACCTAAATCAACGTTTTGTTCTTTCGTAACGGTGGTAATTTCACAAGCGCTATCAATGATCTCACCACGGAAATGTACAGTACCATCAGATGCCAGAGCAGCACCAGATAATATGGATGAAGACAAGATTATTGCGCTGGCGATAGCATTTAGTTTCATGACAACCCCTATTAATTTTATATCGCTGATATTTTATTTATTAACCAAATAAAATGATTAAATTTGAAGCGGCGTAATATTACGATCCTAAAAACGCCTCTGACAAATAAGTTTTCCAGCTTGTAATATTTTATTTTAAGAAGGATGAATGAAATGTATCAGATTCAATCATGTTATAAATATCAGCCACAAACAATAAATGCGATATCTACTGGCAGGAGGATTATTTTAGGAATATATTAATATCTTAATAATAAACAATTATTATTTGATCGTTTTTGCAACAGCACAAGTCCAAAAAACGGAGAGCGAAAAAAATGTAACCACATGTTTTACATGAAACATTTTACGCCATAGGGTACACAAGAAAGTAAAAATGAGGCGTGTAAAGAAGTAGCAACAAATAAAAAGGCTGCCACGCAAATGGCAGCCTTTTTACAGGAAGTGATTACTCAACGGTAACCGATTTAGCCAGGTTACGTGGCTGGTCTACGTCGGTGCCTTTGATCAGCGCGACGTGATAAGCCAGCAGTTGCAGCGGTACGGTGTAGAAGATCGGCGCAATCACCTCTTCCACATGCGGCATCTCGATGATGTGCATGTTGTCGCTGCTGGCGAAACCGGCATCTTTATCCGCAAAGACGTACAGAACACCACCACGGGCGCGCACTTCTTCGATGTTAGATTTCAGTTTTTCCAGCAGTTCGTTGTTAGGTGCCACCACGATAACTGGCATATCCGCATCGATCAGCGCCAGCGGGCCATGCTTCAGCTCGCCTGCCGCATAGGCTTCAGCGTGAATATAAGAGATCTCTTTGAGCTTCAGTGCGCCTTCCAGCGCAATCGGATACTGATCGCCACGCCCCAGGAACAGGGAGTGATGTTTGTCAGAGAAATCTTCAGCCAGCGCCTCAATGCGTTTGTCCTGAGACAGCATCTGCTCAATACGGCTCGGCAGCGCCTGAAGGCCATGCACGATGTCGTGTTCAACGGAAGCATCTTGGCCTTTCAGACGCGCCAGTTTCGCCACCAGCATCAGCAGAACGGTCAGCTGAGTAGTAAACGCTTTGGTGGAAGCCACGCCGATTTCGGTACCCGCTTTGGTCATCAGCGCCAGATCGGATTCACGTACCAGCGAAGAGCCCGGCACGTTACAAATGGCCAGCGAGCCGAGGTAACCCAGTTCTTTAGACAGACGCAGCGCCGCCAGGGTATCGGCCGTTTCGCCAGACTGAGAAAGGGTGATCATCAGGCTGTTACGACGCACCGCAGATTTGCGATAGCGGAACTCAGAGGCGATTTCCACATCACACGGCACACCCGCCAGGGATTCAAACCAGTAGCGCGAGACCATACCGGAGTTGTAAGAGGTACCGCAGGCCACGATCTGAATGTGCTCGACTTTGCTCAGCAGTTCGTTGGCATTGGCGCCCAGCTCGCTCAGATCCACTTCACCATGGCTGATGCGACCAGTCAGGGTGTTTTTAATGGCGTTTGGCTGTTCGTAGATCTCTTTCTGCATGTAGTGACGGTAAGCGCCTTTGTCGCCCGCGTCGTATTGCAGGTTTGATTCGATCTCCTGACGCTTAACCTGCTCGCCTTTCGTGTCGAATACGGTCACGCTGCGACGTGTCACCTCGGCAATGTCTCCCTCTTCGAGGAAGATAAAGCGACGGGTAACCGGCAGCAGCGCCAGCTGGTCGGAAGCGATAAAGTTTTCACCCATGCCCAGACCAATCACCATCGGACTACCGGAACGCGCGGCCAGCAGCGTGGACGGGTCGCGGGAATCCATGATCACCGTACCGTAAGCACCACGTAGCTGAGGGATAGCGCGCAGCACCGCATCACGCAGTGTACCGCCCTTTGCCAGCTCCCAGTGCACCAGGTGAGCAATCACTTCGGTGTCGGTTTCAGAGACGAAGGTATAGCCGCGCGCTTTCAGTTCTTCACGCAGCGGTTCGTGGTTTTCGATAATGCCGTTATGCACGACCACGATGTGTTCAGACACATGCGGGTGTGCGTTGCCTTCAGATGGCTCACCGTGGGTCGCCCAGCGGGTATGCGCAATACCGGTGCCACCGTGCAGCGGATGTTCTTCCGCAGCCTGGGCCAGCATCTGTACTTTACCGAGACGGCGCAGACGGGTCATATGACCTTCTGCATCAACGACAGCCAGCCCGGCTGAGTCGTAACCACGGTATTCCAGACGACGTAAACCTTCGAGAAGGATTTCAGCAATATCACGCTGCGCAACTGCGCCAACAATTCCACACATAGTTAGATTTCCTGATTATGGCGTTATGCCATGCGTTGTCGCTGACCTGTATTTGCCCTTTCCGGGCGCCCCGAGCCTTGTAGAGAGTGGGGTTATTTTTATGGGTACTGCTTGTGGGGGGAGGATTATGTTATCCCCTCACCCCGGCCCTCACCCCAAAGGGGCGAGGGAGAAAAACACCGCACCGAACAATCCCCTCTCCCCTGTGGGGAGAGGGTTAGGGTGAGGGGTATAAATCCGTTACTTCTGCTTCACCGGGCGTTTCCAGCCCTGCTTGCTGACCTGCGGAACGCGGCTTAACACTAGCTCGTTCTCGGCCACATCGCGCGTAACGGTTGTCCCGGCGGCAATGGTCACGCCTTTGCCCACGGTAACAGGCGCCACCAGCTGGGTATCGGAGCCTACAAACACGTCATCACCAATGATGGTTTTAAACTTATTGGCGCCGTCATAGTTACAGGTAATCGTCCCTGCACCAATGTTTACGTTGTCGCCAATTTCCGCATCGCCCAGATAGGTCAGATGACCCGCTTTAGAGCCCTTACCCAGACGCGCTTTTTTCATTTCCACGAAGTTACCTACGTGAGCACCTTCCAGCAGCTCAGCGCCCGGGCGCAGACGCGCAAATGGGCCAATCGTACAGGCCGCCTCAAGATGGGCATCTTCCACCACGCTGTACGGGCTGATTTCGCAGTCATCACCGATCGCGCTGTTTTTAATCACACAGCCGGTGCCGATTTTGACGCGGTTGCCCAGCGTGACGTTACCTTCCAGGATAACGTTAGTATCTATTTCAACGTCGCGCCCGTGGGTCAGCGTGCCACGCAGATCGAAACGCGCCGGATCGCGCAGCATAACGCCCGCGAGCAACAGCTTTTCTGCCTGCTCGGACTGGTAAATACGCTCAAGACGGGAAAGCTGGAGACGGTTGTTTACCCCGTCCGTTTCGCTGATACGCGCCGGATGAACGGCAGCAATCTCACGCCCTTCCTGGTAAGCCATCGCAATGATGTCGGTGATGTAGTATTCACCCTGCGCGTTGTTATTGTTGAGTCTGGACAGCCAGCGCTTCATATCCGCACCGTTCGCAATCAGGATGCCGGTGTTGATCTCCTGAATCTGGCGCTGTTCGTCAGTGGCATCTTTATGCTCAACAATCCCCGTCACGTTGCCGTTTTCACGCGTAATGCGGCCATAGCCGGTTGGATCGTCCAGCACGACGGTCAACAAACCGATGCCACCCTGCGGTTTGGCTTCACGCAGGCGGGTGAGGGTTTCAACGGAGATCAGCGGGACGTCGCCGTAGAGCATCAGGATATCTTCATCATCAGCGAAGAAGGGTGCAGCCTGCTGCATTGCATGACCCGTACCCAGCTGTTCTGCCTGAAGCACCCAGTTGAGATTGTCGTCACGCAGCGTTTTTTTCAGCAGATCGCCGCCATGTCCATAAACCAGATGCACCTGGCTGGCGCCTAATTCATTCGCTGCATCAATAACATGCTGAACCATTGGCTTTCCTGCCAGCGTGTGGAGCACCTTAGGCAGATCGGAATACATGCGGGTACCTTTGCCTGCGGCAAGGATCACCACGCTCATCGCACTGTTTAACATACGCATCCTGACGGTAGTTTGTGTGAGAAGTAAAAACGTTTGATGCTTAAAATTCTACATCTTTTTCATCATGAATTAAGGCCGAAAAAAAAAGCCAGCCTGGGATCCAGACTGGCTTTTGTGCTTTTCAAGCCGGTGTTACATCGCTTTTTTGGTCAACTCGATAACGCGCAGCTGCGCGATCGCTTTGGCCAGCTCCGCAGACGCCTGAGCGTAATCCACGTCACCATGAGAGCTGTTAATGTGCTCTTCAGCCTTACGCTTCGATTCCAGGGCTCGCGCTTCGTCGAGATCCTGGCCACGAATAGCGGTATCGGCCAGAACGGTCACACTGCCTGGCTGCACTTCAAGAATGCCGCCGGACAGATAGATAAACTCTTCATGACCGAACTGTTTAACGATGCGGATCATACCAGGCTTAATGGCGGTGAGCAGCGGTGCGTGACCCGGGAAAATACCCAGTTCACCTTCACTACCCGTTACCTGGATTTTCTCGACCAGACCAGAGAACATTTGTTGCTCTGCGC